>ERZ651768.132-NODE-132-length-52046-cov-3.692374_pt1 | contig 52046 bp, 45 predicted proteins | sample MGYA00514754_ERZ651768 | MGnify/ENA metagenome assembly ERZ651768
AAGTGCCAATATGGAGAGCTTTTCGTTCGTAAACAGGCGCAAACCGCTTTATCCGCTCGAAGCCGACACTAAGTTTTAGTTTCAGGAATAGTCGATTTCGTATTGCGAAAAGGGGTCATCTGAGGTTTTTTTTCGGCATTTTTGACCTAAACACTTTTGTTGCATTGAGGTCGATCTTGTTTTCACCTTTGGATATGATCACACCGTACTCGTTTTTTGCGGATTCAATTGACACCCTCTCATCAATCACATCTTCCAGAACCCTGGAAGGATCTCGTTCCATCGGGTTGCCCCATCCACCACCACCGGCCATTTTATGGCGGATAACTCCATTGTTCGGAAATTCGACTTGAGCGAGTGTGGGTAGTAGCTTTTCCTCATGACCCGGATTAAGAATGTTCATAGAGGGCGCTCCACTCGATCCTCCCTGTAGGCCATATGGTGGGAATTTTCGTTTGTCTGAACGAAGTTGAAGAGTCGCTTTATCTCCGATATTGGTGATCTGTTTGACATATGATTGCGCTCCCCTGAATTTACCGGCACCGCCGGAATCTTGAATTAACGCGTACTCATCTACAACGATTGGGTTTTCAACTTCCAGAATTTCGACTGGCGAACCGGCGAGGTTGGATGCCGGGTGAGAAACACCCTCGGATCCATCGCTTTTGGGGCCTCCACCACGAGCTCCTCCAAAAAAATCAACGAGTGCGTAAGGGCTACCATCAGATCGGGTTCCTCCGATGCTGATCAGCGTATTACCACCTTCTCCATCTGCCGGGACTCGATCTGGCATTGCCTGGGCTAGTGCGCCGAGAACAGCATCCATCGTTCGGAATCCTGTGATTCCTCTTGCAGCGACCGGGGCAGGGTGTACTGGGTTGACCACAGTGCCCTCAGGCACGTTGATGTGTATTGGGCGGTGGTAACCAGCTGCATTCGGTATATCGGGATCCATGATCAGCCTGACGGCACCGTATATGGCGGCACGCGTGAATGGGATTGGGGAGTTAATCCCTGCCGGTACCTGGGGCGAGGATCCACTGAGATCAACGAATATATCGTCTCCCTTTATGTCGATTTTTACAGCGATTTTTACAGGGCCTTCCTCGATGTTATCGGCATCAATGAAATCTTCAAATTTGAATGTGCCATCCGGCAGAGCTTTGATTTCACTGCGAGCACGCTGTTCACTGTAATCAAGGAGAGTGTCAAAGTATTTGGTGAGATTGTCTGCACCGTATTTGTCGATGAGATCAAGTACGGCGCGTTCTCCTATATCGCATGCGGCAAGTTGTGATCTCATGTCACCGCGAACCTGAACTGGCAGTCTGACATTCGTAGCGATGAAATCGAAAATTGCCTCATTAGGCTTGCCTGCATCGTACAGTTTAGAGGTTGGGATTCTGAGACCTTCCTGGTAGATATCAACTGACTCTGTCGAGTTGCTGCCGGGGACCAGTCCACCTATGTCAGCTTGATGGGCTACGACTCCGACGAATCCACGCAGGGTGTCTGTCGCAAATATGGGTTTGATGATATAGACGTCTGGTAGATGGATGCCTCCGGATGTATATGGGTCATTTAAAATGAATACATCACCCGGCTTGATACGGCCGTCGAACTTGGTTAGTACGGAGTTGATTGCTGCCGGGAAAGACCCCAGGTGCAGCATGATAGTAAGACCCTGGGCGATGACCTGTCCGTCTGCTGCGCAGAACGCTGTTGAGTAGTCGAGAGCGTCCCTTACCACTCCTGAGTAGGCTGTTCGCATTACGGTAATTGCCATTTCGTCCACCAACGAATCGAGACCATTACGAACGACCTCAAAGGTAATGGGATCTATCTGATCGTTAATCAAGTTTCACCTCCAGGTCTGTATTGACCATGATGATGTTGCCTGTTTCGTCGATATGGGCTGATGTGTCTGGAGGAACCAGTGTAGTTGAGTCATACTCTTCGATTATTAACGGGCCAGGAGTGACTGAGCTGGTCAGCCCTCCTCGACCGATCACTGGCGTCAGCATCCATCCGTGCTGTTTACCGAAATAGGCGTTCCTCGGTGGTTTTTTATCTTCTGTTTCATTCACTGACTTGGGTACTACTCTGTCTGAATCGATTCTATAAGTGGATCTGATTGTGACAAGATCGACTGGTTCATCCGATGCCCGTCGTCCGTATGTTCGTTCGTGTTCGATGTGGAATCTTTCGACGATGAAATTGGCCAGATCATCATCTGGTCCGGCATCGGCGTTCACAGTTAATTCATATGCTTGGCCCCGATACCGCAGATCGGCAGTTCTTGACCAGGAGCCAATTACATCTTTGCCCAGGTCTTCGGTTCTTAGCCTTTCGATGGATGACGACTCAAGTTCATTAAAGGCGTTGATAATTTTGTCCGCACCTTCGCTCATAGGATCAGTGATCATTGTTCTCGAGAAGCCGTATTCAGGTAATGCTTCGAGTAATCCGAGTGCTGAGAATACGCCGGGAGACGCAGGGACGATGATTTGTCTAATACCGAGTGACCGGGCCATTTCGGCTGCGTGAAGCGGGCCACTGCCGCCGAACGCCATCAACGTGAACTCTCTTGGGTCGCGCCCCCTGTATGTTGTTACCGACTTGATCGCTCTGATCATCGTAGTGTTTGCTACAGCGTAAACGCCGTAAGCTGCATCATTCGTTTCCAGTTCAAGATGCTCCGCCGCCGAGCTGTTGAGAGCTTGTTTCGCTGCTTCGGAATTCACACTGACCGTACCACCGGCTATTGATGTTGGATTAATGTATCCAAGTACCACGTTAGCGTCGGTGACTGTTGCATCTGTTCCACCCTGGCGATAGCAAGCCGGTCCTGGTTTTGCTCCCGCCGACTGAGGTCCCACTCTTAGAGACCCTCCGGGATCGACTCTCACGATACTGCCTCCTCCTGCCCCTACCTCTGCAATGTCTATCACCGGTAGTTTTAGGGCGTGACCCTGGCCTTTTACAAGTCGATTAGAAAGCTGAATACCTGCGCCGACTTCATATTCAGTTGTCAGGCTCGGTTTGCCCTGTTCAATCAACGATGCCTTAGCGGTTGTACCGCCCATGTCAAACGTGATCACGTCCTCCAGCCCAATTCTGTCTGCAAGGCGGAGCGCTTCAACGACGCCGGCGGCAGGGCCTGATTCGATGATTCGGGCTGGAGAACGACGGGCCGCAGCATAGGACATAACACCACCATTCGATTGCATGATCGAAATTGGCACCGGCATGTTTGCATGGTCAAGGCGCTTTTGCATTGACTTCAAGTAACCGTCGACAATCGGACCAATGTAAGAGTTGATGACCGTTGTACTTGTGCGCTCGTATTCTCTAATTTCTGGGAGTACGTCGACTGATCCGCTGATATATACATCCGGGAAACGAGTCTTTACCGCTTCAATAACTTTGCGTTCATGTATCGGATTAGCGTATGAGTGCAGGAGACATATTGCGATGGCTTCAGGTTGCAGCTGTTCTAGTTTCTCCAGCATGGATTCTACCGAGACATCATCAAGTGGTTGCCTGATCGAACCATCCGGCATCATTCGTTCGATTACTTCAAATCTTTGCCGACGCGGGACCAGTGGTTTCGGTGGTGTGTAGTCCAGTGAAAACAGATCAGGGAATCGCAAGCGACGAAATTCCAATACATCTCGGAATCCTCTGGTGGTCACCAGCGCCGTTCGTACACCTTGGTTCTGAAGGATAGCGTTGGTGGCAACCGTGGTCCCATGAATAATTTCGGAAACCAGTTCGGAGGTGAGTCTGTTGTCAGAAAGAAACGCATCGAGTCCTTCCACTATACCTCGTGAGAAATCTTCCACAGTGCTTGGCACTTTTTGCACTGAGTAGTTGCCATCAGACCGCAACATAACCAGATCGGTAAATGTTCCACCGATGTCCGCGCCCACCCTTATTTGATTTTTAGCGGTGGCATTACGCGGTTTCAAACGAATTCATCCTCATTCTCGATCGTAGAGTGCATGATCGAACAAACACATTGATCAATAGAATCCAAAGCCAAGTCCTATCGGAACTTCCCTCGTCCGGCGACTTCGATCACATCTTCAAGGATTCCATTTCGAACACAAAAATAGTGATCGTGGATGTTGATTGTTGTACCTGCGTGGCTGGGAAGCAGGTGTACTACATCGCCATGTTTTAGTTTTTGGGCGGATCCTGTTAAAGAAAGTGTGCCGTGTTCTTCGGAGAGTTTTGTAAATTCGGCTCCGTCAAGACCCATGACACGTGGTGGTCCGTAATCGTTTGCAATTGATTTAAGGCCTATATCAAGTATTGCTCGATCGGGTACGGGTCTGCTGATAACCTGGGTCATAATCGTTAGTGCGGGCCGGAAAGATAATTTTTGGTCAACGTATTGACCGTCCATGAAGATATAGCTACCGGCCTGTACTTCAGTTACTTCGGGAACTTTACAGGTGATGTCGTGGGTGCTCGTACCTCCCGCGCTAACTGTTTCTATAGGCAGCCCTGCGGCGTTCACTTCAGATACTGCGTATTGCAGTTTTTCCAGTGCTTCAAGCGTTTCGGGAATCCGTTCATCGCCAAAGCCAAATACGTGGCCTTCGTACCCGTTTAAACCTGCGAAATGTAGGGCGGGTAACTGATCAACGATCTTTGCTAGTGTGGTTGTCGGTTCTCCAGGCTCGACTCCGCAACGGTTTATTCGAATGTTGACGTCTACGAGAACACCGATTTCCGATTGTGCGGCTGCAGCCGCTTCGGATATGTGCCGTGCGTTTTCCGCGTTATCGACTACAACTTTTATGGAGGCATGACGGGCGAGCGCTGCCAGACGCGTGATCTTGGAAACACTGACGATCTCGCTGGTGATAAGTACGTCTTTGACTCCTCCCCCCACCAGTACTTCCGCTTCTCCGACCTTCGCACAACATACGCCAATGGCGCCTGCCTCGATCTGTTTCAGCGCCCAGTAGGGGCTTTTTGTTGTCTTGGTATGCGGGCGCATTGATGCTCCTCCAGATGCAACGACCTTTTGCATGTCGCGGATGTTGGCTTCAGCTGCATCTAGATCTACGATCATCGCAGGGGTGTCGATTAGTTCCACAGGTGTGCCTGGTGCAGGTAAAAATTCAACAGTCATTAGATTTATAGAGGTTCCACTTGGTGTGGGTTCAGGTGGTTTGCGATTGTGCAGTTTAGCCCAGAGTGTGTACCAATCAGCAATGATTGAGTTATGTTGAAGCGGATAATTGGGACTTAATCAGAGTGAGGTTCGTTGTTTTCGTGAGACTTGTCCGAAGAAGACGTTTACCAAATTTACAAATCGTTCAGGCTGTTCGTTATGCATTCCATGCCCAACATCATCCCACTTTACGTATCTACCATTCTCCAGAAGTTCATTTGCTCGCGTGGCTTCAATGTCTCTTAGCGCTCCCCCTTTATCCGGGTTTGCCTGCATCAAAAGGGTTGGAGTTTTTATCGTCTGGAGCACTTCGTCTGGATTCCAGTTTTCATGGATTTGACCGCTAATGGCGGCATCCCATATTCCAGGGTCTGCTCTGGTAACAGCTTGTGCCCTGGTAAATATTGCCTCGTCGGAAGACTCCGGGTCGATCTTGCGTAGTTCTATAGCTGTCTCGCGTTCATCCAGGTTTTGGTTTCTTATGTCAAGTACGGCCTGGAATATTGGAGCGAAGCTGGATTCATCAAACCATTCACGAATATAAAGGGGCGGATCTTCTAATGTGGCTGCTGTTACTAACTCTGGTGCTATGGCACAGAGACCAGCAGTTGTTATACCGCCTAATGAATGACCGATTACGTATACAGGTTGCTTAATGACTTCCTGGATAAATTCAATCACTTCGCATGGATAATCAACAAATGCGTACTTATTAGGCACCCAACCTGAATCGCCGTGACCACGGAGATCGATAGCATGGATATGCCAGCTATCTGCGAACTGAGTTATGACAGGTTCCCAATTTACCCATCTGCCCCCCAATCCATGAATGAGGACCATTGGAGGACCGTTTTGTTGACTCTCAGCATAATTCAGCTTGATCGTTGGGCCCGAGAATTGTTTTTCCAAATATTTTTTCGGCATCATTATTCGTTCCAGAACCGTTGAACTGCCCGGATGAAATCGTGGTTACGGGCAATGTGAGGGGAATGGCCCACTTTGGGCCAGGAGAGAACCCGCGAGGTGGGTATCAGATCGGCAATACGGGCGGTTTCTTTTTCCGAAAGAATTCCACCTTCAGCGACGGATCCGATGATGATTAGGGTTGAAGATTTTATGTTGCTGAAAATATCGTTAAAGGTTTCCGTTTCTTCCGATGAACTGACTGGGGCCTCCTCTAATTCGGGATCCATCTGAAACCACATATCAGCAATGCGTTTGACGCTGTCATCAGAAGCCCCCGGGTACTGTCTTGAAACAACAGTAGACAGATCTTCAGGCTTTCGTGCATTTCGGATCTGTTGCGCTCTAAGACTGCGCTGTTCAGGTGGTCGTTTAGCGGTCTGTTTGCGGACTTCGGAATGGGCTCCGGAATAAGGTTCTACCAACACCACCTTTGATATTAGTTCCGGACATGTTGCGGATACTGCTGCTGCGACCCATCCCCCCAGAGAATGACCGATAAGCATCATAGGTTTCGAGGTAATTATTTTGATGACTGATATGACATCATCTGCCCATGTCTGTCGAGTCGAATTTCGGCCATATCGTCCAGATCTGCCCATCCCTCTGAGATCCAGAGCAAACAGATGGAATAAGCCTGAAAGTTTATCCGTTACACGACCCCAGGTTTGTGAGTTTGACCCGTATCCATGCAAAAGAAGTATTGGCGGTGCGTCCGGCGTTGGTCGAGCCCATTCAGACAGATTTAATGCGATTTTGCCTGTGTGGATATAACGTTCTGGGAGTTTCATTCGGCAATGCTCGAACTAGCCGAGCACTTCCTTCATTTTCGCACCGATCAATGCAGGCGATTCAGCGATATGCACCCCGGCTTCCGCGAGGGAGTTGATCTTTTCAGAAGCCATAGCTGCCTTGCCGGTGATAATGGCTCCCGCGTGCCCCATACGCTTTCCGGCCGGGGCTGTTTGGCCAGCAATGGCAGCTACGACAGGTTTAGTTATGTGTTTTTTGATGTAATCGGCAGCGAGTTGTTCACGCGTGCCTCCGATTTCGCCTATCAAAACGATTGCTTCGGTTTCGTTGTCGTTTTCCAACAGTTCAAGAACATCAGTGAATGTTGTTCCGTGGACAGGGTCTCCACCAATCCCGACGCATGTGGATTGACCCAGTCCATGTTGCACCAACTGTGCAATTGCTTCGTAGGTAAGAGTTCCAGACCGCGAAACAACACCTACATTCCCGGGTTTTACGATATTGCTGGGAATGATGCCTACTTTGGCTCTCTCTGCAGGACTCAATACGCCCGGGCAGTTTGATCCGATTAATCGGGTCGGTTTATCTTTGATGTAGGCCATGACCTTCACCATGTCGATTACCGGGACACCTTCTGTGATGCAGACAACGAGTTCTAGCCCTGCATCGACCTGTTCAATTATCGCATCCATAGCAAACGGCGCTGGAACAAATATGACTCCGGTATTGGCACCGGTTTGTTCAACAGCGTCCGCTACTTGTGAAAAGAATGGGACATGGTCTTCGAACTTTTGCCCAGCGCGGCCAGGATGCACTGCGGCGACCATATTTGTGCCATATGCACGAGTTCTACTTGCCTGGAAACTTCCATCTCGACCGAGTCCCTGAACAAGTAAACGGGTTTCCGACCCAACGAGAATCGCCATTAGTTCGAACGCTCAAGGTCTAGTAGCTTTTGTTGTAATACATTAGCCGCACCTGCAAGATCTGTCACGACCGTGATATCAAGGCCGGAGTCTGTGAGTATTTCGATCCCCTTTTTTGCGTTTGTCCCACGCATAGATACAACCAATGGCACTTCGGCGGCGGTTTCTGCTGCTGCAGCTACGATACCTGCAGCGACGACATCTGAACGCGCTATACCCGCGAATAAATTCACCAAGACTATTTCGACATCAGTGTCATCTACTATGATTTTGAATGCTTCCTCGATACGTTCCTGATTGGCTGATCCTCCTATGTCAAGAAAGTTCGCCGGTTCCGCCCCGGCGTTCTTTGTGATGTCCATAGTAGCCATTGCGAGACCCGCGCCATTTACCATGCAGCCAACCCGTCCTCCGTTGAGTTTCACATATGCGAGATCGGATTTATAAGCACGTTGTTCCAGAGGGTCCAATTGATTCGGATCAATCAAATTTGCTAGCTCTTGGTGACGAAACAATGCATCATCTTCGAGGTTGATCTTAGCGTCCAAGGCTACGACTGCGTTATCGTTCGTGATTACGAGCGGGTTTACTTCAACAAGTGAACAATCATTTTCAATGAATACCCTGTACAGGTCGATTATTAGTTTCGTAGTTGCTCTTATCGATTCAGACGGAACCTCCAAAGCGATGGCTAAATCTCTGGCGTGATAAGGGGAAAGTCCGATTAAGGGATCAGCGATTACTCGGAAGATTTTCTCTGGGGTCGTGGCTGCGACTTCCTCGATGTCCATACCACCTTCGCTGCTGGCCATCACGACTGGAGCACCTATATCTCCATCTATTACGATTGATAGGTAAAGCTCGTCTTTAATGTCCAGTGTTTCGGCAATCATCACCTTTTCAACTGGCACTCCAGCGGGTCCTGTTTGATTGGTAACGAGACGCGTACCGATTAGTTCTTCTGTGACTTGGCCTGCCTGTTTAGCGGACTCAACAAGTTTTACTCCGCCAGCTTTCCCTCGTCCTCCAGCGTGTACTTGTGCTTTAACTACGACGCGTCCACCGATTCGATCTGCAATTTCTTTTGCTTCTTCGGCTGTTGAGGCTACTCCAGAATTTGGGGTAGGCACACCAAATTTTTCGAAGATTTCTTTTGCCTGATACTCGTGTATGTTCACGAATGCCTGTTCACTTATTCAATTCCAATTCAGTTGAGCGTGTCTTACAAAACAACCGCTCTGAAATATGTTGTTGATGCACGTTATAAATTATCGTACCGAGGGTGAGGTCAAGTGTCCACGACTCTTTGTACAGTGCATCTATGTGTTGTGTAATTGTTGGAATCAATCGTAGGCTTTGCTATCTCTGGTGATTTCGTTTGTTCTGGTATTTGTTACGGGTAATTAGTCATCCAACGCGTCAATTGACTGTAAAACCGCCCTGATGTACCCGTAGCAGTAAGCGAACGCAACAGTGGCTGCATTTTCTCCTGCTACCGTCGGGGCGTGATCCGGCATCAACATCCCTTTGTAACCCACTTCTTTATAGGTTCTGGCCGCCTTCAGCATATCTACGTCGCCTTCGTCGGGGAAAGTCTCTTCAAATTCGAGTTTATTGCCTGCGATATTTCGGAAATGCACATTGAAAATCTTATCTTTTTTCCCGAACCACCTTATTACATCGAATATTTCGGTAGACGGATCATCCACCATCTCCGAAACTGTTCCCTGGCAGAAATTCAGCCCATGGATAGACCTTTCATGCATTTGCACGAATTTCTTCATTCCGTCGACTGTTCCTAGAACCCTGCTTACTCCCCGGTAACCGTCAGGGGTGTAGGGGTCATGCGGGTGACATGCAAGTTTTACTTTATATTCTTCTGCTACAGGTACGATGCGTTCGAGGAAATAATCTATGCGTTCCCAGTAGTCGTCCGCCGAAACTTCTCCCCATACACCAGGCGGTTCATTTTGGTCGATTTCATTCCAGTGAAAACTGGAGCGTAATGAGCCGCCTCGACCGTATTTGGGTTTGGTTCTGGTAATACCAATGATGAACAAACGGTACTTGACTGCGGGAATCCCCGATTCACCACAGGCCTGGATAATGTTTTGGCATATTTCGATCTCTCGGTCACGGTCAGGTGATATGCCTAAAGTGATATTGGGAGATTGGTTATCTTCTGGTTTGGTGCCAATGGGCAGGGCGATCATGTCGACAGCAATCCCATAGGACTCGACCTTTTGGCGGTATTTACTCAGTACATCGGTGGTCCAAGTACCTGCATCGCCCGGCGGAAACCCATTGATATGGTTGACACCCAGTTGCGCAAGTAATTTGTAGTCATTATCACTATGGATTGGATATTGTGTTCCGACAAACATTTGCCTGTGCCTGACTGAGATATTTAGTTGCTGGATCTTTATTTTGGGGCAGAAGCTACATGACCTTTAACCAGCAGTCATGTGAAAATATGAGAAATATGGCGGAGGGGACAGGATTCGAACCTGCGATGCCCTTGCGGACATACTTGTTTTCAAGACAAGCGCATTCAACCACTCTGCCACCCCTCCGTAGACTCTACGACCTTGAGTCGTGCACCGAAGATAAGTCTAATTGTAAATTTGGGTTATCTGAAACAGTGAGAGTGCAATTTCTAGTATCAGACAATAATGTTCGAGTTGATAATGTACTTATCGGACGTTATTTATCCTGTCCTGATGTGGCTATATATGGAGTTTGGTAGGTTCGAATGTTTGGGGGTAAGCATGCAACAGATTCTTGAGTGGTCAGGAATGTGGATTGTTGCCGTAGGTTTTGTGATTGCAGTCTTGGGATTGCTTGTTTTGATAGTGACTGACGATTTCTTTTTCTACATGGCCGGGTGGGTAGTAGTGGTGATTGGTGGTTTGATTCTTTTCTGGTCGGTACTGCGTGATCGTTTACGAGCTCGGAAAACAGACGATCTTGATGATGTTGGTTTCAACTAACTGTCACTCGTTTTCAGTTGTATTGCAGAGCAGTTGTTAGTCAACTGAATCCATGTCACCCCATGTTGGACCAGTTTTTGCTTCCACTAGCAATGGGACTGTTAAATCCATCGCTTCCGGCATCATTGTTGTCACCATCATTTGCATTTCCATTAGCTCTCCAGGAGCGATTTCGAAGATCAGTTCGTCGTGGACCTGAATGGACATTTTCGACTGCATTACCTGGGTTTTCATCTCTTTTGAAATATTGATCATTGCGAGTTTGATAACGTCTGCAGCTGTCCCTTGTATTGGCATGTTTACTGATATTCGCTCAGCCGCTGCTCTGTGACCGGGATGACCTGCGTTGATGTCCGGCAGGTAGCGCCGCCGACCGGTGACGGTCTGTGCGAAGCCCGTGTCGCGTGCAGATTGTTTAGCTTGCTCTATATAGTTATGAATTCCGGGGTATTTACCGAAGTAGAGATCGATGAATTCTTGTCCCTGTTTTCGCGTCAGATCTGTTTGGCGAGCTACCCCTATAGGTCCAAGTCCGTAGATCACCCCAAAGTTTAAAATCTTAGCCACCCGACGTTGATCGGCACTTACCTCTTTAACTCCGTACATTGCGCGTGCAGTTGAGGCGTGGATATCTTCACTGTTACTAAATGCTTCGAGGAGACCTGGATCTTGCGAAAGATGTGCAAGGATTCTTAGTTCGATCTGCGAGTAGTCCGCTGCGAGAAATTGCCAGCCGTTTGCGAAATCGGTAACGAACGCCTTTCGAACCTTTCTGCCAAGCTCTGTCCGAACCGGAATGTTTTGTACGTTAGGATCGTTGCTTGAGAGTCGCCCGGTGGCTGAACCGACCTGGTTGAAACTGGTGTGAACCCGCTGGGTACTGGGATTTGCTAATAGCGGCAGGGCGTCAACATATGTAGATTTGAGCTTTGTCAGTTCGCGGAATTTCAGTACGGCATCGGCGATTTGGTAAACCCTGTCGTCAAGTCTTGGCGTTTCCCGAATTTTCTCCAAAGCATTGGCATCCATTGACCACCCTGTTTTAGTTTTGCGGGTTTTGGGTGCACCGAGTTCATCAATTAGCAGATTGGCTACTTGTTGGTTTGAAGCCAGATTAAGTTCTCGACCGCCGACTATGGACGTTGCCGCCTGTTTGATTTGCTCGACGTCAGTTCCGAGTTGTTCAGACATCTCGGCGAGCGCGGCTTTGTTGATAATCATGCCGTTGCGTTGCATTTCGATAATGACCGGCAGTAAGGGGATTTCGATCTCTTCATTTACGTAGCTGGCTTGATGCTCGAGTATTTCGTGCTTGAGATATTCATATAAACGCCATGTAAAGTCGGCATCAGCTGCGGCGTATGGACTTGCTTTATCGATCGGCACTTGCGCCATAGTGATCTGTTTTTTGCCAACCCCTATAAGTGTCTTGATTTCAGTCATATTCTGTTGGAAAATCTGCAAAGCAAGCTGCTTCAGACCAATGGATCGGTGACCACACAGTGCTGCTGCGATCATGGTGTCGAAGCCCAGAGTTTTTACTTCAATACCTGCAGCAGCCAGCACCATTAGGTCAAAATTCGCGTTATGTGCGATTTTATTGATCAATTCATTTTCGAATAGTGGGCGTAGTAGCGTAAGCCCTTCAGAAAATGAGATTTGTGTGCCTTCAGTGTGGCCAACTGGAACATACCAGGCATGTCCCGATTTTAAAGCGAACGAAAGACCCACTAGATCAGATGACATTGGGTTAAGGCCGGTTGTTTCTGTGTCGAATGCAAACTCACCATTTGTGGAAATTTGATTGATCATGGAGCGAAGACTGCTCGTATCTGTGATCGTTTCATACTCGCCGAGTGGTTTAGGTGGATCAAGTTGTGTGATTGTTTCGACCGATACGGATGATGAGAGATCACCCATCATGTCCATCTGACCTGAGACGTGCGTAGCAGAAGTTTTTGCAACATCCTTATTGTCAGAGTTTGTTTGTTTTAAGTGATCCAATTCTGATTGTGGTAAACGATTAGCGACTAGACGCAATTCGTAATCCATCAGAATCTTGATTACTTTCTCTCGATCAAACTGACCGAATTTCGATTGTTCGGCATCGAAATCAATTGGAACGTCACGAACAATTGTTGTCAGAACCAGAGCCTCAGCCGCGGTATCACGGTGCTCTTCAAGTAAGTTCATTGCGCGCTTTGCGCCTCGAAGTCCTTCGATCCGTTCGACTTCACTTAGGTTGTTGAATAAAGAAGGGAAGTGCCCCAATTTTGCCAGTACGGTTCTGGCAGATTTCTTGCCGACTCCTGGCACCCCGGGAATGTTGTCCGATGAATCACCTTCGAGGGCTTTGATTTCAGCGACGTATTCAGGTCCCAGGCCATCGTACCGTTCAGCTACCCCCGCAGGGTCGTATGTGCGCATTTCTCCGAAGCCGGTATACATGAGCAGGGAAGTTTTTTCGTCAACAAGCTGTAACTGGTCAGCATCACCGGTCAATATCAGGGTCTTGATGCCCTGCTCGGTAGCTTGCTTTGAAAGTGTGCCGATCAGATCGTCAGCTTCAAATCCATCGTATTCATACACTGGTATTCCCATCGGTTCGAGAATTTCTTTGACGATTGGAATCTGTTCATGCAGAGCTGGATCGACCTCTTGCCGCTGCGCTTTGTATGCCGGAAACATATCTTTACGGAATGTAGGCGCTTTCGTGTCGAATGTAACCGCTATGTGCGTTGGATTCTGCTCGCGTATAGTCTTAAATAACATTGTCATGAAACCGCTTGCACCGGTCGTATTTTGCCCGGATGAGGTGATCAGGTGATCTCGCATCGCAAACCACGCCCTGAAAACAATGGCATGACCATCGATTAGAAGGAATAACTGATCATCGGCTATTGCTTTAGAAGTCGTCATTTGGAGGTTTACAAAGCCCCGGGCATCAGTGGATTCGCTGGCAGAATCATTCAAGTGCAGAAGGTCAGTAAATTATAACGTGAACAGTACATCGATCTGCTCCGTTATGCGCATCCCTGACAGATATATTGTGTGGATAGATATTATGCTTATATCTTGTAACGAACAGCTATCACAAATAATGTCATCAATAGAACAAACGTTATTGGATCTATTATTTTTGAGGATTTCCTGATGTCTGATTCAAACCCATTTGGTACTTTGATTCCAAATAGAGAAGACATGCGGTGCTGCGATGGTGGTGCCAGTATTGAAATTAGCCATGTGCAGCTTGATTCGATTACCGACGCCGTTCGGCATCAATATGGTGCTCTTGCAAAAAAGGCAGCGGAACGAGCTTCTTCATCTACGAAAGCCTCCGACAGATTTTACACAGAAGAGCAGCGATATACCTTGACGGATGAAGCCGCAGGTGCATCCGCTGGTTGCGGAAATCCTGTAGGCATTGCTGATGTAAACCCCGGGGAGACCGTTTTAGATCTTGGATCTGGTGGTGGTATCGATTGCTTTCTTGCAGCGAGGGAAGTCGGGGAGACTGGTCACGTCGTAGGTATCGATATGACTCCTGAGATGCTTGATCTAGCGCGGACAAATGCCGAAAAGCTTCAAACGGGAAATATTGTTTTTAAACTCGGCCATATAGAGTCGATTCCTCAGGAAGATAATTCTGTAGATCTCGTGATTTCTAATTGTGTAATTGCTCTTTCAGATAAAAAAGATCGAGTTTTCTCAGAGATATTCCGAATATTGAAGCCGGGGGGGCGATTCGTTATTTCAGATGTTGTTACCGACAAACCGCTTCCTGTGGACGTCCGAAGATCAGCTGCAGAGTGGGTCGACTGTGTTGCAGGTGCTGCAGTCATGGGCGATTATATTGAGATGATTGCAGAGACTGGCTTTACTGATATTGAGGTACTAGAAGAACGAACTCGCTCCGGTGGTGCTGAAGAGTGGCGTGATTCGTTGATAGATTTGACTCTTCGTGGATTCAAAAATACCTGAGGTTTTCTCCAGTTTTTTTATCCTGATATCTACTTGTTTTCTCTACATGATAGTTAATATTCTGTGATCGAATTTATAGGTCTTTATGCTGAATAACCCTTGGGCACGCAACTATGAAAAAGATGATCATGTCGCGCTGGGTCGAGTTCGTGAATGGGCCGGAAATAAACTCGGTAGTACTGTCGACTATGGGTTTGGTTATGGGACGTGGGTGTTTATTGGGAATGAAACAGTAATTAAGGTTGATCCTGAAGTTGGGCGCCCGGGCCGATTCAGCCATGAGCTTGCTGTTACAGCGATGGATATCCCTGGAGTGGCAACCCCAAACGTTATTGAAACTGGGACGCTTGAAGGCAGGGCGTGGGTCATCATGAATCGACTTGACGGCTCGATTGGCTATAACGTGTGGCCTGGGCTCGATGATAAGGCTCGTCAAAAACTTGTCACTCAACTCGCGACGGCACTGCTCAACTTACAACAATTTAAACCTGATGCATCGATGCTTAACGCGACGACGGAAAATTGGGGTCAGCATGTCAGACAGTCGTTTAATAGGGCGCTGAGGGCTGTCGACGCTATTGTTCCTGGGAGGGTGATTTCCCAGTCACAGGGAGCTTTTGCACTGTGGGCTGAAGCGCTTGAAGATCGTCCTAGGGTACTTTGCCATGGTGATCTTTGGTTTGGGAATATTTTGGTCAATCACCAAGGGGAACTGTCCGGAATTATAGATTTTGATCGAATTGCCTTGGCTCCGGCTGATTACGAGCTGGACATGCTTTTGAGATTTTGGAATTACCCTTGGAATTTCGTGCCCGAACAATTGGAAGAAACTTACAACGACCCGCTCGACACTTTGTTGTTAAAACCGTTTCTGGAACTATGCCAAGGCGACTTAAGTGATGAAGCGTTGAATGCTCGTCTCAGTGCACTTGAACTGGTTTATAGGCTTAACCTCGTTAATCGGTTTGGGTGGAATGATCAGAACGCCGAAATGTTTGATCGTGTTCTTGCGGGCGATTGGGCCAAGGGACTCGTTTAGAAATCTCCAGAACGGGGCTTTCCACGGTTCACCTGACCTAGTTTTACAGGTATTCCTGAGCTAATTCATAGGGATTATTGACGTTTTCAATAAACGTGAGAGGTTATCCAAGTTCAACTATGTTTTTCGGGATAGTTTTTGTAAACGTTTAGGCCGTCAACTTAACTAGTCAGCGACGTCGGCTGTCGGTCGGGCGTCAAGCAAGTCGATGCCACCTCGAACTTGGCCAAGGGTGTCGGCGATTCGTTCTTCTAAGGTGAATAAGACTTCTCGAGCGTAGTTGTCTGCGCCTTTGCGACGTTCTTCAGCAGAGATCCCTGCGTCGTGCAGAATTGTGTTCACGCGGCTTTCAGCATCATCGATAACTTTTCCCGCACGACTATTTGCAACGGATTCGATCTCGATTGCGTTTTCATTGGCCTTTCGAGTGATTTCAGTGTCCTGAATCATCTTCTTGGCTTCTTCTTGGGAAGTCGTCAGTAGGGTATTTGACTGTTCTTCGGCTAGTTGACGGATGGTTGTTGCTTCCTCATCAGCGTAGGCACGAATTCTTCGCGCTTCGATTTCAGCTTGTTTGATGATGGCGTCTTTTTGTCTTACTACGCCTTCGGCCTCTGTTATCTCATCAGGGAGATTTTTTTTCATCTCATTGATTAGAGCACTGATTTTTTGCTGGTTGACCAGTGTACGCGCAGTACCGGGTACACGGCCCTTAACCATCATCGTCTCTAGGTTTTCGAGTTGCGCCATAAGTGTCATTTTTTCCTCCATATATATTTTCAGTTACCGTTGACTTGCTTGGTTTGTGAGATCCTCTCAGATAGAGGCCCCCACACATTCTGTGGAACCAATCCCGACACATCAGCGCCGAGTGCCGCCACTTCTTTTACTCTTGATGAACTCAGGATTTGGTATTCCAAAGCACTGAAAAGACAAATCGTTTCTATGTCTTCAGCCATCCTGCGGTTCATTAGTGCCATTTCACTTTCGTACTCGAAATCACTTGTTATTCGAAGACCTCTTACAATGACATCTGCACCGATTTCACGTGCGGCATTGACTGTTAAACCTGAATATGACTCCACTGAAACATTTGGAACATGGTTCACTGCTTCAGTGAACATTGATATCCGCTCGTCGACAGTGAACATTGTTCGTTTCGATGATATTTCAACAACACCTACTGTTAGGTGGTCGACGGTTTTTGATGCTCGTTCAACTATGTCGACGTGACCGTTGGTTACGGGATCGAACGTGCCGGGATAGATTGCGATTGACATCTATTCAACACCTGCGATTGATAGGAGTTTATTTGCCCGATACACCGATACTGCTGAATCACCGTAAAGTCTATGGGTCGATAACGTTAGACCGGGTAGAGAATCTGGCAACTTGGTCCTTTTTGAATGTTCGAGGAACGCAATAGCGCTTGGTGCAATCAATCCTGCTTCATTTACACGATCGAATAGAGGCTCAAACTCATTCAATTCGTAAGGGGGATCAACGAAAATCAGTTCGAATTCTCCTTCCAGTCTTTCGACTGCTTGAAGTGCTTTACACCTGTGCACTGTTCCTTTTAATGACAATTTGCGTCGTTCCAGAGTTTTTATAATTTCATTGCAACGTTTTAAATTTTGTTCTACGAACGATGCGTTATCGGCACCACGCTGTAGAGCTTCAATTCCCAAAGATCCAGTTCCAGCGTAGATATCGAGTACTTGGAGACCATAAGGCCCAGCGGGACCTAGCATGGAAAACATAGCCGAGCGGACCTTTGAAGTTGTTGGACGAAGAGAACTTGCACCTGTAGATCGCCTGAAATCCGAAGACTCCTTCTGTCTGTTTCTCATAGTGCCTTAGAATTCCGTATGGATTTCCTGATGAACTTTAGATGAAAGATGATTATTGTTTGGATTGCAGATTATTGACCATCGTCAGTCGTTACCGATTTTGGGCGATTTACACGGATTCGATATATTTATGCGATGGTTAAACTATCTGACGCTGAATATGAAGTGACTCTGGCTTAGAATGAAACGGTGCATCGATGGAAGCATGTGGTTTCTAGAAGTACGCGCACAGTCGAATGATTCAACAAGCTGTCCGAATTGGCGGACGGGTTTTATCTGGCGTGTATTTGATCGCCATTTGGCCTCAATAAGTTAACCCCGAAAATATGACGAGAGAAAACCAGGCAAATCAACCTAATGGGCAATCTCAGGCGGCTGGTGAGCGAAAACTTATTGAAGATCGTTTGGCCAAGACGGCTGAGATCCGTTCCCGTGGCCTCGACCCTTATCCTCCCAGATTTAATCGAACCCATACGTCGGTAGAAGCCGTAGCTTTATTCCAATCTCTAGAGGAGGGCGACAGAGAGTCTGATTGTGGGACCCACACTGTTCGAGTGGCAGGGCGCGTGATGGCTCGACGAGGGCAAGGCAAGGCCTCATTTATTGACGTTAAGGATGGCCATGGGTCGATTCAAGTTTTTGCTCGTCAAAATACCATGGGAGATGAGTCATACGCGATTCTTGACTTACTCGATATTGGAGACATTATCGGTATAGAAGGCGTCGTAATACGGACTCGGCGAGGTGAAATTAGTGTCGAGGCACAAGTCATTACATTGTTGACGAAGGCTATTCGCCCACTTCCAGATAAATGGCATGGATTACAGGATCAAGAAGTACGTTTTCGCCAGCGCTACCTTGATCTCATATCTAATGAAAGGGCGATGCAAAACGCGTTATTACGATCTAAAGTCGTTCGCTCAATGCGGGATTTCATGCATAGTCGTGGATTTATAGAGGTTGAAACTCCGATCTTGGTCCCTATTGCTGCTGGAGCCCAAGCAACTCCATTTGCAACACACCATAACCAGCTAAATCGCGATTTGTATTTGAGAATAGCTACTGAACTGTATTTGAAGAAGCTGATAGTAGGCGGTATCGAACGGGTGTTTGAGATTGGTCGTCTATTCCGTAATGAGGGCCTTGATCATGATCATAACCCCGAATTCACTACTATTGAGAGCTACCAAGCTTATGCTGATTACAATGATGTCATGTGCATGGTGGAGGAGATGGTTTCTCAAATTGCGCAGGACACAACCGGTTCGATGATATTACCGGCGATACCCGAAAAACGACCAGAGATTGATCTGACTCCACCGTGGTCTCGTCTTGATCTGCGAGACGAAATCATGAATCGTACCGGAATCGATTTTTTTGAAACCCGTGATATTGAGTCACTTTCGAAGGGTATGCGAGAGTGTGGGATTCACGTTGAACCTGGATCTGATTGGGGTCGCTTGCTTGATAAAGTGATTTCCTCAGAAGTTGAGCCGAATCTTATCCAGCCACATTTTTTGATTGACTATCCGGTTGAAATGTCTCCACTTGCTAAGTGCAAACCGGGTTCAGCCGATATTGTTGAGCGATTTGAAGCGTTCGTCATGGGCACCGAACTTGCGAATGCGTTTACCGAACTGAATGACCCGGTTGATCAGCGAGAGCGTTTCGAGCAACAGGAACGTTTGCGGGAGGAATTTGAAAATGATGAAGCTGACCGTCTGGACGAAGACTTCCTGATTGCGATAGAACATGGGATGCCGCCTACTGGTGGTTTAGGCCTTGGAATCGACCGATTGACTATGCTGCTTGCTGGTGAAGAATCTATTCGTGAAATTCTGCTGTTTCCAGCTATGCGCAGTATGTGATTTAGGTATTCGAAGTAAAAGTATGGATGTGAATTTGTAGTGATAAATTTCCATAAGAGAAACGATTAATGCTTTCGCTGGAAAATATTGTTCGAAACCCTCAAAAAACACGCTCCGCTCTTATTCGACGTGGAGAAGACCCTCCTATCGATCAGATTTTGCAACTGGACTTGCAGAGGAAAAGCTTGATTCAAGCTGCAGATGCTGAACGGGCCCTACGAAATACCGTTAGCAAAACGATTGGTGGCGAGAAGCGCAAACCAACTCCTAAAGAGATTACAGAGATGCGTGAAACTGGAGATCGTATCAAATCCTATGAGGATGATCTCCAATCGGTTTTAACAGAGATGAACGCGATCTTATTGTCCCTGCCAAATATTCCTCTTGAAGATGTGCCGGACGGGATGGATGAAGAGTCAAATGTCATAGTTCGTACGTCCGTAGGTGACACTCCAAGTCATGGCAATGCACACTGGGATGTAGCCCCTATGCTTGGGATACTGGATCTTGAGGCCGGTGCCAGTATTGCGGGAGCAAGGTTTTTCGTGCTTAAGGGCAAAGGAGCGAAGCTTCAACGGGCATTAGCGGCGTGGATGCTTGACGTCCAAACCGAAGAGCATGGGTACACAGAGATTGATCCACCTTTGCTCGTTCGTCCTGAGACGATGACTGGCTCCGGCAATCTGCCAAAATTCAAAGATAATTTGTATCGTGATGACGAATCAGATCTTTGGCTTATACCCACGGCCGAGGTTGCACTAAACGGATTACACCAAGGTCAAATTATTGATCCTGGACGATTACCTTTGAAGTATGTTGCGCAAACTCCGAGCTTCAGGAAGGAACATGCCTCGGCAGGTCGGGATGTTCGTGGGATTAAACGGGTTCATCAGTTTGAAAAAGTGGAAATGTTTCGGTACGTCGAACCCGAAGATTCGGAAGCTGCTTTAGAAGAGATGGTTAAGGAAGCTGAAGGATTATGTAAGCGTCTTAATCTTACTCATCGGGTTTTGGAACTTTGTGCTGGTGACATTGGATTCCAGTCAGCCAAAACTTACGATATAGAGGTCTGGTCGGCCGGCTCAGCTGAGTGGTTAGAGGTTAGCTCGATTTCCACTTGCACGGATTTTCAGGCGCGTCGTAATGATACCCGTTACAGGCCGGAAATCGGGGTGTCCACCAAATTTCCTCACACCTTGAACGGTTCCGGATTAGCTTTACCGAGGATCTGGATAGCGATCATAGAAAACGGTCTTCAAACTGATGGATCTGTAGTTATTCCAGATGAGCTGGTACCGTACACCGGGTGGGATCGCATAGAGCCAGAAATTTAAGAGATCAGGTGTCATGATCTCTTTATGCGATTGGTCCTGTGTAGCTGCCCTCGAACGCCGATCTTGCATATTGATCAGGCCAGGTGGCGATTCCGTCGAGTTCAGCTTTGGCGTAAAGAGGCCAGTAGGGGTTTCGTAATAGTTCGCGACCGACAAATATGGCGTCAGCGTCTCCGTTAGAAAGAATTTCTTCTGCATGGTGCACTTCGGTTATAAGTCCGACCGCGCCGGTCAACATCCCAGTTTGCTTTCGAATTTCAGATGCGAATGCAACTTGGTACCCCGGCGCTGTCGAAGTGGAAGGATTGGCTACAGGCATCAACTGATTAGGTGAATTCCCTCCTGATGAACAGTCGACCAAGTCAACCCCTAGATCCTTCATCCATTTTGAAAGTTGAATTGACTGGACAACATCCCAGCCACCTTCTACGTATTCGGTTGCGGAGATACGTGCGAACAATGGCATTGATTCTGGGATAACCTCTCGAACCGCCGTGATTATTTCTAGTGGAAAAGCCGCTCGATTTTTCAGCGATCCACCGTATTTGTCGTGGCGCTGATTAGATATCGGTGAGAGAAATTCACAACCAAGATATCCATGAGCGAAATGTAACTCGATAACTTTGTACCCAGCGTCAACAGATCGAACAGCAGCATCAGCGAATGCTTGGATAATATTGTGAATTTCCTGTTTAGAGAGTTCTGTCGGCATTGCATAATCCTCGTCGAATGGCAGTGCGCTTGGAGCGACGGGTTTCCAACCTTCACCGTCTGTTAAAAGGCCTGTGCCGATCCATGGGGCGGCATGAGAGGCTTTACGGCCTGCATGTGCGAGTTGGATAGCGGGTATGGATCCTGCAGATTCGATGAACGCAGTTATCGGCCGAAGCGCATCGACGTGGTCATCTGACCAGATTCCTTGATCCCATTGAGAAATTCTTCCTTCAGGCTGAACTGCGGTAGCTTCGGCCATTACCAACCCAGCACCACCAACTGCTCGAGTGCCTAAATGCACCATATGCCAGGGTGTTGCTAGACCATCGGGTTTGCTCGAATACTGGCACATTGGAGAAACAAACACTCGATTTGGTATGGCCTCTCCTCTGATTGTTATTGGATTAAAAAGCTGGCTGATTGCATCGACTCCGGGTTATTTGCAAATGAACATTACCGACTGATGGTCAAAGTGTAATCTGTCGGCGTGGTTGATTGGCGAGTGACGGCACTCACGATTGTAATTATGAGGTCATCTTTGTCTATATGATCTAATTTAATAGTTCCATTACCCTCGTTATCGACCGGTATACGGTACACCACTGAATCACCTGAACTTTTTTCATGGATGACCTGGATCAAGTAATCTGTTGGGATCGTGGTTTCTACTGAAGTAAACCCTTTGGGAATCCAATCGCCGGTCGTTGAGGTATTGTCATTCCAATTTATTTCATTAATTTCGAAATCATCGAGACAGATGCCTTTAGCAAACAATGCGTCATCGGTGATGTACTCAAAGCGTATTAATACTTTTTGCCCCGCGTATTTAGAGATATCCGCGGAATCTTGAACCCAGCCCATACTGTTTCCGGTGAGTCCAGGACCGTAAGAGTTGCCGTTCGGATTAAGATCGGTCGATCTTTCGCTGGTGAGGATATCCCAAGTTGCACCTTCATCAGTTGAGACCATCGTATAAACATAGTCCCATGATTCTTCTATATCGTAATTAACCCAGTAGCTTAACGTAGCTGTGTCTACATCTGATAAATCGACATGTCTGGTTAAAGTTGAATCGATCGAATCCCCTTGGTTGGACCACCAACATGTTTCGCCTGAATGCGGAGGGTGAGTCAATAGGGCTGTTTCTGCTTCTCCTTTGAATTCAATGGTTATTTGTTCAGATTCACTTGAAGTTACTACGTAGTCTGAGCCGAATGATTTCACCTCACCATCCAGTACGGCAGGGACTTTCGTACTTGTTTTTTTTATAGATGGAAGTGAATGGCTTTTATAGCTATATGGTCCTTCTTTTGAATTCAGGTAGTTCGCAATGAGCCAGTCGGCGTAAACATCTTCTCCTCTCACATCGAAGCCTAAATCAGCCAAGACACTGTCGATTGAGTCCATGCCATCCTGTTGATTTTGGGATACAGCTGACAATATTTTTGTGCCTCCGTAATGAGTAGCGAGAAAGGCAAAAAAGAGGTTTGCAGCTCCGTAATTAGCCGGGGATGTGTCAAATGCGGTGAGTGATGTTGATGGCGTCAGTATGAATGTAGGAATTGCGCTTCTGTCAAAACCAGCGATTTCTGCTGCGATTTCCGATAGACCCTCGTTAACCCAGGAATCCTCGCTAGAATCGGAGGCGAAATGCGTTGCATGTTGTAGCTCATGGGCTAGGACACTTAAATATTGTCTGCTGGTTAACGCGAGTTGATTCGCTGACATATAAAGTGCTTGACGCTCATTAGAGTGTTTGCGAATTTTGTTTGAGTAGGAATCAGCCGCAGAGAAATAACCCCCCATACCTGATTGCAAGATGCCGTTATATATGACCATCCTTTCATCTGCGTCGATTCCAGGTGTAACCGGGTAACCGAATACTTCGGTTACAACAGGCCAAATTTTGTTTTCAAAAGATTCGGCCACTTTTTCGATATTGTCTGTTGTAGGGATGAAACCATTTTCAAATATCCAGTAAGCATGCTCGGATATATAAGAAACCTCACCACTGACTTTTGTGTTACCGCCATCGCGGAGGATCCAGAAACTAACTTTTTGACCTAAAGTCAGCGTTTGTGGGGCGAGTATCTTTTCAGGTTCAACGTAACCTTTGATGAGTCGTCTCGCGAGTTCTGAGAGATCGCGATCCGGTGGCGCAGAAATATATTGCTCTGGCGGGGCCTGTACAAGTAAAGGTACGGTGGTTGATATTGGGTTCTTGAGAGTTCTTGAGTTGCTGGGCGATGACTTAACAATGCTAGTGGACGGCCCTGATTTTTTTGGGATTGCTGTGGCCGTGGAAGCGCGTGAATTAATTTTAGGTTCAGTTTTTACTTGCGTTGTTGGTTGGGATTCGTTGGTGACCGCATGCGGGGGATCTTCAATATCACCTCTACAAGCAGAAGAGAGAATGATTATCGCGGTTAAGGCACTGATGAGGGTTCTGGTGTTGAAGTAGGCTGTGATTTTATCGAGCAATGTCAATGTGCTTTTGGGGCTTCGCCATCACCGTTGAATGTATTCATAGCGGTTTCAACATTATTTCGAATGATCATTTCGATAGCGTCTGCTGCCTTATACGTGGCTGTAACCACCATATCTTTGGTGTCAGGGTCAAATGTGCCTAGAACGTGATCAACTTGCATAGAGGCAGATTCTGGATTTCCAACACCCAATCTCACCCGAGGAAATTCGTTGGTACCCAATGTGGCGATTATTGATTTAATGCCGTTATGCCCACCCGGTCCCCCCTTTTTTCGTATCCGCAACGAACCGGGTGACAGGTTAATATCATCACTAATAATTAGTATTTTCTCTGGATCCGTTTTATAGCGGTTGACGAGGTACCTTAAAGCTCTGCCAGAACGATTCATTAATGTCTGGGGATATGCCAGAACTAGCAGGTTGCCATCAAGTTCGACCTCTCCGAATCGTAGTTCTTTCCTCCTGTGGTTTATTCGGGCATTTGTGCGTCGTACAAGTTCATCCATGCACCACCAGCCTACGTTGTGACGCGTGTTTTTGTATTCAGCACCAGGGTTACCCAGGCCGATGATTATCCATGGAGGGCATTTCGACCCACCCCCGCTGCCGCTGGGGAATAGTTTGTCTAAGATCGAGGAAACGTTCAATCTCAAGGATCTCCGCTGGAGATGGCAGATAGTTTGTTAACGATATATACGATGTTATCGTCGGGAGTGGTCTTAGTGCCCGATAAATTATCTTCGGAATTTAGCCGATGGATAGAAATTGCCGCTTGAAGTGTGATTTAGATATCGACACCATGGTCGCCCGTTGAACTACCTTCTAGGTTCTAGGTCTTTGGTTTAGCCGGAACAATACCTTTGTTTATTAATGCGCTGAACTGGTCCTCATCAATGATGTGAATGCCGATTCGTTGGGCTTTATCCAGTTTAGAGCCTGGTTCCGCCCCTGTGACCAGATAGTCGGTCTTCTTCGTAACTGAACTGGTGACTTTGCCGCCTCTTTCTTTTATTTGGTCTTGGGCCTCAGCGCGCGACATCATCTCTAATCTACCCGTAATAACGAACAGCATTCCATTCGCTGGGTGATCGTCGGCTGGTTTCGGAGTTTGATCGAGGGGATTTATACCGAGTTCTATCAGGTCTGTGATTAACTTTTGATTTTGTTCTAAAGCGCAATATTCAACCAAAGTTGAAGCAACTGTTGGACCTATCCCGTCAATTGCTAGCAATTCCTCTCTGGTAGCTTTTGTTACTGCTGTTAAGCTACCGAATCGGTGTGCAATCCACTCAGCGCTTTCCGATCCGATCCCTGAGATTCCAAGGGCAAACAATAGGCGAGGTAACGATTGTGATCGTGAAAATTCTATTGCTTGGAGTAAATTGTCCACGCGAGTTTTACCCATTTTGTCAATCTTTATAAGATCATTTCGACGATCACGTAATCGATATAAATCGGCAATATTTGTTACAAACCCTAAACGTGGAAGATCTTGTGATACTCGCTCTCCGAGCCCTTCGATATCCATTGCGCCTCGTGAAGCGTAGTGTTCTAGTAAACGTTCAAATTGAGCCATACATGCTCCGTTTACACATCTGGTGACTGCCTCGTCTTCGGTTTGAATTGTTATCGCCTGGCAGGATGGGCATGCATTAGGAAATTGGTAAGGTATCGAGGTGTAACTGCGTCTATTTTTAGACGAGATTCCTACTATCTGAGGGATTACGTCTCCTGCTCGCTGGACGATTACGCGATCACCCTCACGGAGATCTTTTCTGGCTATTTCGTCCTTGTTGTGAAGCGTGGCGCGTCCAATGGTAACTCCTCCAACCATTACCGGTTCTAATTTCGCCCAAGGTGTCAGTGCTCCAGTGCGTCCGACGTTTATGTGAATGGCCCTTAGCGTGGTTTCTGCCTGTTCAGCTGGAAATTTGAACGCTACAGCCCAGCGGGGATCTCTGCCGACGAAGCCGAGTCGCTTTTGTAATATGAGGGAGTTGATCTTGATGACAACGCCGTCTATGCCATAATCGAGCGTATCGCGAATTGCGCTAGCATTGGCGATTGCAGTCATTACTTCTTTGACTGTTTCTGCCTTACGAGTCCATTCGTTTACTCGACCGCCCCATTCTCTGATCGCATTCAGAGCCTCTCGGTGGCTAGTTGGTTCGACGGCGTTTTCTACATAACCTAACGAATAGAAATACATGTCCAAAGGGCGCTTTGCAGTTTCAGTAGAGTCGAGTTGTCTTAGGGATCCTGAAGCTGAATTTCTAGGATTCACATAGACTGGCAGACCAGCCTGTTCTCGTTCGAGATTAAGAGATGCAAACTTCGAGTTCGGTAGAAAAACTTCTCCCCGTAATTCCAACTCTGGGGGAACGTCACCGTTGAGTTTCAATGGAACGCTTCGAATGGTACGGACATTTGCAGTAACGTCCTCTCCTCGAACTCCATCCCCACGAGTTGCCGCTCGATCCAGCACACCGTTTTTGTAGGTTATTGCAATAGCTAGTCCGTCGATTTTGAGTTCGCATACCATCGGGGCGTGATCGATTTCAAGAAAGTCTAGAGTGCGCTGGTACCAATCTCTTAAACCGGCTTCATCGAATACATTTCCAAGGCTGAGCATGGGTAATCGGTGGATGACTTCTTCAAATCCCGAAGCGGGTGCGCTACCAATTCTTTGAGTCGGTGAATCAGAGGTTTGAAGTTCCGGATAGGTTGCTTCGAGTGCGAGTAACTCTTGCATTCGAGCGTCCCATTCAGCATCATCAATCTCAGGAGCGTTCTCGATGTAATAGAGGGTGTTGGCACTGTTGATTTCAACTTTTAGTTGGGCGGCTCGCCTGACGACTTCATCGGAGGCCGAGGAGACTGAATTAGACTGGATATGCAGTGGGGATTCTTGATCGTTCACGTGTTCATACACTCGTGTTAGTAATGGGAATCATAAATCGAAATCCCAGCATAGAAAAATCAGCGTGAACTGTGTTGTCCAAAGTATATCAATGCTGTTTGTGTACTAATTGAACGTAAATATTAACCAGATACTTCTGCTTAGTGAACATAGGAACAACGTAGGTAGGTCTATACTCGTTGTTATAACTGTAAATATATCAGTGTTCGAACGTTTCGAATCCGCAATTAGATATGGCTGACATTCAACCCTTTAGGGCAGTACGTTATAACTTCGATATAGCCGGGGATGTGAGTCTTCACGTTTGCCCTCCATTCGACGTAATCACTCCAGAACTTCAACACGAACTTTACGATCGATCTCCCTATAATATCGTCCGTCTTGAGCTGGCACGACGTGGTTTGTCAGATGATCCCTATGAGCGGGCTGCTGAGACAGCTCAGACTTGGAAAGACTCAGGTGTGCTAAAACATGATGAAGAGCCATCGATATATGTAACGGAAGAAGAGTTTGAATACCGGGGTCGAATACTGCGAAGACGCGGTTTTATTGCCGGTGTTCGTTTAGAGGATTACGATCAAGAAGTAGTGCTACCTCACGAAGGTACCCGCTCGGAGTGGGTGGCGGATCGAGTTCGACTTATGGGAGCCGCACAGTCGAATTATAGTCCTCTCCTAGTTATATATCGGGATGATCTTCGTTCTAGTGTCACCAATCTTGTACGGGCTATCGCTGGCGGTGAACCGACAGCTGTGTTTAAACCACCGGATATGCCTCAACTTCGATTGTGGCGTGTCACGGATACCGGAACCATCAATGTGATTCAGTCGGTTTTGCGTGACTCAGAAATATTCATAGCGGATGGGCATCATCGCTATGAAGCAGCTTTGCGATATCGCAGTGCAGTGCGGGCTGAACGAGAAGTTGGATACGATGAATCTGTTAATTTTCGCATGATGTTATTGGTATCGTTTGACGAACCAGGGTTGATAACCCGCGGTTACCACCGACTTGTAGAGTCTCCTACAGACAACGAATTTGCCGATCTTGTCAAATCGGTAGAGGAAATTTGTCATATAAATGAATGGGATCCTCCTCGCGAGCGTTCGACGACGGAACAGATTGAGCAGTTTGCAATTGAGCTTGGCGAGCGTAAAGATGGTGAAGTTGTGTTCGGTCTATACGGTAAAGAACCAGGGAAATTTCACATAGCGACAATGAAATCCCCGCCTCAGGCAGGGAATGCTCTCGAGTATTCTGAATATTCCTATTTGCATTCACATGTGATTCGAGCGGCCGTGGATGTCGAACGTGAAGAACAGATCATCAGCCCGCATCATGATGCGGGATTGATAGCTCGTCAGATTGACAACGGAGAAGCTCGGATGGCTTTCATTATGCGGCCGGTACCACTTAATGAATTTGTTTCGATTGTTACTCGTGGGTGGCGATTGCCTGCTAAGACCACGAATTTCTTTCCGAAACCCCCGGCAGGGGCCGTGATTCAGCAGTTCGGAGAAACCTTGTAACAGTTTCGAGACATCAATATTTTCTGATGTCTAAGTCTCTCAATTTCACTGCGAATCTCCTTTGTTACTGGCTTATTTTAGAAAGTCCATTTGTTGTAATACTTTTTCAGCAGTTACGAAGTGACCCGTATTTTCTCCGATACTCTTCCAGGCAATCTGACCTCTTTTATCTATCAGGAACAATGAGGCTGATGCCAAGCCATCCCCAAACAGGTTGAAAACCCCGTATGAATCTGGCACATCAGAGGCTGCGGAAGTAAATAACAAGGGGAACTGGATATCTGTTTTGGAAGCTAAATCTGATGGGCCTTTCAAGTCATCTGTACTTATCGCAAGAATTTGAATATTTTCTTTGTCAAAGATTTGTTTTTGTTTTTGTAACTCCACGAGTTGCCTTTTACACGCCGCTCACCAAAACGCTCTATAAAAAACTAGGAGAACAGTTTTGTCGCCTTCAAAATCCGAACGTGTGAATGTCTGACCTTGGATTGACGGAAGGCTAAAGTCAGGTGCTTTCTTTGAGATTGGCGTCGCTGATTGTGTCGGCGACAGTACCTTTCCGTTTTGGATTGTTGCTGAAGACGAAGAATTATCATCGAGATCAGTAGCATGCGATTGCTCGTCAAAATTATTGCCACAAGCAATCGAGAGTGAAAGTGCCAAAGCTATTAAAATAATAGGCAATGGTTTTAATCTACGCTGAAAATCCCACCATGGACTTATAAAATTCATCATGATGAATTCAATGAATTATGAGGTCATCCGTTTAAGTGTCTTTTTGGCAGCATTTAGAGCTTCGTCTATATGACTTGTCTCGACCCATCCCATATGTCCTATCCTGAAAATTTTGCCGGTTAGGGATTTTTGTCCACCTCCCAGGACAACATTGAAGTTGTCGTTCACGTTACTCAGAAATTCCCTTCCATCTACGTCATCCGGTAGCCTTATAGCGGTTACGGTATTGGATGCGAACTTGGGATTTGGCAGCAGCTCCAGCCCTATGGACGCGGCTCCTTTGCGGGTGTGTTCCGCAATATCAAAATGTCGTTGGAATACGTTCTCTATCCCCTCATTGACCATTGATTCCAAGGCTATTTTCAACGTGAACATAGCTGGTAGGCATGGGGTGAAGGGTGGTTGTCCTATTTTGAGGAAATCTTCGTACTGTTGTACGTCAAGGTAGTATTTTGGCATTGTTGATTTAGCATAAGCAGTCCACGCTTTTTTAGAAAACGTGACCATTGCGATCCCGGGTGGCGAAACCCAGCTTTTTTGCGATGCTGTTGCCACGACATCTATATCCCAAGCATCTACAGCGATCGGGACACCGCCGGCACTTGACACTGCGTCCACCAAGATGAGCGCCTCAGATTCTTCATGTATGACTGAGCATAATTCTTGTAAAGGATTAGAGACACCGGTTGAGCTTTCATTATGTGTAAAAATTACAGCTTTGATCTGCGGATTTTTCCTTATGTTTTCTCGTACTGCATCTAGATCAGCTGCTTTGCCTAACTCGAAATTAAGTCTGTGCACATCAGCGCCATAGGCATCTGCGATTTCTGCGAATCTTTCACCAAAAACACCAATTATTATTGATAAGACCTTGTCTCCTGGTGAAATTGTGTTGACTAACGCGGCTTCCATAGCTCCGGTACCAGAAGCTGTTATGAAGTAAACGTCATTATTGGTCATAAAAACAGTTTTTAAATTTGAAGACATCTGATCAAGCATTTCTGCGTACTCTGGTCCGCGATGATTGATCATCTGAGACCCTGCCACTGCGAGTACTTCGTCAGGTAGTGGTACCGGACCTGGAATTCTAAGGTTTGGCTGATTCTGGTTGACCAACGACGTGCTCCATCCTTGTGAGGTAATCGTGATTTTTGTGGATAGTGGTCATTACCACGAAAGACTGTAAAAGATTCTAACTCTTGTTAGATTAAGCGGTTGTAACTTCGTTGCAAAAATGGACAAAGAAATTAGATGAACGGCGATAGGGCGATAAGGCGATAAGAAATGTTCTTTACCAAGGAATGCAAGGGCCTAATCCACTAATTTTACAATCGCGTAGTTTTTTCTGCCCCTGCGTATGACCATTAGTCGACCATCAACAAGGTCATCGATCAGAACTGCTCTGCCGGCATCCTCGATTTGCTCTCCATTGAGTGACATACCGCCTTGTTGTACCGTACGTCGCACGTCTCCGCCGGATTTTCCAGACCCAGCGGCTATGGCTAGTTCAGAGAACTTCATTCCACTGCCGGTTAGTTGATCTCGATTGATCTCCGTCACAGTCGATCCATCGAGTACATCTTCCATTTCATCTGCCGACAGTGCAGATATATCACCGCCAAAGAATGCCTTAGTAACCTTTAGTGCTTGAACGAGCCCGTTTTCTCCATGAACAGTTCGGGTGACTTCTTCAGCCAAAGTTCGTTGTGCTTCACGTTTTTCGGGTTCCACTCTGACTGCTTCGGTTAGGCTTCCTATATGCATTTGGTTTAACAGCGTAAATAACTTTGTGTAGGGTACGACATCTGCATCAGCCACGTTTAAGAAAAACTGATATAGCTTATAAGGCGAGGTTTGATTCGGGTCTAGTGTTGGAGCGCCGTTAATTGACTTACCAAATTTTTCGCCTGTTGAGCTGACGACTAAAGGGTAAACAATGCCGTGCGCACGCGGTCTCCCGTCTGAGTTCGCTCCATGAATTTTACGAATCAGCTCTACCCCACCGAGAATATTGCCCCATTGATCACTGCCACCTGCCTGGAAACCAACCTTTTCTTGTTCGAATAGCGTTAGGAAATCGTAGGCTTGTAGTAACTGATAGCTGAACTCAGTGAACGAAATTCCACTATCACGATCAAATCGACCTTTAACGGATTCTCGTCCCATCATGGAATTTACCGTGAAGTGTTTGCCGACGTCGCGGAGAAATTCCAATAGGTTGGTAGTTCGGAGCCAACTGGCGTTGTTAACTATTCGAGCGGGATTGGGTTTTACGTTGAAATCCAGAAATGGTTCGAGCTGAAGACGGATAGCATCTACATTTTCGTCGATCTGTGTTATTGACATTAGAGTGCGTTCTTCTACACGGCCTGAGGGGTCTCCGATCATGCCAGTTCCACCGCCCACCAGAGCTATTGGAGTATGACCGTGGCGTTGCAGTCTTACTAAACCCATGATTGGCACTAGGTTGCCAATGTGGAGGCTACTAGCTGTTGGATCGAAGCCGTTGTAGCACATGACTTTTTCGGTAGCGAGGGCGTGTAGAGCTCCAGGTGTTGCGTCAAACAACGCCCCGCGCCACTCGAGTTCTTCTGCTACGTTTGCAAATTCTGTATGTGTGGTCATAAGTATGTCCTGTGGTTGGAATTTGAACTGAGTTACTTATTTCGTCAGAATATTCCGGACTTGATCGACGTCTTCATTCATTTGCATGATTAGTTTTTCAGCGGATTCGAAAGCGATTTCACTTCTAGTGCGTGATATGAAATCAATTTGTACTTGCTTACCGTATAAGTCCCCTTCAAAGTCTAGAAGGAAAGCCTCAATTGTGCGAACTCCATTAGTTTCGAAGGTCGGTCGAACACCGATGCTTGTGGCCGCTTTATGCGATGTACCATCGATTTCAACTATCGTGGCGTATATCCCATTTCCAGGTACAGTAACCGTGGAATCCGGCCTGATGTTGGCAGTTGGGAAACCTATTTCTCGGCCGCGCCTGTCACCTTTGACGATCACACCTGAGATAGAGTAATTTCTTCCAAGCATTATTGCTGCGAACTCGCAACTGCCCTTGGTGATTGCTTTTCGTATGGCGGAACTCGAGACTGCATAACCTTTTACGATTTTTGCAGGGGCTTCTATGAAATCTACGTCAGATAATTTTTCAGATAACGAAAGTTTGTCGATTCCTAAACGGTCAAATCCGATTTTTGCATTTGGTCCAACTATTAATGCTTTTAGTTCAATTAGATGCTGAAGTTCGGATACAAATTCTTCGGCCGATAATTGTTGAATGGCTGTTCCAAAATCTAGTTCTATGACCTGATCAATTCCAATTTCCATCAGAATGTTTCGTCGAGTTTTTAAATTGCTTATATAAGAAACATTAAATTTAGGTTTTATAAAAGCCCTAGGCTGCTCTTTGAATACAAGGGCGACTGATTTTGCCGCACGTGCTTTTGCTTCACCTTGCACTTGTTCGAGCAATGCTCGATGTCCTAGATGAACCCCATCAAACGTGCCTACGGTAGCCACCGTCGGGCCCTTTTGGATTTCTATGGATGCTAACAGTTCTGAAATCGACATAATCGACGATGGATTAGCCTAATCGCTGGGATCCGTTTTAGTTAGCTAAGAATAGCGTGTGCTTCTCGTAGCAACGTTTTGGTCGTTTCCCAATTAATGCATGCATCAGTTATTGATACACCGTACTTTAAATCCGCGGGATTGCCCAAGGATTGATTGCCCTCATTTAGGTGACTTTCAAGCATTAGGCCAATAACGCCGCTGTTTCCGGCGGTACGTTGTCGAATCACTTCCCGGAATACAATTGGCTGTCGGTTATGATCTTTATTACTGTTTGCGTGTGAACAGTCGATTACCACATTGCGACGGAGATCTGCGGCCTCAAGTAGGGATGTTGCTGAACTAACGGAGGCTTCATCGTAGTTTGGTCCTGCCGACCCCCCTCGTAAAATCAGCTGCTGCGCCTTGTTGCCTGTTGTGTTTACAACTGAAGCCCGACCATCGAGGTCTATTCCAAGAAACGCGTGTGCCGAACGTGCTGCGACCATCGCGTCCACGGCGATCTGGCAACTACCGCCAGTGCCGTTCTTAAAACCGATCGGCATTGACAGTCCGCTTGCCATCTGTCGGTGGGTTTGGCTTTCAGTTGTTCGTGCGCCGATAGCTCCCCACGAAATTAGATCGGCCATGTATTGGGGCGTGAACGGATCCAGAAATTCGGTTCCTGATGGGAGACCTATTGCACCGATTTGCAGCAAAAAAGCTCGCGCTCGTTTAAGGCCGCTTTCTATATCGAATGTGCCGTCTAGGTTGGGATCGTTTATAAGTCCTTTCCAACCTACGGTTGTGCGGGGCTTTTCGAAGTAGACGCGCATAACAACCAGAATGGTGTCTTTAACTTCTTGGGCGATTGAGTACAGTTTTTTCGCGTATTCAATTCCTGCTTTTTCATCATGTATAGAACAAGGTCCGACGAGCATCATCATACGAGAGTCAGTGCCTTTTTCGATGTTTTCTATAGCAGTACGAGTTTCGGTAACGATCTTCGCAATTTGCGGAGTAATTGGCTGAGACTCTAGGAATGATCTAGGAGGACCGAGTGGTTTGAGATCCGTGATTCGTATATCTGATGTGGTCATGATCTAGGGTGGTTTCTGTAAAAATATTAGATGTGTGAAAGATTGATGGGTTGCTTGACTTGGGGTGATGACCACAGTTGCGCTGTGTGGATCTCAGGGTTTTCCAAATTCATATCGGGTAGAAATGCTGTGGAATAACTTAGCGACGATATGAATTTCCACATGTAAACAACCCGTTTGTATAGCAAAAATACGAAGTGATAAACCAGAACGAATGTGACTGCTTTAAAGTTGATAAGCGTGTCTGCCGGGAGTTATTTAAGTAATTTGCTTGCACGCTAGGTTTTCTCGCAACTTAAGTGTTTGAATTTGAAAGATCCGGACGGAGTTTAGCAGCATCATGAAGGTACACGTGCGCTATCTCACTCTGTACTTTGCTGGTGTTCCACAGAATAAGTATACGGATGCAACGCTCCAACGCTCCTGAGCGTGCCATCTCATGATTGCACATTAATGGTACGTCGTTCCAGCCCAACCGTTCTCGTGCTGCAACCGCTGGGAATTCAGCGACTAAATCAGGGCTGGTACTAAATTGCACAGATGCAACATCATCCTGCTTGATATTGTTAACTTGGATGAGCTTGGACAACAACTCTTCAGTTGCATCCAGCACGTCTCTTGCTGATGTCCCTTTGGTTGTCGTTGCGCCTTTTATGCCTCGAACCTTTGTTGACAATCTTTTCCTCAAAACGAATTCGTATGGCTTGCTGGGAATCCTACGGTAGGTTACCAACACCGGTGACTTAGTTTGCCACGACTTTTCTTGTCGTGCCCGGAATTAATGATCGTATGAAGGTCCCAGCTCGCTTTGGAGCATCGGTGGCATCTCCACAAGAGATCCGATTAATTAGTTCGCTTCCTACAACCGCGCCGTCAGCATATTCAGCTACGTTCGCTACGTGGTCCGCAGTTGAGATGCCGAACCCGATGCCAATTGGTAAGTCGGTGAAACGACGTACATTATGGGCAAGCATCTTCACGCGTTCTGACATAGATGCTCTTGCACCTGTGACTCCCAGAACTGATATGCAGTAGATGAAGCCGCGTGCCCTTTTACAAGCATGTTCAATAGCGCGCTCGGTAGATGTTAGCGCTAGCAAAGGAATCAATACCAAACCTGCCCGGTCGACTGCATCTTGCAGTGGTTCGGCTTCTGCTGCAGGGAGATCCGCAGCGATGAGCCCATCGACACCGGCCTCGCGCGCAGTTGAACAAAATTCATCAAGACCCATAGACAGAATATTGTTGTAATAGCCCATCATCACAATGGGAATATCGATTCCAGCTTTTCGAATTTCTTTCACTGTATTTATACATGTTTTTGGTGTGACACCGTTTTCAAGTGCCTGGTGGCCGGACGCTTGGATAGTTGGTCCGTCTCCTAGTGGATCACTAAACGGCATACCTAACTCGACAACGTCAGCTCCCGCTTCTACGACAGACTGGACAATGTCTTTAGTTATACCTGGTGCCGGAAAATCAATTGTCACGTACGGTACCAAAGCAATACGACCCTCGTTCTTAGCTTTCTCGAATGCCTGTCGGATTCTGTCTCTTGCCATATTTGTTTCAGTTCCTTTATTCGGTGATTAAATTTCAGTTGCGTATTTTGCCATCATAATGGCCAGAGAATTGTGGAGCCCATGAGCAAAAACCGAGGGCCATATTGAGCCAGTCTTAAGGTACACCCAGCCGAGGGCCAGTCCTAATGTGAAAGTAGGGACAACTGCACCTGGGTCAAAGTGGAAAATTCCAAACAAGAAAGATGATAGTAAAAGGGATCGTACTACACCGAATTGTTTTACCAGTCCTGGGAGAACAAAGCCGCGGAAAAATATTTCTTCGGCAATTGGCCCTATAATTCCTACCAATATCAGTGTTGTAATAAGACTGCCACCTGCCTCATCCATCACTTGTTGTGCTGTGTCTGGAGGTAACAGGAAGTCAAGCTTCAACCAACTTAGGGCTGCAATCCATATCATTAAAATCGTTAGAGCTATTAGCCACATGCCAATAGCGAAAGCGTATGGTTTAAATCCGTAAATTTTCACGAAACCAAGAGTGCTGAGCTTTTGACGGTAGAGAACAGTCGAGAAACTTAGGGCTGTAACGGCGAAAGTTCCTGACATGACGGTTGCGGTAATTATTGCCAACGGCACACCTACGAATTCTGCCCTCCCGCCACCTACATCTACGGCTAGTAAATAGCAGATCCATATGATCACGATTCCAGATAAAAGTGCCAGAGATATCGGCCATAATGGGGATCGCGTGAGTCGGAGGACAATTAGTGCAGCGCTACCTGACAAAAAGCCTATGTAATAACCCGTTGGTGACGTTACCGATGTGTCGAACCCGTTAGCGGTTCCTAAAACACCACCTAGGCTGAGAATTGAAATTGCGACCAGTACGGTGATCGTCGACGCAACAACCACATTGAGTGGTCCCCATTTCACTGGCGGAACAAAAACTTCGTCTCGTGGTTCAATTGGTGCCATCAATGGAGGGAACGCATTTCTTAACCTAGATGCTCACTATAACCATGTCACGTTTCCGTAGAGTGTCGGGTCTAGGGGTTTGGATGAAAATAGATCATATTCTCTCTTCGAGTTACCAATAGTGGTGAATTCTCCATGTCCTGGTAACACCACAGTTGATTCTTCAAGGGTAAATATCTGTGATTTGATAGAGCCGATCATTTGAATTAATCGCGCGTGCGACGTTGATTTGCCTGGTCCGCCAGGGAATAAAGTATCGCCGCTGAACACGTGGGCATGTTCCTTGTTTTTGTCAATCGGCTGGATAATAAAGCAAGTTGATCCTGGGGTGTGTCCCGGTGTAGCCACAGGCTGAAGAACGATATTGCCTATTTCAATACGATGGTCGACAGCAAAATTGATTGATGTTTGGGCTGAATCTGGTAGTGACTCCCTATCGGCGAGTCCTATACCTATGGGGACATTGAAATTGGCAATGACGTTTATGAATCCTTCAACATGATCGCGATGACCATGGGTAATCAACACTGCGTTTACCTCGGTACGCTGCGCTGCGCTGATCAATGCTGAAGGTTCGGCAGGCGTGTCAATGATCACGGATTTATTAGTTTGAGTGCATGTGATTAAGAAGGCGTTGTTTGCGAATCCAGAGATGAATCTCTGGATCGACCAATGCTTACCGCTGAATACTGTGTTCATTTTTTTCTTTGATGAATTCAAGATTTAGGTTGAGTAATAAAAAGAAACGGCGCATCGAGCGCCGTTTCTAACATCTTATGCCTGTAATGAGCGTTAGATTTATGTCGCTTGAAGTTCTGGATCTGCGCTATCTGATGCTTCGCTCTCTGTTTCATTTATTGGAACTGGGGGGTCCTCGGAAGAACTAGGCTTATCGGTAACCATTGGACTAGCTAGCAATGGGTCTTTGCCATCAATGATTGCCACGAACTGATCGAAATCTATTGTTTCGTGCTCCAATAAGAATCCAGCAATTGCTTCAAGTTCGTTATCGTGATCTTTTAGCAGTTTGTTGGCCCTTTCTTCACCCTCCAATAATAGGCGATTGATTTCATCGTCGATGATACTTTCAGTTTTCAACGAGTAGTCTCGTTCCTCTGACATTTCACGCCCGAGGAACACCGCTCCTCCCTGTCGCTTACCAAAAGATCGGTTAGATAACTTTTCGCTCATGCCTAGGCGCATGACCATTTCACGAGCGATACTGGTAGCTTGCTCGAAGTCATTTGATGCACCAGTTGTGACGTCCCCAACTTTCATGACTTCGGCGGCACGACCTCCCATAGCTGCAGCAATTTGAGCTTCAAGTTGCTCTTGAGAGGCGTAAGACTTATCTTCTTGCTGCCATCTGGTAAAACCACCAGCCTGGCCTCTCGCGATTATAGATATCTTGCCGATAGGGGATCCACCCGGCATTAGGTGGGCTACAAGAGCGTGTCCAGATTCATGGTACGCCGTTGTCTTTCGATCTTTTTCACTGATTACCTTGCTTTTACGCGCCGGGCCCATCGATACACGGTCGATTGACTCAGTGAGATTTTCAAAGCTGATCGACTTTTGATTATTTCTCGCGGCCATTAGAGCAGCTTCATTGATTAAGTTTGCAAGGTCAGCACCCGAGAATCCCGGAGTCTGCTTTGCAATTTCAGCTAAGTCGATGTTTTTTTCGACAGGCTTGCCCTTTGCGTGTACATCAAGAATGGCGGTTCGCCCACGGATGTCCGGACTATCTAGAATTACGCGTCGATCAAATCGACCTGGCCGTAGTAGAGCAGGGTCAAGTATGTCAGGGCGGTTGGTAGCCGCAATGACGATTACATTTGTTGCAGAATCGAAGCCGTCCATTTCAACGAGGATTTGGTTAAGTGTTTGTTCACGTTCATCGTGGCCTCCACCAAGACCAGCGCCACGATGTCTTCCGACGGCATCTATTTCATCAACGAAAATTATGCATGGCGCGTGGCGTTTCGCTTGTTCGAAGAGATCGCGTACTCGGGAGGCGCCGACACCCACAAACATTTCAACAAATTCAGAACCCGAAATAGAGAAGAATGGAACGCCAGCTTCACCCGCAACGGCTCGCGCCAGTAATGTTTTACCGGTACCTGGAGGTCCGACTAACAAAACACCTGATGGAATTTTTGCACCTAATGCCTGAAAACGTTCAGGGTATTTGAGAAACTCAACAACTTCTTCTAGTTCTTCTTTGGCTTCCGGTACCCCTGCTACGTCGAAAAATGTCACGGTTGCCTTAGTACCCACAAACAGACGAGCCTTGCTACGTCCGAAACCCATCTGCTGGTTACTATTGCCCTGAGCTTGACGCATCATGAATAATAAAATTCCGCCGAACAGTATTAACGGTAGAAATCCGATCAAGATACCGAATAGGCTGGAGAAACCGCTAGAACCTTTTACTTTGACTGAGTATTTCGAGTTGTCCACGCCTGCTCCGCTAAGGAGATCAGCGACACTTGAGCCCTCTTCTTTGCGGGAGGTGAACACATTAACACCATCAGTGATGGTCAAGGAATCGCCCTGAACCTCGATTTCGAGTTTGGACGAACCGCTTTTGTTTTTTGCTAATTCGACGACTTCGTTGATACCGATTTCTTGGGGATTATCTAGTTGGTTGGAAAACATGAAGAAAATGGTGATCGCCGCGATGATGATCACCAAATACAATAAACTTTTCCGCACCCAGCTGTTGTCCATTTACCTTGTCCATCCAATTACTACGAATAAATCGGGGTTGCCAACTTTCACTTTGTGAGTTCCGTATGACTTGTTAAAGCGAGAAAATGGCGAGATAAATTACATTCTTAACGTCACCTAATTCTAGCATAAAGCTCGGTTTTCGCCGTATCAAGTAAGTAGGCATTATCAGGCGATATCGTGTAGAGAATCGTATTGGCTTCCAATTGAGTATCCATCGCTTGGTTGGTATATTGGAAGTCTTACCAATGTGACACGGGCAATTAGTGCGCTCAAATCTTTCGAGTGCAGTTCAGTGGAATAACCACTCCGCGTGTCTTACGGAGAGTGAACATAGCAAAAGAATTTAGGGTAAATCGCCGAATTCGGGCAGATGAGGTTCGTGTTATTCGCGGCGAGGATTCGACTGAATCAGCCGTGATGTCAATACGTGATGCTATCGATATGGCAGAGGAAGAAGGTCTAGACCTTGTAGAGGTTGGACCTAACCAAAGTCCACCGGTTTGTCGTATTCTCGATTACGGTCGTTTCAAATACATACAAGGTAAAAAACAACGAGAGGCTCGTAAAGTTTCCCGAAGTGCCAGTAAGCAAAAAGAAGTACGACTCAGTCCTGTGATGTCAGATAACGACATCGAAACGAAAATTAATATGACAAAGAATCTTCTTTCTGAGGGTGCAAAAGTCAGGGTTTTCGTTCGGTTTCGAGGGAGACAGCGTGCCCATCCTGAAATAGCTATGAAGGTTCTAAGGAAAGTTGCCGAAGGTGTCGCGACGGTTGCAAAACTTGAGAAGCCACCTGGGATGGAAGGCCGAGTGCTCAGTATATTGCTTGCGCCATCGTCTCAGCAAAACCAGCAAAAAGAGCGAGATCGACAGCAAAAAGCGGAGTTGGTTTCAACCACGGTAAGCAGTACCCCCGATGTCGAGGGCACAACGAAAGAAGAATAGCTCGACGAATAAATGATTATTCATAGAGTTAAAGTTTAGAACGGGAATTACCTTACTATGCCGAAGATGAAGACCCATAAAGGTGCGAAGAAAAGGTTCCACATTAGCGGAACTGGCAGGGTTTTGCGGACGAAGGGCCCTAAGAGCCACTTCCGACGTCGTAAGGCTGCGAGAGTTAAACGCCTCTTCGGCGGGAAGGTTGCTCTTGATTCAAAAACGTTTTCAAAGACCATCAAGCAGGCTATCAGTGCGCTGCATTAGTAAAGATTGTTTAGATATTTTTATTCAGTGCGAATTGAAATTACGGTTCGCAGTTCGTTTCATGGAGGAGAGGTAAGTTGGCTAGGGTAAAGGGCGGAACTACTACACGACGGCGACATAAGGCTGTATTAAAGGCCACACGTGGGCACAGAGCATCACGCAATCGAAGGTATCGCGTCGCTCGTGAATCTCTAACTCATGCACAGGCATATTCAACCGCTCATCGTCGTCTTAAAAAGCGTACTAATCGATCTCTTCAGATAATTAGGATTAATGCGGCAGCGCGAGCGAACGGAATCAACTATGCTAGCTTGATTCATGGCATGGCACTCGCGGGAATTCAGTTAGACCGTAAGTCTCTTGCGGAACTGGCAATTAGAGAACCTGAAGGGTTTACCGAGGTCGTGAAGGCCGCTCAATCTGCACTATAGATTAACCTTTCCGTGCCCTTTTCAATACTCAGGGCAGCCTAATGGGTTGGTGGCTTGAGTTGTTCATTAGTAACCGCCTTATTCGTTAAATGGGCGTCGAAGAATTTTATTACGTTTTGGACATACGTTTCTGGCTGGGCTCTGAATGCTTCCATATGCCCTGCACCTGGGACGATCCAAACTGTTTCTTTACCGTTCTCAATTTCATCGAAGCTGGCTCCGATTGCTCTTCCAAGTCGCCGGGCGTGATCCACAGAAACTAAAAGATCATCTTCTCCATGAATGATTAGAACGGGTGTATCAGATTGGGCTATCGATCGTGCGGGAGAGATTTCTGATATATCGATGCCATACATGGCTTTTGCCATGAATGTTATTCCTGGAAAACACAAAATAAGGGGTCGTTTAAACCCTGACATTGAGCTTTTGAGCATTAACGAATAATCAGCGAAAGAGCTGTCTGAAACCACAGCGCTAAAATTACCTGGATTTGAACCCGCCATCAGGGCGACAGCCCCACCTAGTGCAAACCCTAACACCCCAATTCTGTTTCGATCTGATCCTTTGCTCACAAGGTAATCGGATGCGCCTTGAAGATCCAACCTTTCATAGTATCCGGCAGATGCTTTGGGTGACGGAGAATTTCCTCTGGCACGCATATCGAACATCAACACCCCAAATCCATGCTTCACTAGGGCAAGGGCAATATCGAGCATGCCGGTTTTCCGGTCACTGCGGCTTGCGTTGTTCCCTTGAACCATCACGATCCAAGGGTTGTCTTTTATCTGTGCATTTTTAGAATTCGAATGGGGTTTAGGCGGGATGATCCAGCCAGAAAGTTTCGATTCACCACCACGACTGGTGAACGTTACATCTTGATAGACAAGCCCTACTGATTCCGGTGTGTCCTCTGGTTTAAGTCGGGATGTTCGCGTCAGTCCAGACGCCATTGCGGAAGAGGCACCGACATAACTACCGGCAATTACTCCGATAATCGTCAAAGTTGTTTTCAAGAGTCCCATGTCAAGATTCTAACTTGGAAGCACCGTGTGGGTGAATAATGTTATTCCAACACAGAATCGATCATTATCAGTAAGAAAAACAACGCCAAATACAGTAGTGAGTATTTGTAAAGTTTTGTTGCTGCTGGACGATCTAGGCCCTTCATTAGTCGATATGCGTACCAAATCAGAATGCAGTTCAATGATCCAGATCCAACCGTGTATATCCAACCTAAAGGCTGCGACACAAACCCGAACAGGATGGTTAATACAGAGAGTACAGCCGTATATAGGAGTATCTGTTTAGTCGTGTGTTTGACGCCCATAACCACGGGCAGCATCGGGATATTTGCGCGAGCGTAGTCGTCTTTGATCATGATGGCTAGCGCCCAGAAATGTGGAGGGGTCCAGAAAAATATGATTACAAACAGATACCAAGCTGAAAGATCGATAGTGCCTGCTGATGCTGCGTAACCCACAAGTGGAGGAACAGCTCCGGCAGCTCCCCCGATTACGATGTTTTGGGTTGTTGTGCGTTTGAGTATGACCGTATACAAACCGAAGTAGAGCACCGTTCCAACGATTGCTAGAGCGGCGGCCAATATGTTGGTCATCAGTGCAAGTATTACAAATGATCCCACGTTGAGAGCGATGCCGAAAAATATCGCTGTATTGAAAGATATTCGGCCTTCAGCGACAGGACGGTTTTTGGTCCGTCCCATTTTTTGATCGAGTTCGCTTTCATAAGCCATATTCAAAGAAGCGGCTCCACCAGATGCTAGTGCTCCTCCGATTAGCACCGCTACTATTATTTTGAAGCTAGGCATTGATTGAGCGCCGAGAAATGCTCCTGCAATCGCCGATACAAGAAGTAACGACATGACCCTGGGCTTTGTGAGGGCCAAAAAATCCCCTAACAACGGGAGTAAGTGTCTCCGATTGACTGTTTCATTAGTTGTCATTGTTGAATCTTAACTGGTCGATACCGATTGAGTGGAGTTTGTTCGGACGGAATCGTGATCGTGCCTAGAAACTGGACGCAGGATTAATGCTACGAGTAGAACCATATCGATCCAGACTACCGTAGCCAGACTCAGATGACCCGCGCGAGCCCAAACAGAAAATGTAGTCCACGGGTTAGCGGCTCCCATCAGCATCTGTACGAAGATAAGAATAGCTGACCCCAATGCTGCTGCACGTAGGGTCTTTGAGATGTTTGGAAGGCGCCACACGCGGTGTCCTGCTAAAAGAACTGCTATTACAGATACTAAGGATAAAAACCTATGGGACATGTGAATCCATGCAAGGCCTGAACTAGGGATGATGTCAGTTCCACACAGCGGCCAGGATGTACATACAGCTCCAGCCTCTTTCCACACAGCAAATGATCCAGAAAGTAGAGCAACCAGAGATAAAATCGCTGCAGCAGCGGCGATGTTTAGCGCACTCCTGTGTTCGTTACTGACTCTGCCCCAGATCCAGCGTGAACTTGCGCCAACGGATCCATTTCTTGAGTGTGAAGCGGCTACCAAAGCTAATACGCCTAAGCAGACTACGATTTCAGCTAGAAATAGATGCGTAGTACGGATTGCTGGGTCTAGGTCGTTAAGCACGACTAAACCACCTAACATTCCAACAACGGCGATTAGACCAAGTTCTGCACTTGCAAGCCATGCTACGACTAAATCTGATCGATGGCGGAGCCATAGTCTTATAACTGCAGCTATGATCGTGATCCCTAGCAATGATCCAATTGAGCGGTGGCTGTATTCCAGCAAGACATTATGCGGGCGTGGTATAGCGGAAGGTGACCCGGTCCATAGTTCATCGATTGTTTGTTGATCGAGTGGTGGTATCCATTGTCCATAGCAAGTGGGCCAATCTGGGCACCCATCTCCTGAACCCGTGACTCGAACGACTCCGCCAACTGTTATTTGAAGCATGGCGCCCAAGACAGCTAATGAAAGTAGTACCAGTAGAAGCTTGTCTTTTACGATTGGGAGCTTAGTTGCATTCGCATCTGATGAGCGCCCGTATGATTCCATTGTTATTTGGTTTCCAATATTGAAATATTGAGTTAGCTGAGGTTGCTCTTTTTAGCAGGTGGGATTTTGATTGAAAAACCCCTTTATTATGATCGCGCAGAAGTGATAAATGTGGTCAGGAGTTTACGGTCTTTAATGACAAGACGACGGGACTTTTCCATGTCGATACAACTTACAGATACCGATATGCAATCAAGGTGGCGTTAACGACTACACGTTGGTCATACACCCGAGGCGGCCAACACGTCACAAGTGTAATTTGAGCATCGTTTGAGGTGGTGAGATGAAGATCTTCTTCATCCACTTGGCTGGTAGCTGTGACTCGGTAAATGAACTCTGCATCGCTGGTCTGAAGATAAATGTCTACAGGGTCTTCTTTGATCATATCGGTAACTTCTGGGAGATGCCTGAATATGTTGCCTTCGCCTGCTGCAAAGCTTTCAAGATGTGCGAAGAACCAACCCTTTCCTTGTTGACCAGGATCTGACGTTTCTGGGATATGTCCTACTGTATTGTCTGGTGTTTGGTAAGACCGCTCATTTCCTATGTCAACAATTCCCAGCTCAACCACTGTAGCGTCCACGTTAATAGAAGGAATCCTGATTCCAGTTGCTTTTGATCCGAGGTTGAAATGTTGAAAAAGATCGGTGGATAAAATTGGAACGAACTCGTCTGGAATAGTGGGACCACCATATGGATCTGAACCTGCCCACTCGGGTTGAGACCAGTACTTAGGATTTAATAACGCCCCAGGATAAAGAGCGGCGAATCGATTCGTGTTAGCTGTTTGTTGAGTTAGAGGGATCGGGGCTTTGCTTTCCGACGGGGTTCGCGCAACAGCTGAAATTGATCTGCCTAGGTGGCTGTCAAGGGATTTTTCCGGAATACTATAGGTAAATTTGTTCGCGTCTGATCCCGAGCGCATTATGGAGTAGAAATACAAACTCGATGCAACGATAAGCGTTACACCCAATAGCGCTATTGCATATGCAGAGATCGCTAACGGTGAAAACCTTGAAGGTTTATCAGTGGCTGTTATTGGTGTTTTAGCCATCTCTATTCCGAATTATGCAATTCAACGTTTAGTGTGAATTGCATGGACAAATACTAACGTACTCTAGCGCCTTTATGGATGTCTTCACCTAGATGTATCTCGCCGTTTCGTATTTTCAAATTGAACTCACACTCTGGATTGGTGCAGACCCACGCCTTATAGTGAACAGGGGCTCCTTGGGCGCCGAAATCAGACAAAGGCACCAGACACCCTACGTTACATGCCATACATTCCGGCCAGTTATTTGAATCCAAGTTCTTTACGCTCCTATTGTGACCCATTTGAAAAAGGGGAGTTCAATTTTTCGTTTGGCGTGCTTTAGGCTTTCTGGTTGAATGCCGTTGTTGCCAGACGCGTTTATGCTTGACCATGGAGAATCTTACTATCCGTGGGTAAGGAAAAACACCGACTTCGGCGTTACATTGAAGATATTGAGATGATTATTCTAGGAATAGAAACAAGTTGTGATGAGACCTCCGTTGGTGTGGTGGACGGGGATGGCTTTGTGTTATCCAACGTGGTTGCTACACAGGTCGATGTTCACTCCCGATACGGCGGGATCGTTCCAGAAGTGGCGTCGCGTCAGCATGTTTTGGATATGCGCCCTGTCTGCGAACGGGCGATTTTGGAATCTGGGATTGATTGGAGCGATATTGATGCAGTGGGAGTTACGTATGGTCCCGGACTTGCAGGGTCTTTAATCACGGGATTGAATTTTTCCAAAGCCCTTTCATCTGCGATTAGTGTCCCGTTGGTCGGAGTTAATCACTTGGAAGGTCATGTGTATGGAGCTTGGATCAGAACTGAAGAAAACGATCCAAAACCTTTCCAAGAGCATGTCGGTGACAAGTTAATTATGTGCCTTATTGTTTCTGGCGGACATACCGAAATTGTTCTCTTAGAGGATCATGGCAAGTTCAGATTATTAGGTGAAACTAGAGACGATGCAGCGGGTGAAGCATTTGATAAGGCTGCGCGCGTATTGGGTCTCCGTTATCCTGGCGGCCCCGAAATACAGCGTGTAGCTCAAGGTGCACCGACGATTGAGCCATTACCAAGAGCCTGGATGAAAGGTACAGATGATTTTTCATTTAGCGGGCTTAAAACAGCGACCTTAAATCGTGCTCGTTCGTTAGGAATATACCCACCGGATAACTCGGTCAAAGAAATCGATGAGACGATCATTGCTGGTCTAGCAAAGGCATTTCAGGATTCGGTTGTGGATGTGCTGGTAACCAAAACAGTTGAGGCAGCCTTACGAGAAAACTGTGCTGGCATTGTGTTAGTAGGCGGCGTGGCGGCCAACCAAGCTTTGCGCGAAACTCTCGTAAAGAAATCACCACTTCCTGTTGGTATACCACCTTTAGAATTTTGCACTGACAACGGTGCAATGATTGCCATGAGTGGCCTTGTCAACTATCGTCATGGTCGGCGTGATCAATGGGATTTGGATGTGATTCCGAACCTGAGGATTGAAAACACCACATTTTCTTAGACTGATTGTTTCAGGTGATACATGTGAATGCTTTGCTTGCCAAGACCTACCAGCTAAAGTCAATTGGATGGGTAGTTACGAAAAGGGGATCCAATCCGTCTGGGTACTAGGCGTCGCTTTGTGTCCTCAACTTCTTGAGCGAACTTTACAGCTTCCGATAGCTTACTTCCTACCTCACCGGTAATTTTTCCAGCAGTGGTCTTGAATTCAATATGAACTCCGACCGGACGAACCCAATAATCTGCCATTAATATCAGCGAAATTAATGCCACAACCAACGCTGCGATGACGCCTGCGACGGAATCCGGGGTGACTTGCCATACGCCGATTGCACTGAATAATCCTATGATGCCCCATGCAGCACTTCTGCGAGCTCGTGGTCGCCTAAAGATTTGAATTGACGAAATATCTTGGATCTGGGTCGAAGAATATACAGTGCTTGACCGTGATTCACGGGTATATATGATCCTATTGTGAGTGAGTTGAAATGCTCCATCGTTATTAGACCTAAGTTCAGAAATAATCCGCTCGCCTGGTAGTAGCTGATCATTGTCATGTGAAAAGATGTTGGATATCTGCGTATTACCGGTGCGAGATATTTGATCGCTTTCCGGGGTCGTATCGTTGCCCATGCATGTAATCCTATATTAGGTCAGGAATATGTTGGGTTTTTAAATTCTCCATGACGTCTGAAAGCAAGTTATTTTGGGTCTTGTATACGGTTGGTGGGGATTAACCACTATCCACTAATCAATTTTGTCATTCTTATGAGCGGCCACGAAGGAGCGCGCTTCTCCTAACATCAACTCAGCGATACCGATCCCCGTTGTTAGATCGCCACCGGCAGTCTTACCTGCCACTCGTGCTCGTGTCTCGACATCTAGTGTGGCTGCAATGCGATCAGGGTGATTGGGCTCACCAGGGTGACCAAGTGATTGAGCGAAATCGTGTGGCCCACCTGTCACACCAGTAAGGCCAGGGACCGCAAGGATATCGTCAAGGTTATCCCATGCCTTTTTGTCTTCTATTTGTGCAACTACTAGCATATTTTCGTTCGACCATTTGGCGAATCCGAGCTTGCCTCCGTACTTCTCATCGAGAACCGTCTGATCATTGAATTCTGTACCTCTGCCCCCGCCCCACGATCGTTTGCCTTCGACTGGAAAGAGACATGCATCCGCCAGCGCCTGGGCCTCTTCACCGGAGTTAATGTGAGGACCGGTAACTCCCTGAATCCCACGATCGAGATACAGATTGATCTGGTAAGCGGCATTGTCTGGAACTCGTGCGATGACCGACATGCCATAGCCGTTCGCTGTACGACAGATGTTGTCGATCGCTTCTTCTGGGAAGCCACCATGTTCACCATCTATGCTGATAGCGTCGAAACCGATGTGCGCCGCCATTTCGATCATGTACAACGTAGGATGTGCAAGTGCGAAAACTGTAGCCTTTCGGCCCTGTTTATTAGCTTCAATGATTGTGTTGTTGATCATCACTAAGTTCTCCTCACGATGACGTTATTTTTATTTTTGATGTGTGCAATCTAAGTCAAACAGTTATTTTTCTAATTTTGTCGTTCTGAAATACCTAATCTCCCGTTGACTTACGATTTGTGCTTTCCAGACGATTTATACAGTGAATAACGTGTTGGTAAGTCATTAGATTCCTCTTATGGTGCCTCCTGCTGAGGTCACGTTTGTTAGAGGCGGGTGCGCGGCGATTGCTGCTTCATTGAGTTCAAGTCCAAGCCCAGGCGCGTCAGTAAGTTCCACGTAGCCATTCTTCTGACGGGTAAACCCGTTTAGAACGCTGAAATAGTGCTCAGTATAGAACTCGGCATGATACTCCTGTATTTCGAAATTGACGATCGATGCATCGAGATGCATCTCTGCCATTGCTCCAACAGGAGAGCAGACGTTGTGCGGAGCCATTGTTATGTGTTTCGCTTCTGCGATGATAGCGATCTTCTTTAACTCAGTGATGCCACCCGCATTCGCAATGTCTGGCTGAAGCACATCGGCCGCATGCCTATCCACGATCTCTGCGAATGGAAATTTTGTGTAAAGACGCTCGCCGGTTGCTATTGGGATGTTGACCTTATTTCGAACCTCGAGGAGTTCGGAGACACGTTCCTGAGATACCGGCTCTTCGTAAAATAGTGGTCGGTATTCTTCAAGACGTTTTCCCATTTGAATTGCATTCATCACGTCGAACTTGGCGTGTGCTTCAACGAGAATGTCAACAAATGGCCCCACAGATGCTCTAACAGCGGCCACGCGGTCCTGCGCAAGTTGCGCCTCTTGGAGTGAGAGTTTGTAGTAGTTGTGTTGGCCGAACGGGTCGAACTTGAGAGCAGTGTAACCCTTGTCGGTGACGATCTTCGCCTCTTCTGCATTTTGTTCTGGTGTGCCAGGGTTTGTATACCAGCCGTTGGCGTACACCCGGATACTTCGGCGGTGCGCACCGCCAAGTAACTTCCAAACCGGTTGGTCGAGCAGCTTACCTTTGAGGTCCCAGAGCGCTATGTCAATGCCTGAAAGGGCCGTTGATGCTATCCGTCCGCCTCGCGCCTGGAAGTCTTGATATAGGTTTGTCCAGTGGACTTCGGATTCAAGAGGGTCTTTGCCAGAGATATGCTTTTGTACCATGGCTTTGACCATCCCCATTACGAGATCATCGTTTTCCATTGGCGATGCATCGCCAATTCCATAAATGTTGGGATCGTCGGTGTTTAATTTCACCACCAGCCAGTTACGCTGAGCATTATGGTGATTCGCCGAAAACTGTCTGAATTCAACGTTTGTTATTGCTGGGATGTCTACTTCGCCTTTTTAAAACTTTTTTAAAGTAACGTTACCGGCGGGGAGTATACGCCGGTTTTGGCAGCATGTTAGTAACTGAAACATCTTGTTTGGCCGATACACTGGAAATGGGTGCAGATATGATGCGTCTTGGTACGGTTTTCGATCGGTTTGAATTTGGTGAGGTGATCACTTTTGTCTACTACTCTGCGCCTGTGGGCACTTTCTGATACTCATGTCGGAACCGACATAAAATTCGGGAGACGTTCGCTTGAAGATGTAATACAGCATGCTGAAGGGTGGCCAAATGGGCCGGGACAATCAGGAGGGTTCGATATTGCGGTGAACCTTGGTGATTTTTCCGGGTCCCAGTTGCCTCCCGATGATGAAGAAGGGGAACTGGTTGTTTCTCAATATGCTTCTGCTAAACATCACGGCCGCGAGCACTTCTATGACGTGATTGGGAACCATGATGCTTCTGGGGTGGGGGAGCCAACGCAGTGGTGGTTCAAGAAATGGATAGATCCTATTGGCAGCAACTCCGAATTTTCGCAAGTGGATAACTCCAAGAGACCATATCCGACAACAGGGACTTGGGAAAATTATTCATTTGAAGTTGGCAATATAGTTTTTTTGATGCTTGCTGACCGAAATGATGGTGGACCACCTATCGGGCGGGGTGATTTTGGGGGATATCCCGCCGGTGCTGTTTCAGAGGAGACGTTTCAGTGGTGGGTTCAGAAGATATCGGAGAACAGAGGCAAGATTGTTATTACTGCTCACCACCATATGGTCAAGGGAACCACAGTCGCATCAGGTTTGAACGAAGGCTGTGATGAGGGCTATCACGGCCGTATGCCAGATGGAGGAGCGCCAGGCTCATCGTTCATTTATTGGGTTGGTGGTCAGAAGGATTCTGGCCGAATAGAGGATCACCTGGCCAAGAATGAACCGGCGATAGATCTGTGGCTCGGTGCACATACCCACACCCATCCTGACGATACGACTGGTGGTCGGACTCATATAGAGCGTAAGTGGGGTGTGAATTTTGTGAACGTATCAGCGATCACTAAGTACCACGGTAATCGTAATTCAATTCCGATGAGCCGTTTGTTTACTTTCACTGATGGTAGTGACGAAGTTAGGGTGCAATGTTATCTGCATACTGACCAGTACGCTGAACGGGGTTGGTATGAGCCATCCGAACGAACAGTTAAGTTACGCCATGAATTCGAGATGGTGAAATGACAAAGACTGTACAGGAATTGTTTGACCTGACAGGTCGTACGGCTATTGTTACTGGAGGTGGGACACATCTTGGTACGGCCTTTACCGAGGCCTTATGTGACCTTGGTGCGAAAGTTTACATCGCTTCTCGCAGAGTACGACTTTGTGAAGAGGTCGCGGAGCGTTTACGCGGGCGAGACATGGACGTTGTGGGGATAGGATGTGATGTCACTGATGAGGCACAAGTTGATGCTTTGGTAGAGCGCGTGATGGTCGAGAACGGTCGACTTGATATTGCTGTTTGCAACGCCGGTGGTTCATTTACAACGAGTTATCCACCTGATGGTGATATCGATGAATTTAAGCAAACGCTCGATGTAAATTTGACTGGGACATACATAACGGCGCAGTCCGCGAGCAGGGTGATGATTCCGGTAAAGCGTGGATCGATTATCACTTTGGGATCAATTGGAGCAACCCTTTCGATGGATACTCGGATCTACAATTCGGAGTTCAAGCGATCAGGTCCTCCTTATCTAGCAGCCAAAGGCGGCGTACTCAATCTAACAAGAGCATTAGCGGCAGAGTTTGGCCAGTACGGAATAACGGTTAATTGCATCTCACCAGGCCAAATTCCTCGAATTGACACTAACGCTGATCAGGTTGAAACCTTTCGCACCATGATTCCGCTTCAACGGACAGGTCTATCCGAGGACATCAAGGGTACCGTAGCGTTATTGGCATCTGATGCAGGGGCATGGATTACGGGACAAGAATTCCGAATCGATGGAGGTTGGTCCATATGGTAGTTGACCTTTAAATCAGCTGTGCCTGCTTCATTGCTGCTTTTATAATCTCTCGGTCTTCATTTGAAACAGAACGGTTGGGCAGCCGTGGCGCACCGCCGTCGTATCCAAGCAAATCTAACGCAGCCTTGATTCCTGCAGCACCACGATCGAGAATCTGATGGTCGGCCTCGACGATTCGACGATGAATTACCTGGGCAGTTGCCAAATCGCCGTTCATCACGCTTGAAATAATCTGGTGACACTCGGTTGGAGCAACGTTACCGAACATAAGACATGCGCCATTTGCACCAATGGCGCTCATCGCCAGCAGAAGAAGTCCGTTGCCAAGCCAGAACGGCTTATCGGTGGTGACGAAATTACGTACGCGCGCTTCGAATCTAACATTCCCTGAGGCGATATATCCAAATACATTGTCAATATCGATAAGGTCACCTATCACTTCTGCTTTTTCTCCGATCGGGGCATCCCCGCCGGCGAACATGCCAGGAGCCATTTGATGAATGATGATCACAGGTGCGGGTATGCGTGGTATGACCTGATCGAAGTACCCTGTAACGAATTTGGTAAGACGAGGGATTCGGATGCGGATCATCTCAGCTCCGGCATCAACTAACGCTTCTGCGGTTCGGATCGAATCCGAAACCGAGGAACTGTCGACTCCTCCGATGATGAATTTGTGGTCGTTTCGTGCGTTGTTAACCGTGCGAACAATTTCAAGTCGTTCGATTTCAGATAAAAATTGTTCTTCACCGTTTTCGGAGTTCAAGACAAACCCCGAAAGGGGTGTTTTCCACCA
>ERZ651768.133-NODE-133-length-51965-cov-6.682547_pt1 | contig 51965 bp, 40 predicted proteins | sample MGYA00514754_ERZ651768 | MGnify/ENA metagenome assembly ERZ651768
ACCTCAAAGTGAAGGAGCCTAACAGGGAATGTTTTATCTTGAGCGATATTCAGTCTTTGCCGGAATCTGAATCCTTTTTAGCTGAGATGAGACTGGACACTACTCGTCCTCAATGGAGGTTTTACTGTCTTGGTCAAGGGGTACCAAAGGATAATTTATCCATTCGCCAAGTCACCGCTGTAAGTCAGATTCGTCTCCCGAATCATCTCCTTAAGTTAAATACGAATATTGTGAATGACGGTACTCTGGACAAAAGAAACCATCCTGTAGAATTATTCTTGAATGAAAAACGGCTTGGACAAGTTGTTTCAACCTTTCAACCTATCCAGTCTAAAGAGTTTATGTTTCAGGCCTATCCCGGGAAAAGCGGGTTGATCAAAGGCCGGGTTGAACTGTTGGAGGATGATTTTGCATTTGATAATATATGGACATTTGAACTGTCTATACCGGAACAAATTGCCTGCACCTTGGTAGGACAAACTGCAGAGGAAATTTTTCTTTTGGAGATGGGATTATCTTCAATTGATAATCAAGCTGGGTTTTTGTTGCTGGATTCTCGTGTAGATCCCGATCCGGAAAGATTGTACCTGGATGAAACAGATGTTTTAATCCTTCATAATCCTGGTAATTTATCAGATAAAGCAGTAGAGGATATTCAGACCTTTCTACAAAGGGGTGGCGGGATGATTTGGTTTGCAGGAGACAAACAGACCGAAAAATTATCGCTTCATGCTGTAACTGCTTTGAAACTTCCCGAGTCCAAAGTTCTTCACAAGCTGAGTGGAGAAGGATATTTTTCTGTGATTCCTGCTAAGAAGGATTATCCCATTCTTGCTGATTTAGAATTAAGGGATATAGATCGGGAATTACCACAGGTGTTCAGTTACTTGGAATCTGTCCCTCAAAAGAATCAGAATGAAATCTTGTCATTAAATAATGATCATCCTTTTTTACTTGAATTTTCTTCCAACGGTGGGCAAATTTATTACTTTACTTCCCTGATGGATTTAACGTGGAATGATCTTCCTGTACGAGGACTTATGGTACCTTTACTCCACAGGATTTTACTCCTCCTTGCTACTGATGAATTCAATACAAAACCGGTTTTTGTAGATGAAGAAAAAATTATTTCCATTGATCAGGAACACATGAATTCTCAATGGTCTCTGAAAACGCCTTCGGGGAAAACCATTCTGTTAATCCCAGATTTTAACACCGAATCATTGAAAATCATCCAGACAAGTGAAATAGGATCTTATGATGTGTTATCAGACGAATATCCCTATACGGCCTTTTCCGTACTTTTGTCGCCGTTAGAATATCCCTCCAAAAGGGTTACCAAAACTGAGGTTTTGAACACTCTTCCTTCAGGACAGGCGGTCTGGATTGATCCTGTAAAGAATTTATCAAAGGAACTTCAGAATATCCGTCATGGAAAATCCTTATGGCGAACTTTTCTCATCTTGGCAATAATTCTTTTGTTTCTTGAAACAATACTTGGCAGAGCAAGGCCGGCAAGCATGAAAAATGGAGTTGAATAGCTGTGTCTTTTGAAGCAGAAAAATTGGAGAAGGCAATTTTAATCGGAGCAATTCACGGCAAGGTCGATGAACAATCTGTTAATGAACATTTAGATGAGTTAGAACTTCTCTCTGAAACAGCAGGTGCAGAAATTGTAGGGAGAGTCACCCAAAGGCTAATAAAGATTAACCCTGCTTTTTTCATTGGGAAAGGGAAGGCCGAACAAATTGTTCGCCAGGCCAAAGAATTAGATGCAGATTTACTCATTTTTGATGAGGATTTAAATCCGGCACAGACAAAAAATTTCCAAGGGCTTTCTGATAATCTGAAGGTTATTGACAGAAGCGCTCTGATCCTGGATATATTTAGGAAACATGCAAAAACCAAGGAAGCCAAAACACAGGTGGAATTAGCTCACCTTCAATATATTCTTCCTCGTCTCACCCGGATGTGGACGCATCTGGAGCGCCAGATGGGCGGGATTGGCGCCCGCGCCGGTGCTGGTGAAACACAAATTGAAGTAGACCGAAGACTTATTCGACAACGGATTGGAAAGTTGAAAAAGGAACTAAATCGGATAGACCAGGAACGGGTTACCCAGGGAAAACGACGGAAAGATCAATTCAAGGTTGCCATAGTTGGATATACAAATGCGGGGAAATCAACACTCATGCAGGCGCTTACAGGTGAGAAAATTTATATTCAAGATCAATTATTTGCCACTTTAGATACAACAATTCGATCCGTTTCATTTAATGGTACCCATAGTTTTCTTTTAAGTGATACAGTTGGATTTATTCGAAAACTTCCCCATCATCTGGTAGCAAGTTTCCGGAGTACTCTAAAAGAGGTTATAGAAGGGGACCTGATTCTAATTGTATTGGATGCATCCTCACAGCAGGTTATGGAACACCTGGAAACAATACGTAATGTTTTAAAGGAACTCAAAGCAGACAAGCACCAGGCCCTGTTAGTGCTTAATAAAATTGATTTGATTCATGGAAGTGCCAGGATGGCTTACCTGAAACGAATTTTTCCGGACGGAATACTGGTGTCTGCACGCAACCATCTTCGGATTGATCAGTTGATAAAAAATATTACCAAGGTTATGGATGAAAGTGCTCAAACTATAAACGTATTTTTTCCATTTGATCAGGGGAGAGAACTTGCTATTGCCCAGGAAGGGGTTGAGGTTTTAGAACGATCGTATGATGATGATGGTGTTCGGCTAAAGATCCGTGGGTCCCCTCAGCGGATAAACCGGATTCTTCTGTCCACGGAAAAATAAGCCAGTAAAAAGAAAGCCCTCTAGTTTTTGAGGGCTTTCTTAACCTGTTTCAGGCAGTTATTCAGGATCGCTATTTACACGATGGGATGCCTCCCGAATATAGCAAACTTCCTTCATCCGCCAGTTAGCGGAAAGGCCTGTTTTTTATATTCGGAGTACAGCTTCCAAGATTTTGATACTGAAGATCCTGAATTAACATATCCCGGAACAGGAATTGTAAATAAGCTTAGATGAAATTACGTACTTCTCCGGTTTTTTCAAACTAGGAATACCTTATTAGTTTAACGATTAAACTCACCGGAAACCTGCCATTGAAGTTCCAGTTTAAAGATTTGTGTGATATTCCTTCAAATTGAAATACAGGTTAACGAATTGAATGTCAATCAATTTTTGATAAAGTCCATTGTTATAGAAAGATCGGTGGTGGGCAGTTTGCAGGCAAAATTTTCACAAATATATGCTGTCGCTTTTCCATCTATAGTTGTCTGGGATTCTGTCCATGGAGCAAGGGTGGAAAGAACTGAATTTTTATTTGACATATCTTTGAAAAGAATGATTTTATTCGGTTCATAGTTTGAATTAACAGAAGTAAGAAATAGCATGGATTCCTCCTGGTTTGAATTTCCTACAATGACCACTTCTTTTGGGGAATCTGTTTCGAATATATAGCCCAGTAACATGGCAGAAAATCCTCTGGGCGATCTTTCAATATCTTTTGAAAATATTTTCAAAATTGTATCTGCCATTCCAGCCCATTTCATATCACCGGTAATCCGCGCCAACCGGTGTAAAAGACCAACGGCAATGGAATTCCCGGAGGGGATGGCTCCGTCATAGCCTGTTTTTGCACGGGCGATCAGCTTTTCAGCATTTTTACTTCCCAAAAAGAATCCGCCGTCTGCTTCATCCCAGAAATTATTTACCAAAATAGTAGAAAGGTTTAATGCTTCCTGGAGATACACTTCCTCGAACCCGGCTTCATACAGTTCAAGCAGTCCCCAGATGACGAACACATAATCATCCAGGTGAGCCTGAAGGCCCGCTTTACCCTGGCGATAACGTTTCAACAGGCGTCCATCTTTTGACCGGAGATTTTTTAGAATAAAGCCGGCTCCCTTTCGGGCAGCGTCATAAAATTCAGGCGAATTTAAAGCAACAGATCCTTTGGCAAAGGATGCGATCATAAGCCCATTCCAGTCTGTGAGTATCTTGTCATCTTTAAGAGGATGAATCCGTTTCTCCCGTACTTCAAAAAGGTTTTTTCTATGTTTTTCCATAAAATCCAAATCAACTTCTTCAACAGGCTTTTTTATATGAGGTATATTCCGAGCGATCTTCTGGCTGCTGGCTTCATCACGAAAATTACCTTCGGGCATTATATTTAGTAGAGAATTAAACCTTTTACCTTCTTCTACTCCCAATGTGGATTGGACTTCATCAGTTGTCCATAGATAAAATTTCCCTTCTTCTCCCTCGCTGTCTGCATCTTCAGCAGAATAAAAGCCCCCTTCAGGGCTGGTCATATCTCTGAGCACGTAGGTGTAGATTTCCCTAACTGTTCTTCCATAGTCTTCATTGCCCGTTATCTGAAAAGCTTCCAGATAGGCCATCGAGATCATTGCCTGGTCATATAGCATTTTTTCAAAGTGAGGGAGAAGCCAGTTTTTATCAGTAGAATACCGATGAAAACCAAACCCGATGTGATCCCAGATTCCTCCCTTTCTCATGTTTTGGAGCGTTATTTCCACCATATTTAACGCTTCCTTGGATTTCGTCATGTGATGATAGCGCAGAAGAAAAAGAAGGTTGTGGGGCGAAGGAAATTTTGGCGCTCTTCCAAACCCGCCCTTATCTGAATCAAATGTGTTTGTAAACTCACTATAAGTTTTGGTGAGTATTTCAGGGGTTAATGATTCTCCTTCAGTTTTTGAATTGGTTTGTCTAAGGTATTGTTTTATTCTATTAATACTATCCGAAAGCTCCAGCTTTCGGTTTTTCCAGGCATCAGCCAACATTGGTAATAATTGCATCATTCCCCGTCGGTTTCCTTGGCCGGTTTTGGGGAAATAGGTTCCAGCAAAAAATGGTTCTTTACTGGGTGTCATGACAATTGTCAGGGGCCAGCCACCTCGTCCTGTCATTGCCTGGCATACTGACATATAAACATGATCAATCTCTGGCAGTTCTTCGCGGTCAACTTTAATACAAATAAAATTATCGTTCATAAGTTGGGCCACTTCTTCATCCTCAAAGGATTCGTGTTCCATCACATGGCACCAGTGACAGGTGGAATATCCGATGGAAAGGAAGATTGGTTTGTCACGTTTTCTTGCTTCTTGAAAAGCTTCTTCGCCCCAGGGATACCAATCTACAGGATTATTAGCATGTTGTAGTAAATAAGGACTGGATTCTTGGGAAAGTCTATTCATATGTTCACCTGAATGTTTTGTGCTTGGCTTCGATCCCGCATCCGATGAGCAAGCGATGAATAATGCCAGGACAAGGATGGCGGGTTTGGGTAATGTTTGTTTCATGGATACCTTAGAAATTTGAGGATAAATCGTATAAGTTTACAATCTTAATTACAATTCTCGTAGATTAAATACTAACGGCTTTAACCGAAATCATCCTAATTTTTAGGTGCCAGAACAATAATTAATAAACCTGTATATCAAATGCTAATGATCAGCCTAAGGAATTAAAATGCTTTACCCCACAATCATTTTGATTTATTTATTCCTGCTGATCGGTGTAGGGATCTATAAATCCAAAAAGATCAAGACCCAGGCGGACTTTGCTGTGGCTGGAAGGACTCTATCACCTTGGATATTGGTAGGCACTATGCTAGCCACGTGGATTGGGACCGGATCCATTCTGGGCAACGCTGGCAAGACTTACGAAACAGGCATGGCGGCCTTAATCCTGCCCATCGGTGGAACATTAGGAATAATATTACTGACCCGCATTGCCGGAAAAGTCCGCAGTTATGAAAAATTCACCGTGCCGGAAATTATCGGCGACCGTTACGGCCCGGCAGCCCGGCTCTTGAGTGTGGTGGCGTTGGTTATGGCCTATATGGTTATCGTGAGCTATCAATACAACGCTGGCGGAGCTGTCCTTTCTACCATCCTGACGGATGAAACAGGGAAGGCACTGATATCTGCGGAGACGGCCACCATTATTGCTGCGGTGTTTATCATCGCTTATACCATGCTGGCGGGGTTAGTGAGCGTGGCCTACACGGACGTTGGCAATGGTATTATTATGACCATTGCACTGTTGATTGCATTCCCTATCCTGTGGTTTAAGGCAGGGGGTTGGAGCGGCATGGAAGTGGCTTTTACGGAAATGGGCAAGAGTCAGCATATGCAGTTCTTTGGCGTGTATTCAGGGCTGGACATTATCAATTTCTGTCTGCCACCCTTTTTGTTGATCCTGGGCGATGCTAATATGTACCAGCGCTTCTTTGCCAGTAAAGATGCTGAAGGCGCTCGTTCCGCAACTACAATTCTTGTGTTCGCCGTGCTTATAATTGAATTACTCATTATTGCCTCTGCCTGGGTCAGCGCATCCATGATCCCTGATGCGGAAGTAGGTAAACACGTCTTGATCTATGCCGCCCACCGGTTTTTACCTCCCATTCTGGGGGCTATCATGATGACCACTATCGTTGGCATCATCATTTCCACAGCGGACTCCTATTTATTAGTGCCGGCCACCACGTTGATGCGCGATATCTATCTTAATTATATCAATCCTAAAGCATCGGAGAAAAAGATCGTCCTCTTAAGCCGGTTGCTGGTATTGGCCTTGGGCATTGTGGCCTTTATTGTTTCTAAAGGATTTGCGGAATCAGAAGGCTTTTTCGAACGGGCTCTTTATGCTTATACCATTTATGGTGCGGCCATCACCCCGGCCCTGGTAGCAGCTATGTTTTGGAAAGATGCCACCAAAGAAGGCGCTGTGGCTTCAATTCTTTCTGGGACGATCGTTACGCTGTTATGGAAAGAAGCACCAAACTTGTGGACGTGGCTTCCAGCGGGCATTTATGGCTCCGTGGATGAGGTGTTACCAGCCATCTGCTGCTCGGTCATCGCCCTGGTGGGTGTGAGTTTAATTACGAAGAAAAAGAGTTAAACTTTTTCTGCGAGTGGGGGATTATTTTTCTGCAGCTGGGACTTATTTGGATTTAAATCCCGCCGGTAGTATTCGAACGTTTTACCTGTATCCTGCCAATTGTCTACCCGGTTAACAATTTTTATTTCTCCAGAAAATCGAGAGGAAACTCCTAGTATGACGTGTCCTGTAATGTAGCGGATTGAAAGACGTTTTTTAGCCCAGCTCAAATACACACGCTTCAACATTTTCGCGTATCCATTATTCTTATATTGGGCCATAATCAAAAAAGCATACGTATAAAGGGTATTCTCTTTTCCAAAATTTTCATCAAGACGTGCCCATGGTTCATGGCTCAACTCTTCAAGGGGAACCCCGATTATATATCCAATGATATTTTCCCGGTAGCGGACAATAAAGGGTAAGGAGCCCGGTTTATTAAAATATTTTTGTATGGTTGTTTTTGTGAGAACTGCTTTTTCTCCATACTGACTTTTTAGGTGTTTAGAAATTTCGATTAGAGTAGGATAATCACCATGACCAACGTGTTCGAGCAGTTCAATTTGGAATACTCCGCTTGAGGCAATCACACGGGTTTTAGATGTAGATTCAGTGCTAAAAGACAGTTGATTCACAGACAAAATCTACAACGATGGATTCAATCAGGGTAACTTGAAACTTGAATAAAAATAATTTTTTTCCTGGATCGGCGTGGATAAAATAATTTTCTCTATGTCCCCTGTGGAAATATAGCGGTAAATTATTTTTATGAAATCTTTTAATTCACATTTGGAAGAATGGATTCTTGAAAAGAATTCACATCTGTGTGTGGGGCTGGATATAGCCGTTGAATCATTCCCAGGTGCTGACCCCGACCTTGATTTTCTGAAGGCTCACGCTAAAAAGGTTATTGATGCTACAAGGGAGTTAGCTGTGGCATATAAGCCAAATTTTGGTTTTTTTGAACGGTGGGGGAGCAAAGGGTTTGAATGGCTGGAGGAAACGCTGGATTACATTGGAAATGAGCACATCCTAGTTGCAGATGCGAAAAGAGGAGACATCGGAAATACTGCAAAGCAATATGCAAAATCTGTGTTTGATTACTTTGGGTTCGATGCGGTCACAGTGAATCCGTACATGGGTTCAGATGCAATTCACCCTTTCATCTCTCGACCGGAAAAGGGAGCATTTATTCTGTGCAGGACCTCCAATCCTTCCGCAGGTGAACTGCAGGACCAGGAAACACTTTCCGGCTTATTGTATGAAAACGTTGCACAATGTGCTGTCCAGTTGAACGAGAATGATAATGTTGGCCTGGTTGTCGGTGCAACGGTTCCTCAGGAAATCCAGCATATTCGTGAGCTTGCACCGGATTTGCCATTTTTACTTCCCGGGATCGGTGCTCAGGGAGGGGACCTGGAAAAAAGCATGAGGTACGGGAATTCGAACGGAATTGCCTTGATTAATATTTCAAGGGGGATTTGTTTTGCAGGAGACATGAGTGAAAATGCAATACGTAAAGCTGCAGAAAATTATTTAAACCAAATAAGGAAATTCAGTAATGAATTCTGAAAATATCATACAGAATTTTCGTAAAAGCGGAGCATTGCTGGATGGTCATTTTTTGTTAACAAGCGGTCGTCATAGTGATAAATATTTTGAAAAATTTTCTTTGCTCAGCCAACCAAAAATAGTAGAAAAATTATGCGATTCAATTGCAAAATATTTCAAGGATGAAAAGGTAGAAATTGTTGTAGGTGCGGCAACTGGAGGAATAGTATTAGCTTATGAAGTGGGAAAAAAAATAGATACAAACGGGATATTTTCAGAACGTGTTGATGGAATTATGACGTTTAAAAGAGGGTTCTCTTTGTCAAAAGGTCAAAGGGTATTACTGGTAGATGATGTTGTTACCACTGGAGGGTCAGTATTCGAATTAATCAAATTAGTAAAAACTTTGGAAGCCGAAATTATTGGAATAGGAATCGTGTTTGACCGTACTGGTGGAGAAATAGATTTTGGATTTCCAACCTGTTCTCTTTATTCAGAAGTTATTGAGTCTTGGGAACCAATTGATTGTCCTCAGTGTAAACAGGGCACACCATTAACGCAAAGAGGGCGCACAGGAAAGTAAATTATTTTCAATAAATTGGAGGAACACAATGAAAAATACATTAATGATGATCGTCATGTTAACCTTATTTGTGAGTGAAGGTTGTACTCAGAATAAGAAAACAGACCAAAATGAAAATGAATCAAACTCTGCAACTGAAAAGGTAGATAAAATGAGCAAAACGCCCCAAAAGGAAAATGGATACGTTGTTGTATTGGAAACATCTTTAGGATCAATTGAAATTGAATTGAACAAAGAAAAAGCGCCAATTACAGTAGAGAATTTTTTGAATTACGTCACTACCGGAGCTTACGATGAGACTGTCTTTCATCGTGTAATTGATGGATTCATGATTCAAGGGGGAGGATTTACTACAGACGGAGAAAAGAAGCCCACAAATCCACCTATAAAACTGGAATCAAATAATGGATTATTAAATGAAGTAGGGACCATTGCAATGGCGAGGACAAATATCCCTGACAGTGCAACCAACCAGTTTTTTATAAATTTAAAAGATAATAGTTTTTTGAATTATTCTTCTACCAATACAGACTCATTATATTTGGCTCACTCTTCCCCTGGTTATGCTGTCTTTGGAAAAGTAGTGAAAGGAATGGATGTAGTTAATACTATCAAACGAGTACAAACTGCAGTTAAAAATGGAATGAATGATTGGCCTGTTGATGATGTATTGATCAAAAAGGTGTTTTTGAAAAAATAACATTATCTAATGTTTAAAAAAGGGAAACAAACCATTGGTATAGCACTTGGCGGTGGAGGTACCCGTGGAGCTGCTCACATTGGCGTACTGCAGGCACTGCACAGAGGAGGTATCAGGTTCGACCGGGTTGTAGGGACTAGCGCCGGTGCTGTGGTTGGCGCCATGTATGCGGCTACCATGGACCCGGAATGGATTGAACAAAGATTCAAGGATTTCCTTGTCAGCGAAAATTTTAAAAATCTTGGAACAGATCGCATGGTGAAGGATAGAGATCCCCATTCACCTATGAGCCAGATAGCAAAAAGAGTTCGTGATCAATTTGTTCTTATTATGTCTTTGAATAAGACTTTTATCCTCAAAAAAGAGCGTCTGAAAAATGCTTTTAGTTTCTTATTACCAGTGAAGACATTCGAAGAATTGAAAATTTCTCTTCAGGTAACTGCAACAGACATCCAAACGGGAGAATATCAGATATATTCTTCAGGGGATTTACTAGAGGCAGTCGTTCAAAGTGGATCAATCCCCGGCTATACAGAGCCTACCTATTCTGGAGATAAAATAATTGTCGATGGTGGTGTGGGGTTACCCAACCCGGTATCAATATTAAAACCTTTGGTAGATTTTACAATCGCAGTTGATGTCAAAAGAACAATTGTCCCCGATTTAGCTGATTTAAACATTTATGAGATTCTTCAAAGATCCGAACTCATAGGATATACAAAATTTTTGGATCATCTTTTAAAAGAGTCTGATTTTGTTATTAAACCAAACACAATGAACCTACACTGGTCACAATTTAATTACTTTAATGAGCTTTTAGAGAATGGGAGAAAATCTGCTGAAGAAAACTTGTCAGCTTTGAAAAAGAAAATCTCCAGGAATAAATCTCCATCTTATCGTTTGAAACAGTGGTTTGTTCGAACGAAATAATTCCGTTACTTTTCGAGTTAATTTTCATCAAAACATTAAAATAATGAAGGATAATTCCCGTTGATCAAAATTATTCATAGCAAGGAAAAATGGAAATACGAAAAACTGAGGTAACCAAATTCAACATGGGAAATATTAAATTTTTAATTACCCTGTTGTCCGTTCTTTTTCTATCAACAGGATGGGGACAGGAGGACTTTATTTCACCCAAAGATGTTGTATCGGTAGATATTTTTCTTTCTCAGGATAGGATCCACCGCGGCGGGGAAGTAAAATTTGTCCTGATTACTGAAATCAAGGAGGGATGGCATATCAATGCCAACCAGGTCGACAATGAATTTGTAATCCCGACAGAAATTTTTATTGATACTTTAGAGGGTATGACTGCAAGTAGTTCCATTTTTCCTGAATTTGAGAGAAAACAGTTCCCATTTTCTGAAGATGCACTCCCGGTTTTTGAAGGCAAGATCAATATTATAACGTCGCTCTCATTTGGTGACCAGATTCCTATTGGTGAAATAATTGTAAACGGTTCAATCTATTATCAGGCTTGTGATGACCGCATGTGTCTTCCGCCAATAGGAATTCCATGGGGTTTTAAAATTGATGTAGTGAAACCAGGAGAAACTGTTACTGAGATTAATCAGGATTTATTCTATGATAAAAAAACTGTTGAGGAAAACACCGAAACCGATACCGTAGGAGGCTGGATTCAGAGCAAAGGAATGTTTATCACCTTTATTCTTGTGTTTTTTGGAGGTCTGGCACTTAACCTGACGCCTTGTGTGTATCCGTTAATTCCAATTACGGTGAGTTATTTTGCAAATCAGTCCACGGGAAAAATCTCCAGATCGTTTGTCCTGGCACTTTTTTATGTACTCGGAATGGCTTTAACATATTCCATTTTGGGTGTAGTAGCAGCCATCACAGGTTCGCTGCTGGGAAGTGCTTTACAGAATCCGCTGGTGTTGATATTCATTGCCTTGGTGCTTTTTGCTTTATCGTTAAGCATGTTTGGGCTTTATGAAATCAGGGTTCCTCAGTCGCTGGCTTCGGTTGGTGGCAAGTCCCGGCAAGGTATATTCGGAGCCTTATTCATGGGGCTGACGGTTGGGATAATAGCCGCGCCTTGTATCGGTCCATTTGTGTTGAGTCTGGTGATTTTTGTCGGGGAACAAGGAAACCCTATTCTCGGTTTCTGGCTTTTCTTCATACTAGCGCTGGGATTAGGTGTTCCTTTTCTAATTTTGGGGACTTTTTCAAGTATGATATCGAGCATGCCACAATCCGGTGTCTGGATGGTTTGGGTCAGAAAGCTGTTTGGTGTAATCCTTATCGGGATGGCTGTTTACTTCCTGGAGACTTTGATTCCGGTTAGGATATACCAATTTGTTTTGGCAGTTCTTTTAATTTCTGGTGGTATTTATTTGGGATGGATCGAAAAATCCACCGGTGGCAAGCTGTTTACCGTATTTCGTTGGCTGATAGGTATAGCATCTCTACTCTTCGCAGTTTGGCTTACAGTCCCTGAGAAAGAGCACCAGGAAATAAATTGGGAGACCTTTGATTATAAACTGTTAGAGCAAGCAAAAACAGATGGCAAACCGGTAATTTTAGACTTTTACGCTATATGGTGTATTCCGTGTAAAGAATTAGACCGCTACACTTTTACCAATGAAGAAGTTGTTAAATTATCCGAGGAATTTGTCACGTTGAAAGTTGATTTAACTCACGAAAGTGATCAATTAGTTAAAGATTTGAAAAAGGTTTTCGAAATAAGGGGTGTTCCAACCATTGTATTTATTGGTGAGAACGGTAAAGAAATTAAACATCTTAGTTTCTATGAATTTATAGAAGCGGAGGAATTTCTGAATAAGATGAAGGAAGCCGTAAATTAATGTTTAGGAAAACGATGAGATCATTCATAAGGCTGTTTTTGCTGATTCTGATGTTATTTACTGTCGGATGTGTGCAAAAGGAAAACAAACAAAAAATTGAAAACGATCCTGTTGCTACGAAAAGTCAGGAACAGAAAAAGCCAGCGACACGTCCTGCTAATTCCGTTTTAGCCCCGGATTTTACCCTGCAAACAATTAATGGTAAATTTTTTTCCTTAAATGAATTTATGGGGAAGGTGATAATCCTAAACTTCTGGGCAACGTGGTGCTTCCCCTGTAAAATGGAAATTCCTGATTTCATAAAGCTTCACGACAAATATCACGATGATGGATTGGAAATCGTCGGTGTCACCATTCAATCCGGTACTCCGGATGTTATTGCCAATTTTGCCGAAAACTGGGAAATGAATTACACTGTCCTAACCGATATTCAGGGCCAGGAGACCCAATTGGTTACTTTACAATACAGCCAGGCAACAGGCAGACCCATTACCGGTGTTCCTACAACCTTTATCATTGATCGGGACGGATATATTGTAAAAATGTATATTGGACCTCAATCTGAAGAAATACTGTATCGCGACCTGAAACCATATATCTGATCCGGTAGCTTCAATCTATACGATTACAACAACTCATTTGAAATATTTTTTTCAAACCTGTATTATCTTTGGGATATTATTCCATTTTTTATTGGCGTTTGATGCAGATTACTGGCAGCAGGATGTTCACTACACTATGAATGTAACACTCATACCGGAAACTCATGAAATAAAAGGAACATCACATATTGTTTATGTAAACAATTCTCCTGATAGTTTAGATCAAATTTATATGCATCTTTATCCGAATGCATTCCAGGAGGGATCCGTAAAATACCGTGAATATCAACAGAAATATGGCAGGTTAGGCCGGATTAGTTCAATGTTGAAAGATATTACGCCATATGAAGCTGGTATTTCAATTCATGGCTTTAAGATTTCCATGGGAGGAAACCAATCTTCTGAATCGTTTGAAATCGAAGATACCATTTTGGAAGTAGTGCTTCCGAAATCTCTTTCTTCAGATGATTCACTAATCATTGAAATTGAATGGACTCATCACGTTGGTGAACAAATCGAACGTGCCGGGTATGTCGGCGACCAGTACAATGCAGCGCAATGGTACCCCAAATTAGTTGTGTACGACGAAAATGGATGGCATAATGATCCATTTCATGCTGAAGGAGAATTTTATGGAGAATTCGGCACGTTTGATGTGACACTTGATCTTCCTGAAAAATATATCGTAGGTGCGACTGGAGTTGTAACATCGGGAGATCCAGGTTGGGGATCAGTAGTAGTAGATACATCGCAAAAATTTGATGAATGGTTGAAAGAATTCCAAAACAATAAAATTGAACCTGATTCATCTGCCCACAGGGTTGTCTCTTTCCATGCGGAAAAAGTTCATGATTTTGCATGGATTGCATCTCCAACATTTTTGTATGAACATGGTTCATGGAATGGGATTGACGTCCATGTATTGTACAATGAAAGCAACGGGGGAAAATGGACGAAAGTTGTACGTGAACGATCCGAACGTGCATTGGAATGGTTATCAACTAAATTCGGAATGTATCCATATCCACAGGTGACAACGACGGACAGAATTAAAGGCGGTGGAATGGAGTATCCCATGCTGGTTATGAACGGCCGTGATTCAGAGGGGCTTATCGTCCATGAAATCGGGCATATCTGGTTTTACGGAATCCTTGCAAATAATGAAATGGATGAAGCATGGCTTGACGAAGGATTTACCACCTTTCAGACGCGCTGGTATTTGGGAAACCGGTATCCTCCGACTGGTCATGATTTCAGTTTGTCTTACTATAAAAACTATCAAAAAAACCGGTGGCGTTATGCTTCACGATTAGATCGCGCACAGTGGAGTACTATCGAATTTATGACAAGCGGATTTGATGAGCCGATCAGCCGGTCATCCTACCTGTTTAACAGCGGGTCATCCTACCGGCAAAATGCGTATACAAAACCTTCCCTGATGCTGGTTGAATTAAAATATATCCTCGGTGATTCACTGTTCCAGAAAGCAATGAAGGCATACTTTTCCCGGTGGAATTTTCAACATGTCAACGAAGAAAAATTTATTACCACAGTCGAAGAAGTATCAGGGCAGGACTTAGGTTGGTTTTTTAACGCGTGGCTTCATGATACCGCTCCTTTGGATTACGCTGTTACCGGATGGAAGAAAAAGCAGTTGGAAAGTGGAAATTGGGAAGTGTCGTTGGATATCCGCCAGAGGGGAGACAGATTTCTTCCGGTGAAAATCCATTCGGTTTTAAAAAACGGAGAAATCCATGAAACATGGTATAAAAACTATCTTTGGAGATTTAATGACAGGTTTGTGTTTACTGTGCCATACAAACCTGAGAAAATAATTTTGGATCCGGACGGGCAGACAGTCGATCTAGATCGCAGGAATAATCAAACTGGCTTGCTGAAACATGAATGGATGTTCAATTGGCCGGGGATGTCCTACAAACCGCGGGATGCCTATGTTGTTCGCTGGTCACCGCTTTTGTATTTTCATGAATTAGATGGGTATATGCCCGGATTACATGTGTCCCGTGAATACGGTCCTTGGGAGGGAACCGACTTGAAAATGAACTATGGTTTGGATTCACGGGAACTATCATGGTCTGTTTATTTGTGGAGAAAACCGGTTCATTCCACTTCAGGAATGTGGTGGGATTTATATGGATATGACCAAATTGCGCTTGGCCAATTCACAGTTCGCATTCATGGACAATGGAATAAAAGATATTCCATTCCGCCATTCCATAATTGGACATTGGGATTTTTCCATTCAAATGCACAGGATACTTCCCGAACGGATTTATTTGATCCGGGTGTTGTACGAGGGGTGTTTGGACGATATAAAATCCAAGTTGGATCACAATCAGCGGAACTGGAAATGACAACAGCTCCTGGAAGTGTTTCTGATTGGTCCTTCAGCCGAATCACAGTGACAATGAATTCTGATATTTCTGTAAAGAGATTCGGCATACTTGACCGGATGACGGTTGGAAAAATTTGGTCTGATGACGAAGGAGTACCCACTCAGGAAAGATATACAATTGAAGGTGCCGGATCTGGTGATATTTTTTCCAGACCATATTTACGGGATGAGTCCAGTTTTTACGGAATAACCGAGTTACGGTCGCATTATCATCTTGCAGGAGACGCAAACTTGAGAGGATATGTCGGAAAGGGATATGCCGGAACGGAATCAATAATTAGCAATACAGCTGAGGTGTATTATTCCCAACCGTTTCTTGGAATTAATTTTACATTCGCGGGTTTTGTTGACGCCGGATTCCTCTGGGGAAGTCAATTCGAACAGGGGGATAACGGATTTGATGGGGATTTTCTGGCAGATGCTGGTTTGGGAATCCGGTTGGAAAAAAATTGGTTTGGGAAATCCTTCTATCTTCGACTTGACTCACCTTTCTGGTTGAGCACTTCCAGTGAAGATAAAAATTCCATTGATTTCTCCAGGTGGGTATTTAGTTTTTCTAGCGGGATTTAATCAATAATCCACATGGTGAAAATTGTTGAAACTTTTTTCTTTATTATTCATACAATCAACAATAATTTAGGAGAATAACATGCGAAAAATTGTTTTTGGGATTATATTTTTCATAACATCCCTGATTTTTGCTCAGAATTCTGTATTAAAGCAGTTTAGTCAAGCTTTTGCAGATGTGGCCGAAAAAGCAAATCCAGCTGTGGTAACAATTATCACTGAAACGGAATATAAAATGGAGGATTTTCATCAGGGTTTGCCGTTTGACAACCCTTTCTTTTTTCCAAGAAATTTACCCCGTGAATATCATGGACAGGCGCTTGGATCCGGGGTGATTGTAGAAGCGGAAAAGGGTTACATTCTTACGAACAACCATGTGGTTGATAAAGCAGACGAGATCAAGATTAAATTGATGGATAAACGGGTCATTTCAGCAACTGTTGTTGGTACTGATCCTAAGTCTGACTTGGCAGTATTGCAGATCGAAGCAGATAATCTCTTTGAACTGGAGTTGGGGAATTCAGATAAATTGCGGGTGGGAGATTGGGTGCTTGCTGTGGGGAGTCCATTTTCAGCAAATCTTAGTCATACCGTAACTGCAGGAATTGTGAGCGCCTTGGGGCGAAGTAATGTGATTTCTTCACGGGATCATTATGAAGATTTTATTCAGACTGATGCAGCAATCAATCCTGGAAATAGCGGTGGTGCTTTGCTCAACATGGAGGGTGAACTTGTCGGCATTAATACTGCCATAGTCACGGGAGGATTTGAGAAAGCAAACCGGGGTGTGGGGTTTGCAATCCCGTCTAATATGACTAAGAAAGTCATGCAGGATCTTATTACGAAAGGCTATGTGGTCCGTTCCTGGCTGGGGGTGTATATTCAAAATGTAGATGATAATGTAGCCAAAGCATTAAAGCTGTCCAATCGTGATGGAGCACTTGTGAGTGATGTTGTGGAAAAAAGCCCTGCAGAAAAAGCAGGGTTAGAGCAAGGGGATGTCATTGTGGAATTTAATGATGTCCTGATTCATGACTCAGCCCACCTGAAAAATATTGTATCCTCAACACCTCCTGGCTCTCTAAGTAAAGTAATTATCTTTCGGGATGAAAAAAAGAAGTCAGTTAATGTTACCTTAGAGGAAATAGAAAAATCTGATGACAAAACGATTGCTTCAATGCCATTGAACGATCGTGATTTCGGATTGGAAGTGAAAGATGTCAACAAAACGCTTGCAGAAAAATACGGTGTACCCATGGAGCAGGGAGTGGTTGTTATAAATGTTATTCCTAATAGTGAAGCATTTGATTCTGGGATTCAAGAAGGTGATCTCATAACAAGAGTGGGAACCGAAAAGATAAAATCAAAGCGGGAATTCAAATCTCAATTGAAAAAAGCAAAAAAACAGGGTTCAGTTCTTTTATTAGTCATCCGGGATGACATGTCCCGTTTTGTTGCTTTGGAGGTAGAAGAATAGATATTGAGTATTGGATTATACTTATCAGGTATCTGACTCCCGTACGTTTTTTCCACCGTCATTTCCCCATGTGACGTTGATTTAATCTCTATCATATCATATTTATTTGCCTCTGGTGTTAATATCAAACTGTTGTCGTTGGTATACACTTGTTTTACATTTAAATTCCTGACCGAAATTTTAGTCTAAACTCAACGGTTTTATTCGATGCCAATCAAGAAAGTTGATTCAAACATAGATTTTGTTTCCATGGAGCATAAAATCCTGGATTTCTGGGAAAAGAACCAGGTTTTTAATAAAAGGGTGGAAATGAACCAAGGGAAATCCAAGTGGAGTTTTTTGGATGGTCCCATTACAGCAAATAATCCGATGGGTGTGCACCATGCTTGGGGAAGAACTTTAAAAGACCTTTACCAGCGCTATAAAGCAATGACAGGACATGAACTTCGTTACCAAAACGGTTTTGATTGTCAAGGGCTCTGGGTGGAAATTGAAGTAGAGAAAGAACTGGGTTTTACCACAAAACGGGATGTGGAAAAGTACGGAATTGAAAAATTTGTTAACAAATGTAAGGAACGGGTACAAAAATATTCGAAGGTTCAATCTGATCAATCCATCCGATTGGGCTATTGGATGGATTGGAACAATTCTTACTACACTATGTCCGATGAGAATAATTATACCATTTGGGCATTTTTAAAAAAATTATTTGAAGAAAATAAAATTTACATGGGAACGGATGTGGTTCCCTGGTCTGGCCGCTCTGGTACTTCATATTCTCAGATGGAAATCATTGAAGGCAGGAGATTGGTGGCTCATGATGCTCTTTTCATTCGATTTCCTTTAAAAGGGAGGAAGAATGAAAATCTGCTTATTTGGACGACTACTCCCTGGACGCTTACTTCTAATGTGGCAGCAGCGGTAAACAGAGATTTAGACTATTCGATTATTCGTGCTGTGGATGGATCAGTCTATTATTGTGCTGCGGAAAACCTCAAACATCAGCGTCTTGAAAAACAGTTTAAGGAGAAAAAAGATTGGATTGAGGGTGTACCAAAGCTAAAAACCATTGCCCAGATTTTTAAAGAACATGGCGGGTTCACAATTGAAGGCTCTGTGAAAGGGTCTGAAATGATAGGTTGGGAGTATGAAGGTCCTTTCGATTCTTTGGAAGCTCAGTCAATCCCTGGGGGATATCCATTTACAAAACCTGATCTTGAACAGAAAAAAGTTAATGGTGTTACCTGTCATAAAGTGATTGATGGCGGGAAAGACAATTTTGGAAATGATGTTGTTGTAGCCGGAGAAGGAACAGGTATTGTCCATATTGCCCCCGGGTGCGGTGATATAGATAATCAAATTGGAAAAGACCAGGGATTGGTTGATATCGCACCTTTAGATGAAGAATCCAAGTTCATTGATGGGTTTGGCTGGTTGACAGGTCTGTGTGCCACCGCCAAGCACACAAAAGGCAAAATTATTGCTGATTTGAAAAATCGAAATTTACTTATTTATGTTGAACAATATCCCCATGTATACCCTCATTGCTGGCGCTCAGGTGATGAACTGGTTTTCCGGATTGTGGATGAATGGTACATCAATATGGACTGGCGGGGTCAGATCAAGAAAATTGTAAGTGACATACAGTGGATTCCTGAATGGGGTCATGACCGGGAAATGGAATGGCTGGATAATATGGGAGATTGGATGATTTCCAAGAAGCGTTTCTGGGGATTAGCACTGCCTATCTGGATTTTTGAAGATGGTTCCTTTTTTGTGGTAGGTTCAAAAAAAGAATTAAAAGAGCTGGCTGTTGAAGGATGGGACGAATTTGATGGAAACAGTCCACACCGTCCTTGGATCGATAAGGTAAAAATCCGGCATCCAAAAACTGGTCTTATTGGCACACGAATTAATGATGTTGGAAATCCCTGGCTGGATGCAGGTATCGTTCCCTATTCTACAATAAAATACACAACCGATAGGGACTATTGGAAACAGTGGTTCCCAGCGGAGTTCATAACGGAATGTTTTCCTGGTCAATTTCGAAACTGGTTCTATTCTCTCTTGGCAATGTCTACTACAATGGAAGGAAAAGCACCTTTCAAATCGCTTTTGGGTCATGCTATGGTAAAGGATGAAAAAGGACAGGATATGCATAAGTCTTCAGGGAATGCTATCTGGTTTGATGATGCAGCGGAAGAAATGGGTGTTGATGTGATGCGTTGGATGTATATTAGCCAAAAAGTTGAACATAATCTCCTTTTTGGATATGGTTTAGCTAATAATGTTAGAAAAAAGTTGATTACACTTTGGAATTCTTACTCTTTCTTTGCCACCTATGCTGCAGTTGATGGATTTGATCCAGGTGTAAGGGAAATAAAAGAAAAAGATTTGACCGTCCTTGATCGTTGGATCCGGTCAAAAACACACCAGTTAATCCAGGATGCACATTCTACTTTTGACAATTTTACGGTTGATAGATTCATGCGAAAAATGGATCGATTTTTTGAAGATCTATCCAACTGGTATATCAGGAGAAACCGTCGCCGGTTCTGGAAAAGTGTGGATGATCAGGATAAATTGGCTGCGTACCAAACTTTATATGATGTTCTCTTCAATACAATAAAACTACTGGCACCGATGGTTCCCTTTATCACTGAAGAAATATACCAAAATCTGGTAAAGAATGCAGATCAAAATGCAGTGGAAAGTGTTCATTTGTGTGACTATCCAACTGTAAATGATGACTATATTGATGAAAGCTTGATGCGTCGTGTGGATACTTTGAAAAAGTTGGTTGAGTTGGGAAGATCGGCGCGAAACAAGGCAAATCTCAAGATTCGCCAACCGTTATCCAGTTTAAAATTCGTTGTTAAGAGTGATGATTCGGCTGAATTTATCCTTGATCAAAAGTCTGTAGTATTGGATGAATTAAATGTCAAGTCAATTGAGAGGTTTGATAGTCCTGAAATGTTGATCAATTTTCATGTAAAGCCCAATTTAAAGATCCTTGGTCAGAAATATGGGGAAAACCTTCAAATTATTCGTAAATTTATAAATGAGAAAGGCAGTGATTACATATTACATGAGTTGGAAAGCGGAGGTGAATTGAAAGTTATTTCAGGTTCTGATTCTTTCATTCTTACCCGAGAAGATCTTCTCATTGAGCCAAAACCAGTGGAAGGATTCACGTCGGCTACTGATGAAGGGCTCACTGTAGGTTTGTTGACTGAATTGAACGATGAATTGGTTCAGGAAGGTGTTATTCGGGATTTTATCAGGCAAGTTCAGATCATGCGTAAAGAAGCAAGCTTTGCGGTAGAAGACCGAATTGAAATTTTTGGAAAAATTGAAGGAAAATGTGGCAAGGCTCTTGAAGTGTTCAAAGAGTATTTTTATAATGAGACACTGACCGTTAACATGAATAATAAATTTAAACATGGCGAGTACCATTCCACATTTAAAGTTAGGGATGAGGAAATCACTGTTGGTATTCAACGCATAACAAAGAATTGAGAGGAAATAAATGACTAAAAAAATAAAATATCCTAAAACAAAACTCAAAAAATTCAGGAAAACCATTCTAGATAAAATGGAAAATATTTCCAAGGAGATGGTTGAAATGAAGAATGGTGTTTTAAACACAGATTCATCGAAGGCGAACATGTCACCGGATTCAATTTACAGTGTTCATATGGCTGATGCCGGAACGGATTCACATGAACGGGAGAAGAGTTTTTTATTCCTTTCGCGGGAAGACAGTTATTACAGAAACCTTGAAAATGCACTTGAAAGAATTGATTCCGAAGCATTTGGTGTTTGTCAGATTTGTGGAGAGTTGATCCCGGAAGAACGAATGATGGAAGTGTTAAATGCAACCAAATGTGTAGATTGTAAAACAAGGGATAAACTGAATCTTTGATGGGGGTGTTATTTATAACTGCACTTATTATAACTGCGGATCAAATTTCAAAATCACTTATTAAGAGCACGATGACACTCTACGATGTTATCCCCGTAATCCCGGGATTTTTTCAGCTGAATTATATCACCAACAAAGGGATGGCATTCGGAATAAATTTACCTGTTGGTATCTCTTTTTTTTCTGGAATCTCCCTAATAATAACCTGTTTTTTGGTATGGATCTTATGGTGTGAAAGAAAAAATAATCTTCTGATGAGGATTTCACTTGCTTTGATTTTAGGAGGAGCAATCGGAAATTTGATTGATCGAATTCTATTTGGTGAAGTGGTTGATTTCTTTGATTTCATGATTGGTGATTTTCATTGGTATATTTTCAATATCGCTGACTCAGCAGTCACTGTGGGAATTATTTTAATGCTCTTTTATTCTTTTTTGTTCAAGCCAAAGGTTCAGCCAACACACAGCATCGTTTGACCACCATTCAGTTCACCCCTGAGAACGAAAATATTCGTCTCGACCAATATCTCTCTTCAGAACTTCAAGATTTTTCCCGGACCCATATTCAAAAGCTCATTAAAATGGGATTCGTACTGGTTAATGGAACTATCAGAAAACCTGGATTTCGCCTCTTTGGGGGAGAAAATATTAAGGTAGAACTACCTGATGAAAATCCAGTTCCGGAAATTCTGAAACCGGAGAGTATCCCCCTCAAAATTTTGTTTGAAGATGATGTCATTTTAGTGCTTGATAAACCAGCAGGATTAGTTGTACATCCCGGCGCAGGTATCAAAGATGGAACCCTTGTGAATGGTCTTGTATATTATTTTAAGTCACTGTCAAATATTTCTGGTTCAACCAGGCCTGGAATTGTCCACAGATTGGATAAGGACACTTCAGGATTGATCCTTGTTGCCAAGACAAATTCTGCTCATATACACTTGGCAAACCAGTTTGAAACCCGTAGCGTTGTAAAAAAGTATATGGGAATATCCTGGGGAGAGTGGAAGCCTATCTCAGGAAAGATCGAAGAACCAATTACCCGTAAACGATCAGATCGCACATCCTTTACAGTTTCAACCAGTGGAAGGTCGGCACGTACAGATTATGAAGTGGTTGAGGCAATGCGATATCTGAGTCTTGTACGATTTTTTCCGCGAACAGGAAGAACACACCAGATTCGTGTCCATTCGGCTTTTCATGGTAATCCTATTTTTTCCGATGAGAAATACAATGGAGGATTAAACCGGATTAAAGGATTTCTTCCGGAAATATCAAAAAAATTAAAAACAATGCTGAATTCTATTGGCAGGCAGGCTCTTCACGCTCATGAACTTTCCATAACACACCCCACCACTGAGGAACAACTTCAGTTTGAAGCACCTCTTCCAGAGGATTTTACTAATTTAATCGAAGATATGAAGGAATTAAATGTCTGACTTTACCCAAGATATCATCTCCGATTTTCTTACTTATCTAGAGAAAGAACGTCATTACTCGAAATTTACCATAAATGCTTATGGATATGACTTGTACCGATTTGTTGAGTTTTTCGAGGAATATTCCGGTACACCAGTTTCAGATTTCGGTGATGTGGACAAAATAGCAATTCGCCATTTTCTGGGAAAGGAGTTTGAAGAGGGATATTCCAGCAAGACAGTAGCGCGTCGCCTTGCATCCGTAAAATCCTTTTTTAAATATTTACTGAAGATTGAAGAAATTCAGGATAATCCTGCCATTCATATAAAAACACCGAAAACACCAAAATCACTTCCGGTTTATGTGAATGAGGATATGGTAGGAAAACTGATGGATGCGCCCGCCAGCGATTCCTTTATCGGACTGCGGGACAGGGCGATGCTGGAACTCTTTTACAGCACAGGAATGCGCCTCCGAGAACTGGTGAATATCAACCTGGATGATTTTCATACCGAAAGTCAATTAATAAAAGTAACCGGAAAAGGAGGCAAAGAAAGGTTGATTCCTTATGGAAAACGTGCCCAATTTTCTATAGAAAAATTCCTTGAATTTTGTGGAGTTCAATTATCTGAAAAAGAAGACATTGTGCCATTATTTATAAATTCAAAAGGAAAACGAATTTCACCTCGAACTGTACAGAGACGAATCAAAATGTATTTGAAAACAGTAACAGATGGTGAACGATTCGGACCTCACACATTGAGACACTCATTTGCTACCCATCTCTTATCTCGGGGAGCAGATATCCGAGCTGTGCAGGAATTATTAGGACACAGCAGCCTCTCAAGCACACAGATTTATACCCATATTCAACCGGAAAAAATGAAAAAAGTTCATCAACAAGCGCATCCTCACGGATCATAAGGAGAAAATATATACACATTAAAAGAAATAGGCATGGATACACTTGGGCTCATCAATATTGAATGTCTATCCCTAAAGATTGTCATCAAGCTGTATCCAACTTGGTGGAAAAATTCCACAATACTTTTACCAGGTACGATATCGGAGATGAATCAGTCAAACAAGGAGTTCCAACTTTAAAGGATTAACCTAACAATAAGGAGTCATATGAATATCGAGTTTACAGCCCGGCACTTTCATGCACCAGATAAGCTCAGGATATATACAGAGAATGAAGTCCAGAAGTTAAAACGATATTTTAATCGGATAATTCAGTGTCAGGTGGTTTTATCTCATGAAAATAATCAATACACCACTGAAATTAATCTTTCCATCCCGAAACGAAAAATAAATGTAAAAGATACCACGAACAATGTTACCAAATCCGTAGACCGGGCTGTGTCTAAAATGGCAGGCCGGATTTCCAAATTTAAAGAGAAACGAAACGGAATCTGAATTATTGAAAACAGTGTCATTCTGGAAGATGCTGATTTATAAGGATTCACCATTGCAGGTTGGATCATAGGAGGGAATATATCGAATATATGCTGATGGGTACGTAAACATGATAATATGAAAAAAGAGTTGCTGTAAAAGAATAAACATCCTAATTTTTGGTAGTCGTGATTTGGACCGTATTGCAGCGACTATAAATAAAGGTGCTAAAAAGGTGTACTAAAGCCGGACAAGTGCCGGCTTTTTTTTATGGAAAAGTTACGAAAAATACTGAAACAGAGAATTGTCATTCTGGATGGTGCCATGGGAACGATGATTCAAAATCGTTCTCTTGGAGAAGAGGATTACAGGGGAAATCTATTTCAAAACCACCCCGTTGATTTGAAAGGGAACCATGATTTATTATCTTTAACCCGTCCTGAAGTCATCGAAGGTATTCACAGAGCATATTTTGAAGCAGGTGCAGATATCGTTGAGACCAATACATTTAATGGGAATAGAATATCTCAAAGTGATTACCGGATGGAAGAAGCTGTGAGGGATATAAATCTTTCTGCTGCCCGAATTGGTCGCCAGGTGGCCGATGAATTTTCTAAAAAGGAACCGGAAAAACCAAGGTTTGTCTGTGGTGTTTTAGGCCCCACAAATCGGACAGCTTCCCTTTCTCCGGATGTAAATGATCCAGGTTTTCGCAATATTACTTTTGATGAATTATTTTCCGCCTACCATCAACAGGCTGAAGCTCTTCTTGAGGGCGGTGTGGATTTGTTGATGGTGGAGACCGTTTTTGATACTCTCAACTGTAAAGCTGCTTTGGCAGCTGTTCAGGAAACCATTGAAGAATCCCACAAGCCAATTCCTGTTTTAGTTTCCGGGACCATTACAGATGCCAGTGGGAGAACGCTTTCTGGACAGACTCCAGAGGCATTCTGGATTTCGATTCGCCACGGGAATCTGTTAAGCGTAGGCTTAAATTGTGCTTTGGGTGCTCAACAGATTCGTCCTCATCTCCAAGATATTTCACGAATAGCGGACACATATGTATCTGTCCATCCCAATGCAGGACTTCCTGATGAATTTGGAGAATACAATGACAGTCCGGAATTTATGGCCGGTCTTATCAGGGAATTTGCAGAGAAGGGTCTGTTGAATATTGTGGGTGGTTGCTGTGGGACCACACCAGATCATATATCAGCTATTGCTGATGCTGTAAGTAATCTTCCTCCTAGAAAAATTCCAGTAATAGACCCATTCACACGGTTAAGTGGACTTGAGCCATTTACTATACGGCCTGATTCAAATTTTGTGAATATTGGCGAACGAACCAATGTTTCTGGATCGACTCGATTTCGCCGGTTGATTAAGGAAAACCGGTATGAGGAGGCTCTGTCCGTTGCCCGTCAACAGATTGAAAACGGTGCCCAGTTGATTGATGTGAATATGGATGAGGGTCTTTTAGAATCTGAAACGGCTATGGAAAAATTTCTTCGTTTGATTGCTTCGGAACCTGATATCAGTAGAATTCCGATTATAATTGATTCATCAAAATGGTCTATTATTGAGACTGGATTAAAAAACATCCAGGGCAAGGGTGTAGTGAATTCAATTAGCTTAAAGGAGGGAGAAGAACAGTTTTTAGAGCAAGCTCAAAGGGTCTTGCGTTATGGCGCCGCTGTCATTGTTATGGCATTTGATGAGGAAGGCCAGGCAGATACAATAGAACGGAAAGTGTCTATATGTCAGCGGGTATATGCACTCCTTACTGAAAAAATCGGTTTTTCCCCAGAAGATATTATTTTTGACCCAAATATTTTTGCAGTTGCCACAGGAATCGATGCACACAATGAATATGCCATCAATTATATAGAAGCTGCCAGGCAGATTAGGAATTCCTGCCCCGGTGTTCATATCAGTGGAGGTGTGAGTAATCTGTCCTTTTCCTTTCGGGGGAATAATGCCATCAGGGAAGCGATGCATACCGTATTTCTTTATCATGCCATCCAAGCTGGAATGGATATGGGGATTGTCAATGCTGGTCAATTAACAGTGTATGATGACCTTAGTCCGGATACCCTTAAACGGGTGGAGGATGTTCTTTTTAATCGCAGGGATGATGCTACGGAACGTTTATTAGAAATCGCGAAATCTTTCAAGAAGGTTGAACAAAAATCAACTCAAGATAACGCTTGGAGAACGAGCCCTGTTGAGAAAAGAATTGAACATGCTTTAGTGGAAGGAATTACAGATTTTATTGTGGAAGATGTTGAGGAAGCGCGAAAAATGCTCAGTTACCCAATTGAAGTTATTGAAGGTCCTCTTATGGATGGAATGAATCGCGTCGGAGATCTCTTCGGTTCAGGAAAAATGTTTCTTCCCCAGGTAGTGAAAAGCGCAAGGGTTATGAAAAAAGCTGTGGCGTATCTCGTTCCTTTTATTGACAAGGAACAATCCGGGGAGAAAAAATCTCAGAAAAAAATCTTAATGGCAACAGTGAAAGGGGATGTGCATGATATTGGAAAAAATATTGTAGGAGTTATACTGGGATGTAACGGCTATGAAATAATTGATCTGGGGGTAATGGTTCCGGCGGATAAAATTATCAATGCTATAAGGGACAATGAGGTAGATATTATCGGTCTCAGTGGGTTGATTACTCCTTCATTGGAAGAAATGATTTATGTAGCGGGAGAATTGGAAAGGGAAAAACTTTCTGTACCCCTTCTTATTGGAGGAGCAACAACCTCAAAAAAACATACCGCTGTGAAAATTGAACAGCAGTATTCGGGTCCTACAGTCTATGTAACGGATGCTTCCCGCAGTGTAGGAACTGTTCAATCCTTGCTGAATAATAAAAGAAAGGGAGAATTCATTGCCGATGTACGTAAGGAATATTCCCGTATTCGTGTTTCTTATGAAGAAAAAAAGGTTACGAGAAATTTGATTTCTCTATCTGAAGCACGGGAAAAGAAATCTCACCAAAACTGGAAGAATTATATTCCACCTGAACCCGAATTAAAGGGAATTCGCATTTTTGAGAATTATTCTTTGAATGAATTAACAAACTATTTTGATTGGACACCCTTTTTTACCGCATGGGAATTGAAAGGAAAATATCCAAAAATATTTAGAAATAAAAAAGTGGGTCGCCAGGCAAAGATACTTCATGATGACGCATTGAAACTCCTCAAACGAATCGTATCTCATAACCTTCTCATAGCCAAAGGAGTAATCGGATTTTTTCCAGCGGTGAGTATAGGAGATGATATTCGTATTTTTAGAGATGAGGGGAGACAACAGGAGAGAATGGTACTTCACCATCTTCGCCAGCAAATATCTAAATCTCGCGGACAACCCAATCGGTGTTTGGCTGATTATGTTGCACCGGAGGAATCCGGACTTAAGGATTGGATTGGAGCTTTTGCGGTGACCGTGGGACATGGAGTGGAGACACTCTCAAAAAGATTTGAAAAAAATGGAGATGATTACAACAAAATTCTTCTTAAGATTCTGGCAGATAGATTTGCGGAAGCCTTTACGGAAAGAATCCATGAGCGTGTTCGTCAAGAATTCTGGGGATACGCCAAGGATGAGGTAATGGACAATGAAAGTTTGATTCGTGAAAAATACAGGGGAATTCGACCTGCCCCGGGCTATCCATCTTGCCCGGATCATACGGAAAAATCAAATTTGTGGAATTTGTTAAAGGTAGAAAAACATACGGGGATCACTTTGACAGAGAATTTTGCAATGATCCCCGCTGCTTCAGTAAGTGGGTGGTATTTTTCTCATCCGGATTCTGCCTATTTTGGTCTTGGACCAATAACCAGGGAGCAAGTGACAGATTATGCAAGGAGAAAAGGAATAGAATTTAATACTGCTGAAAAGTGGCTGGCACCTCATCTGGGATATTAGAAATATAAAATTAAGGTGAAAAAATACAAAGAACCGGAAATATATTGGTTAATATCAACAGACTGACTAAATGAAGATATCAGAAAAAATAGCAAATTATAAAGCTCAAGGTAAAACGTTTTACAGTTTTGAGTTTTTTCCACCAAAAACAGATTTTGGGCTGGATAACTTATATAGCAGGATTGATAGGATGGCATCCCTTCAGCCAGCCTATATCGATATTACCTGGGGAGCAGGAGGATCTACTTCCAATAAAACTCTGGAAATGTGTAAAACAATCCAAAAGTATTTTGGTCTGGAAGTTATGATGCATCTTACCTGTACAAATATGCAAGTGTCATCAATCAAAAAAGTACTTATAGAAGCGGAAAAAAATGATTTATCTAATATATTAGCTTTAAGAGGAGATCCTCCAGAAGGGTCCTCTAGTTGGGAACAGCATGAAGATGGATTTCACCATGGGATAGATCTTGTTCGATATATTAGAAAAGAGTTTGGGGACCACTTTTTCTTAGGTGTTGGCGGTTACCCAGATGGCCATCAAGAACAAAGCGATCTTGATGCTGATATATCTTTTCTAAAGGAAAAAGTGGAGGCAGGAGCAGACATTGTAGTGACACAACTATTTTATGATATAGAAAAATTTCTTTTCTTTAGAGATAAATGTATAAAAGCAGGTATAAAAGTACCAATAATCCCAGGAATCATGCCTATACATAACTATGCCAGGTTTTTAAAATTCACTCAATTTTGCCAGGTTAGTGTTCCTGACTCAGTCACTGTGCAATTGGAACCTATAAAATATGATGATTCCAGTGTGATTAATTACGGCATTGATCAGGCGTCTGGGATGTGTCAAAAACTCATTGAAAATGGTGTGCCTGGTATACATTTTTATACACTGAATCTGGAAAATTCTGTTTCAGCAATATTAAAGTCACTTGGTCTTGTTTCATCCCAAGGTATCATTAAGGAATTGCCATGGCGGCAATCAACATCAGGTAGCAGGAAAACAAGTGAAGATGTACGCCCAATATATTGGAGTAATAGACCTGTAAGCTATTTAACACGCACAGAAATCTGGGATGATTTCCCTAATGGTCGATGGGGTGATATAAAGAGTCCAACTTTTGGTGAACTCAACCAGTATCATGCTATAAGAGCAGGTTCTAAGAGTGACAAAATTAGAGCCAAAAGAAAAAAGATATGGGGAGAGCCAAAAACTATCAAAGATATAACGGATGTTTTTGTGTCATTCTGTAAAGGAAAGATAAATAGTTTGCCATGGTGTGAGATGCCACTTGCACAAGAGAGTAAACAAATTTCTGATGATTTGCTTAAACTCAATGAAATGGGATATTTTACTATAAATTCTCAGCCTAAAATCAATGGTTTACCATCAGAAGATGCTGAGGTTGGATGGGGTGGCTCTGGCGGAAGAATTTATCAAAAAGCTTATCTGGAATTTTTTACATCGAAGGATAAATTAGATAGGTTGCTAAAAAGCATAGGGTCAAAAGAAAATATTTCCTACGAAGCAATTAATATTAGTGGTGATTTAATTACAAACTTACCAGAAAATAATGCAATGGCTGTTACGTGGGGTGTTTTCCCTAATAAGGAAATTATTCAACCTACCATTGTAGATACGCGGTCATTTTTAATCTGGAAGGATGAGGCGTTCAGTTTATGGATGAATGATTGGGCTTCAATATACGAACCGAAATCTGGATCATATAAACTCATAAAAGAAATATATGACACATATTACTTAGTAAATATTGTTGATAATGATTATGTTGATGGTGAATTGATACAACAAATGCTTATATTTTAAAAATATTTAAATTAAACCAGTTTAAAACCCAGAGGTTAGATATAGAGCGATTGATACTACAAAAAACAGATGATAACAAATTTTTCATCATGAACAAGGCAAAAGTAGCAACATCTGTTTTGAATTAATTAATTTGTTAAATATTTGTAAATTAAAAAGGAGAAATTTATAGACTATGAAGAACATGTATTTATTTACTTCCGAATCTGTAACTGAGGGCCATCCGGATAAAGTTTGTGATGCAATTTCAGATGCCTTAGTGGATGATTTTCTTAGACAAGATCCAGAATCGCATGTCGCTTGTGAAACTTTGGCTACCAAAGGGCTGGTCATTGTATCAGGTGAGGTACGTTCAAGTGGCTCTGCAAATGTAGAGGCTATCGTTAAAAATACACTTCGCCAAATTGGCTATACTCGGGAAGCCTATGGGATGGACGATGATAAAGTAGAAATATTGGTTAAACTACAGAAACAAAGTAGTGAAATTGCTCAAGGTGTAGATGAATCTGGAGAGCATGAACAAGGTGCCGGAGATCAAGGATTGATGTTTGGTTTTGCTTGTACAGAAACACCAGAATTGATGCCCCTTCCCATTCATTTAGCCCAACGTTTAACAGAACGACTTGCCAAAGTAAGGAAGAATGGATCCTTACCCTGGTTGGGGCCAGATGGAAAATCCCAAGTGACAGTCCAATATGAAGATGGCAAACCGGTTTCCATAAACAACGTGGTTATTGCCACTCAACATGATAATATGCTCGATCGTTTTGGTACAGAAGAAAAGGAACATGAATTTATTCAGGCTGAAGTGATCAAACACATAATAGAGCCAGTACTGGAAAAGTGTGAATTACCTTACAATAAATCATTTATTGTCAATGGAACCGGGCGTTTTGTTCATGGAGGTCCGGATGCAGATACTGGATTGACGGGAAGGAAGATAATTGTGGACACCTATGGAGGGTATGCCCCGCATGGCGGTGGAGCATTTTCTGGGAAAGATCCATCCAAAGTTGATCGTTCTGCAGCCTATATGGCAAGATATATTGCAAAAAATATAGTTGCTGCCGGGCTGGCAGAAAAATGTGAGGTTCAATTCTCATATGGAATCGGAATCGCAGAGCCTACGTCATTTTATGTCCGCACTTTTGATACCGGTACAATCAGCGATGAAAAATTAACAGAAATCGCCAAAAATGTTTTTCCTCTGAAACCAGGTCAGATTATTCAACATCTTGATTTGAAATCCCCTCGTTATAGAGATACAGCAGCCTATGGACATTTCGGCAGGAACGGAGATAAATTTACCTGGGAAAAAACTGATATGGTGGATACTCTCCAAGCTTCAGTAAACAAGGGAACAGAAAAGGAGGTTTTATGTCAGTAGATGTGAAGCCAGTGAAAATTGTTGAATCAATACCGTACAAAATACGGGATTTGAATCTATCAAAAGCTGGTCGTAAAAGGATCAAAATTGCGGAGAAGGAAATGCCAGGCTTGATGGCAACCCGAAAGAAATATGGACCGAAGGAACCACTGGCTGGAAAAAAACTTACTGGTTCCTTACATATGACTGTAGAAACAGCTGTGTTGATCGAAACACTGGTTGAATTAGGTGCTGATGTCCGCTGGGCCAGCTGCAATATTTTTTCTACAGAGGACGACGCTGCAGCAGCTATAACGGAGACTGGTGTGCCCGTTTTTGCATGGAAAGGTGAAACATTAGAAGAATACTGGCAGTGTACACTACAGGCATTGACTTTTCCAGATAGTGGAGGACCTGACCTTATTGTTGATGATGGTGGTGATGCAACATTATTGATTCATAAGGGTTATGAACTCGAAGAATATTTCGCAAAACACGGATCAGCACCAGAAGTCACCACTACAGTTGAAGAAGAGCAAATTATTGAAAGATTATTACGTGAAATATTAGATAAGGATCCACTACACTGGCACAAGGTTGTAAAAAATGTCATTGGTGTATCGGAAGAAACCACCACTGGTGTTCATCGCCTGCACCAGATGGAAAAAAACCAAACATTGTTATTCCCGGCGTATAATGTCAACGACTCAGTTACAAAATCAAAATTTGATAATATTTATGGCTGTAGAGAATCTCTCGCCGATGGGTTAAAACGAGCCATGGATGTAATGGTAGCGGGCAAGACAGTACTCATATGCGGATATGGCGATGTGGGACGTGGCTGTGCCCAGTCCATGCGTGGTTACGGTGCCCGTGTAATGATAACGGAAATTGATCCTATTTGTGCCTTACAGGCTGCTATGGAAGGCTATGAAGTAGTAACAGTAGAGCAGGCACTGCCCGAAACAAATATTTTCGTAACGACAACAGGAAATAAAGACGTCATTACCCTGGGACACATGAAAGCGATGAAAGACCAGGCTATTGTGTGCAACATTGGTCACTTTGATAATGAAATCCAGGTAAATGCACTGAATGATGATCCTGCTGTCAAAAGAGATGTGATTAAACCCCAGGTTGACTGCTATACTTTTGAAACTGGAAATCAAATTTATGTTTTAGCGGAAGGACGTTTAGTCAATTTAGGCTGTGCTACAGGGCACCCAAGCTTCGTTATGTCCAATTCATTCACGAACCAGGTGTTAGCTCAGATTGCACTGGTAACTGAAAAGCCCGGTTTAGGTGTGTATATGTTGCCAAAAATACTTGATGAAGAAGTTGCCCGACTTCACCTGGATAAATTGGGTGTTACGCTCACAGAATTAACTGATGAACAGGCTGATTATATTGGGATATCCAAAAAAGGCCCATATAAACCGGAACATTATCGATATTAATAATTTTTAAAGCACTATGAGAGAATCCTTCCTCAAGATATTTGTTTTTCCTTTTCTGGGGCTTTTCTCATTCTTTAGCGTATCCTGTGATTTCGAAAGCCCCTCAGAATTTGAGATGCCTACCTGGTATGTGGATATTAAGTTGCCCTTACTTCAGGAACGGTATGATTTGGAGGGGATGGTAGATAGCGTACAGATTTTTCCATCCTCAGATTCTATGGGAATGCAATTGGTTTTTGAAGATGCCCTACCAACAACTTCAATTGATTCAGATTGGCTGGAAGTAGCTGTAAATCAATCGATAGAGTTTGAAACGGATCCTGTTATGAATCCTGAATTATCAATTGATTTCAAGATCGATACTTCCATTACAATCCCTCTTGGGTTAACACTGATTGACACAACAACTCCAATACCGGTGGAATTTTCTGCACCTCCAGCGGAGGCCACTGGTATTCTTGCTTCATTTTGGAACGCTATTGCTGATACATTTGATGTTGAAGTCGAAATATTAATTGATTTGCCTGATATAGATCCAGCTACATTACCCGATTTTGTTACAACGGTAGATGGTGTTGTTATTTCCGATACGACAGACCCTGAGGGATGGACACCCAGTTTTTGGACTTATATAACGAACAATGGGTTACCTACCCCCTTGGAGAATATAAGTTTTGAACTATTGACCGGAGAGAATATGAATAATCCTGATATATTGGCAGATCATTCCAGGGAAATTCTCTCAAAGGAAGCAGCCACCTTTGACACAGTCTCAACCTTAGCGGGTGACATCCTTAGCAATGCTCTTAAAATGGTATATAAGTTTGGGCTTAGTAAAATAGATTATGAAGGCCTTGATACTGTGCTGACAATTGAAACAACGGATTCAGTAAAGATTGATTTACGGATAATATTAAAAATATTTGGTGTGGATAATGCAGTCGTTACGATTGCTGAAACAGAACTGCCAACCGAATTAGATCCAATCAGCTTTCCGTCCGATATAGAGATATTCTCCGGTGTGTTTCAAACAGGAACTCAGTCTGATGTTAATGAGATTTCCATTTCAAATTTGAAAAGTACATTTCCGTTTGACATCAATTATTATATGAATTTTAGAAATTTTATGCCACCGGAAGGAAGTGATTCCGTAAAGATTGATCGGGTGCTTACATCGACAGCTTATTCAGAAACATTTGAAATTGATGAATATACATTCGCTAATCCAGCAGGGGAGGATAGTGCGCTCACAGAAATGACTGTGGATATTTCCGCAGTTTTGCAGGCACAGCAAACATTGATTCCTTTAGATGGAAGTGAATTAGGAAGGATGAGTATAGACGTGGATATTTCCGATCTTTATTTTGAATCCTTGGAGGCTACAATAATAGAAGAATTTCCTCCATCAGAACAGAGTATTGAGGGAATTCCCCAAGGTTTTGACGGAATGGCATTTACCAATGCCATGGTCGAGTTTGAGATGTGGAATACGATTGCACTTCCAATAATTCTTGATCTGGATTTGGTGGGAATCAACTCACTTGGAGATTCTGCAGTCGTTGGGGTTCTTGCAAGTATATCAGAAGTAAATACTGATAATCCTGATACAACAAAGACAATTATTCGCTTAAGTAAACTGGGTACGACTACATTGAAATATGCGACACTAATGGATACTCAACCAATTGACAGTGTCACTGTTCCTCCCGCAACTGGTGAATCCACCATCGTTGAGTTGTTGTCATTTAATCCTGCGTTTATAAATGTAGAATCAGCAGCAAGAATTGATGGGCGGGGAGAAATTATTCCGGGGGCGGGGATCGGTGGTGTCTATAGAATGGTGGCTCCATTTGAAGTAAGAATGGACCCAATGACCTTTATTCCCGTCACAAAAACGCCCATAGATGAGATTGAATATTCCACCCGTAACAGGATTCGGAACACCCTTGCTCATGCAGAATTAACAACACATGTGATTAACAGTATTGTTGATGGTGAATTGTCCATATTGCATTCTAACAGCATATTTTTTCCACTGGATACTACGACTGAAATGTTGGCTATTTATCGTGATACCTTAATCGCTCATGGAGATCTATTTGGAGGCGAAGATTTATATGTTATCACGAATTGTGAAGCGATGAATCTAGATTCTGGGAATGTCTATATTTTTAACGTTATGGATGATTTCAGCAAGTGTATTGACGGTTTGGTTTATTTAGTGAAAAATTCTCCAGGTTCTGGAATGGATACAGTTGTTTCTTATATTGATACTTTGACAACTATTATATTACCAAAACCCACGCGGTTTTATGGAACAGCACCACCGGTTTATGGTTCGGCAAGTACTCCGGGTGATACAACTCATACGTCAATTATTAGTGCAGAAAATATTCGCCTTTTAACAGATTATGGTGATCATTTTGTAGTGCCCAGGTTTCAATTAAACGGAGATACGTTGGCATTCCTCTCAACCTCCGATAATATCGATGTTACTTCAACCATTACCTTCCGAATTTCAAGTACAGGGATGCTTGAAGAATCTACCGATGAAATTGTTATCACCTATCCAAATGGTGGTGAGACATTAAATAAAAATACTCAATATCCTATTCGTTGGAAAACTTTTGGAACAATTTCAAACATAGGTATTGAATATTTTTATCCTGATACGTCACTTCAACTTATAGGAGATGGGATCTTCGATACAGTTGCAACGATAATTACAATGATGATTAGTTCAGATACAGCGAATGTTGATTCTTTTTTATGGACAACTCCTGACACTGAGCAGGGTGAAATCCGTTTACGTATTACTGATGTGAATTCCACTGTTTCTGATACAAGCGGCTGGTTTTTCAAAATCGAATAAAGAAATGTTTTCAGTTATTAATCATTCTACAATGAAAATCATAAAACAAATTCTGAAAATCGACATTTTATTATTGATTAGCTTTTCGGTTTTGATTTCACAGACAAAACGTGATCCCAGATCAGTTGCTCTTGCTGGTACCTATACCACGATAGCGGATGGAATCTTTTCAATAGGTTATAATCCATCTTTACTTGCATACCAACAGGAGAAACCATTCATGCTTCAATTGGGTGGTTTTGATTTTGGGGTTGTTGGCAATTATATTTCATTGAGTAATTTATATAGTCTCAGCGGCGATACTTTGTCGAATAACGAAAAGGATTTATTATACGATAACTTTAAAGATAATGGATTAACCTTTTTTCCGGATTTCCATATGCCTTATCCAGGTTTGAACTTTTCCTCTGGGAATATGGCTTTCACCAGCAATATGCTTTTGATGAGTGATATTCGCATCCCATCTGGGTTATTACGATTGCTCCTTTATGGAAATGCAAATGATCCGGAATTGGACTTGACATTGAACTATGAGATATTAGGAGTAAATGAAATTGGTTTTTCTTTTGCTGTGCCTTTCGATCAATTTGCTGTGGGAATGACCTTAAAGTATTTACAAGGATTATTTTATTTTGGAATAGACCCAGACTCAAGCTATGCAAATCTTGTAACAACTGATGAAGCAGTTTATGGAGAAGGCGCATATTTTATCCGTCAGGGCTTTGGTGGGGGCGGCTTTGGTGTCGATTTAGGATTATCAACTCGAGAAATCAATGGGTGGAGAGTAGGATTTTCCATTATTAATGCTATTGGTAGTATAAGTTGGAATAAACCCAGTATGGTGAAGGATATTCTTGCGGGATCGGATAATAAATATGGAAATGAAGATGATTTATGGCACATGACCTGGGGTGGGGAGATACTGGATGACTCTTCCGCCGTTCTCTATACTTATTCAATAGATTCTCTAAGTACTTCTTCCCTTACTTCTGATTCTCTTTTTAGCAGCGAGGAACAAATTGTAAAAGACCTGGATAAAGATGGCAACCTGAATGAATTTACTACAGATTATCCAGCCCTTTTTCGAATCGGTGTTTCTCGCCGGTTACCGGAGCTGGTGATTGCATCTGACTTGGTAACGGGATTTGAAAACCGGTTTTATGCGAGAAAAAAATGGAAGTGGTCACTTGCTGTGGAATCGACTAGATTTCCCAGCGTTCCTCTCAGGATAGGATATTGTTATGGCGGATCAGATTTCAAGGAATTATCAATGGGATTCGGGATACATAAAGGACCGATTATTTTTGATGTAGGTATGGCTTTTCGCAATGGAATATGGATTCATACAATGAAGGGGATTAATCTTTCAATGGGAGTGACGATTACCAGTTTTGGCGGTAGAAAAGATGAAAATCAGGACCTAGAAACTGAAGGTGGACCACTTCCTGTCCCTGCAGATCAAAATGAATCAGAGGAAAAAGGTTTAAACAAACCGGGATCACTTCCTAGTGAATAATAACAAAATCAAACCACCGATTGAAAATACTACGTTTCCAATCCATGCAGATGCCAAAGGTTCAAGAACTTCCTTATATCCAAGAGATTGTCCGAACTTGATAAAAGCGTAGTATCCGAAGATCACAAACACACTCATACCTGCACCAAAGGAAAGGCCGCCTTTATGTTTTATTACGACTAAAGGTAATCCAAATAAAATTACAATCAGATTGGTGAAGGCAAAAGAAACTTTAAAATACTGTTCCACTTCCCATCGGGTTGTCTTTACCCCATTCTCCTTTAAGAGTGCAATTCGCTCGGTTAATTCCTTATAATTCAATTCTTCAGGTGATTTAAATTTTTGGGAAATATCTTCCGGTGTTAAATCAAATGAAAAAAGGGTATCTTTTTCTGAGATCATTACGTTGGTTTCAACGCCATAAGAATTAAATGTACGGATGGAATAATTCGATAGTATCCAGGAAGAAAGGGAGTCAACCCAACTCATTGATTTCGCATCGAGTCGTTGATGTAATTTTCCTTCTTCAAGTTTGATGATTGTTATTCCTTCAGCAAATTTTTTATTGATACGATATTTTGAAAGAGCAATATGGGTGGATTCTTTTTTTTGAAGAAAAATATCTTTAAGAATTCGACGGTTTTGTTTGGATCTTTTTTTCTGATATTTTCTTTCGATAGAATATCGTTTTTCGTGACCCCAGCTTACCAAGTTATTATCAAATTGATAAGAGATAAAACTGAGAACAAATCCTACCAGGATAAGTGGTATCGAAATACGATACAAACTGATACCAGTGGCTTTCATGGCAGTCCATTCGTTTCGTTTCACCATAAGACCGACACTGAATACGGTTGCAATGAGGGTTGCCATCGGGAGAGCGATATTTATGAACCAGGGGAGTGTAAAAAAATAATATTTGAGAATGATACCTATCGGCACTGCATTGTCAATGAAACGGTCTAGGTTTTCAATGAGATCAACTACAATAAAAACTGTGACAAACCCCAATAAACCTATTGCGAGAATATTTAAAAACTGTCTCAGGAGATATGTATCTAATCGTTTCATTTTTTTTATTGATTATTTTCACCTTGAATTTCACTATAATTGGTATATTTTGGAAATAAATAGGTAAGAAAATAATTAATGTGTAATCAATCATGAATTTTATAGAATTCGTAGATAAAGCTATGGTTGAATTCTCCGGGTTTATGTGGGGGCCTCCCATTGTAGTGCTTTTACTTGGTGGTGGATTATTTTTCACCGCTTATTGTCGCTTTATACCATTTCGTTATATCGGACATTCCATAGATATACTAAAGGGCAAATTTGACAAAGATGATGATCCAGGTCAGATAACACATTTTGAAGCGCTGTCGAGTGCCCTAGCCAGTACCGTAGGGATGGGAAATATTTCTGGCGTTGCTATAGCCCTTCATACAGGAGGTCCTGGTGCGATATTTTGGATGTGGGTTACTGCAATTATTGGGATGAGCACAAAATTTTTTACCTGTACATTGGCTGTCCAGTTTCGTGGTAATGATGATAGGGGTGAGGTACAAGGTGGCCCCATGTATTATATTGAAAAAGGGCTTGGTAAAAAATTTAAACCGTTAGCTATCTTTTTTAGTTTTGCTGGGATGTTTGCTAGTTTTACCTTTTTCCAGGCAAACCAATTGGTCCAGATAATTCGTGATTTTGTTTTTATTCCTCAGGGATTTTTTTCAAAAAACCAATTGCTAGGCGATGGTATTACGGGTGTAATAATTGCTTTTATTGTCGGATTTGTCATTTTTGGTGGAATAAAAAGAATAGCCAAGGTGGCTGCTAGATTAGTGCCAGTTATGGTAATTATTTATATGGCTGCAGCTATAATAATATTGGTGTTAAATATTTCTTCAATACCGGGGATAATATATAATATTTTTTATGATGCCTTCACTGGTCAGGCTGTTGTAGGTGGAGCTGTTGGAACAATGATAATAACTGGTGTAAGGAGAGGATTATTTTCGAATGAGGCTGGTGCTGGTACTGAGGCATTGGCCCATGGGGCTGCTAAAACAATTGAGCCCGTTAGAGAAGGATTGGTTGCAATGTTAGGTCCTTTTATAGATACGATTGTTGTTTGTACAACTACCGCATTAGTTATTTTAATATCCGGACTATACCTTACTGATAATAATGGTGTTACACTTACAGTTATGGCTTTTGAACAAGAATTAGGCATAGTTGGACGTTTGTTATTATTCGTTGCAGTACTAACCTTTAGTTTATCAACAATGTTTGGCTATTCTTATTATGGTCGTAAGTGTACCGGTTATTTATTTGGTAGTCAATGGAAACCATATTACAATTATATTTATGTATTGGTAATAGTGATTGCGTCTGTTTCTACCATTGATATAGCCATTAATTTTGTAGATAGTTGTTACGCTCTTATGGTTATACCAACTATGATAGGGACTATTTTATTATCACCAAAAGTTATGCAAGCAGCAAAAAAATATTTTGCAACACTAGAGCAATAATTGTAATCACTTTTTTGAATGAAAAAAATAGTTAATCCTTCCGACAGAAAAAAGCTATCTACTGAACAACAAAATATCAATTCCCACCAAATTGATAAATTACCTATTTCTGAGATCCTTCATCTTATCAACAATGAAGATCAGATAATAGCTCAGAAAATTAATCAGGCTTTACCTCAGATTGGGAAAGCTGTCAATGTAGCTGAAGAAGTTATACGTTCAGGGGGAAAAATATTTTATATAGGCGCCGGAACCAGCGGAAGGCTTGGTGTATTGGATTCTACAGAAATGCCTCCTACTTTTTCAGTTCCAAGAAAGTTATTCCAAGGAATTATTGCTGGTGGAAGGGAAGCATTAGTACGATCCATTGAAGGTGCGGAAGACAATCCTGAAGATGCAATTACCGATCTAAAAAAAACAGGGTTCAAGAAAAGTGATTTTCTTTTAGGAATTGCCAGCAGTGGCGCGACCCCTTATGTTATTTCAGCATTAGAATATGCAAAAAATATTGGCTCTAAAACTGCATATCTCATTTGTAATCCTGAACCATTGATTCCTGTGAAAGTGGATGTACTCATTTCTATTGATGTAGGGGCAGAAATCATTACCGGTTCAACACGTATGAAATCCGGAACAGCAACAAAGATGGTTTTAAATATGATTTCCACTACTGTTATGATTAGACTTGGAAAAGTATACGGAAACTTAATGGTAGATCTTCAAGTGGTTAATAATAAACTACTCGATAGAGGATCAAGGATTATTGAGCAACTTACTGGCTTGAATTATGACTCTTCAAAAGAGAAACTCGCAGAAGCTGATGGATCTGTAAAAACAGCTGTTGTCATGACTTTAAAAAAATGCACAAAAAATGAAGCGGAGGAAATGATTGAAGATAATGATGGATTGTTAAGAAAGATAATTGGTAATAAATGAATAGTCAATATTTTATAAATGGTAAGAAAATAACAATTGTTGATTCAAAAGATCAAGGTATCCCCGCAAATATCAAGACAGGCTATCTCCCGAATGGACAGTGGGTTATTATCAAAGATAGAAAGAGCCGAATTATAATGAAAGATGGCCATATAATTAGGGAACAGGGTAAAATAGTTATTGATACCGTAGGTGCAAAAGCCGTCTGTTTGGGAACAACTGCATCTGTTTGCTCCAAAACAAAATTATTTCTTGAGGAATCAAATATAGCCGTTTTTTCTCTGGATCGAATTCAAAAATAACCTGATACGATTAATGGGAATATCTCAAAGCTGAGTTTGATAACTCAGCTTTTTTATTATAATGATAAAATCTTTTGAAACTTTGAGGCGTTTTTAATCTTAAACATATGGGTAAATACAAATCATATGCTGTATTTTTGATCATCTTAGATAGGAAATATTTTGGATATAAATAAATATATTTTTCGTGAGTATGATATTCGTGGTAAAGTTTCTGAAGATTTCCCACCGGATGTTGTTGAAGCTCTGGGGAAGGGATTTGCTACATATGTCAAGCGTAATGGTGGTATGGAGATCGCCCTGAGCGGGGATGTTCGGTTAACAACACCATCCCTAATTGAATATTTTAAAACGGGAGTTTTGTCCACAGGGGTTGATGTAATCAACATTGGCATTGTTCCCACTCCCGTTAACTACTACAGCATGTTCAAACTGGATGTTGTGGGTGCAGTTCAAATCACTGGAAGCCATAATCCCCCTGAATTCAACGGGTTTAAAATGTCTATGTTGAAAATGGCAGTTTACGGAGAAGCAATTCAGACAATACGAAAAATTATTGAAAAGGAAGATTTCGAAGAAGGCGAAGGCACTGAAGCGCGCTATAGTCTCCTTAAAGAATATGAGGATATGATTCTGAGTAAAATTATCGTAGAAAAACCATTGAAAATTGCTATGGATTGTGGCAATGCAGCAGCAGCAATTAATGCACCTGCCATATTCAAAAAACTTCCCAACGTGGAATTAACGGAATTATTTTGTGATATTGATGGCACATTTCCAAACCATCATCCGGATCCTACAGTAAAAGAAAATCTCAAGGATTTGATTGAATTGATGAAAAAAGGGCAGCATGATATTGGAATTGCCTTTGACGGTGATGGTGATCGAGTCGGAGTAATTGCTGAAAATGGAGAAATAGTTTGGTCAGATCAACTCATGTGTTTATTCCTACCAGAAATTATACATGGCAATGATGAAGTCCTTTTTGATGTGAAATGTTCCCAAGCACTGGAAGAAGAGATTGTGAAGCATGGTGGCACGCCGGTAATGTGGAAAACTGGTCATTCACTTATCAAACAGAAAATGTCCGACCTTCAATGTAAATTTGGAGGGGAAATGAGTGGCCATATCTTTTTCGCAGATGATTATTTTGGTTATGATGATGCCACTTATGTTGCTGCCCGGACTGTTCAGATGTTATCCAGAGGAAATAAAAAATTATCAGATCTTGTAAATAATCTACCAAAATATTATTCTACCCCTGAAATGAGGATGGCTTGTGAGTCAGATGAAGAAAAGTTTCGAATTGCAGAAGAGGCCGCTGACTATTTTAATATCAACTACGATTGCAGTACGGTTGATGGAGTCCGCATCAAATTTGGTGATGGGTGGGGACTGATACGAGCTTCAAATACTCAACCTGTGATCGTATGCAGGTTTGAAGCCAACACCTTTAAAAGAATGGGAGAGATCAAAGGTATTGTTTTAAACAAGTTGCAAAGCATAGGAAAAGTTGAGATTGAACCAGGACACTGATTTATTTTCGGATCAAATAAAATCTCTACGATCTGAAATTGATGGAGCACTTTCCACAATTGATTTACCTTCTCGTCCGGAATACTTATACACACCTATTCGTTATACTCTGTTAGGTGGGGGAAAACGACTGCGTGCTATTTTGGTTCATCTTGTTGGCGAGGCTCTTGGAGCAGATCGGGAAGACTTGATCAATGCAGGGTTAGCGGTTGAACTCCTGCATAGTTTTACCCTGGTTCATGACGATATTATGGATCAGGATAATATCCGTCATGGGCAGGACACTATTCATGAAAAATGGGACGAATCCACTGCAATTCTTTCTGGAGATGGTATTTATGTGGTATCCCAACTTGTTATTTCCAAGATCAAAACAAAAACACTTGCAGCGATTAAAGCATTCAACAAAGCAGCCTTGATTGTCTGTGAAGGACAAGCTTATGATAAGGCATTTGAAAACAATTATGATATTTCTCTAAGTGATTACTTTTTGATGATTGAAAAAAAGACAGCATGGCTTATTGGTCTTTGTGCTGAGTTGAGTGGAATTATAAGTGATCAAACTGAAGAAACAAATATCCAGCTAAGATCGTTTGGATTAAACCTGGGCAGAGCATTTCAAATCCAGGATGATATCCTTGAAGTTTATGGAGATGTGGAAACTGTAGGAAAGAGTCTTGGGAGTGATTTGATTTCTGGAAAACAAACAATATTGACCGTGTTAGCCAGGGAAGACAATAAAGAGGAGTGGTTATCCTCTTGGAAAAATATCAAAAAAATGGAAACTCAGACTGCTATTCTTCGTCTTCGGGATTATTTAAACAGAAAAAATATTATAGAAAAAGCATATAAATATGTGGAAGAATATGTGGGTAAGGCCAGGGATAAACTGGATGTTATTCCCTTAAGCCACCGTGATAAATTAAAACAGTTCACGAAGATAATTCTTAAGAGGGTAAAGTAATTATTCAAGAGGATACAAAGGTGGATAAACAGAATATAGACATAGATAATATGCACGGGGATATCTATAATTTTTCAGAACAAGTTCGTCATGCTGTAGATATAGGCGGACAGATCGCTTTAAAGAAACAAATTACTTCTTTGCAGAATGCCATAATTGTAGGAATGGGAGGTTCTGCCATCGGCGGGGATATTCTGTGCGCTCTCATTAAAGATGAATTGAAGATACCTGTAGTTGTTTCACGGCAATATTCAATTCCCAATTGGGCGAATGAAAAAACATTAGTGATTTGCTCCTCCTATTCCGGGGATACAGAAGAGACTCTTTCAGCCTATGAAGATGCCCTGCAAAAAGGTACGGAGATTATTGGAATTACTACTGGTGGTGAACTGATGAAACGATTGGACAAGGAAAGGTTTGATTATATTAAAATACCAGGTGGGCTTCAGCCAAGGGCTGCCTTGGCCTATTCGTTTATTCCAATGCTATTTTTAATGCAAAAACTGGGATTGATAAGTGATCGATTTTGCTACAATCTGGAGTCACTAATTGATCTGCTCAATGTAAAAAGAGAAGAATACGGTTCGGCTAGTACCAAGAACCCTACCTATTCTCTTGCACAACAAATTTACACTAAAATACCAGTGATTTATGGAGAAGCTGATTCCACAAATATTATTGCTATGCGATGGAAAGGACAATTTTGCGAAAATGCCAAAATGCTTGCTTATCATAATGAATTACCTGAGTTAAATCATAATGAGATTGTTGGTTGGGAAAATAATTCGAATTTGTTTCAATACATCGCATTGATTTGGATTAAAGATAAGTCTCACCATGACAGAGTTGGAATCCGCCAGGAAATAACCAAAACAATATTAAACAATTCAGCCATTTCGCAGTATACCGTGGAGGTTTTGGAAAAAAATCGAATGGTACGGTTTTTACATTTAATTCATTTTGGTGATTGGGTCAGTTACTGGTGTGCTATTGCTCATGAGACTGATCCATCGCCAGTAGCAAAGATTACTCAGCTGAAGAAAGAACTGAGTAAATTGTAATTAATTATCATATGTCAGATAAATATATCAACAATTTTTGGACAAAAATATTTTGATGATAACCATCAAACGGGTAAAAAGGATTGTCAGTCAATCTGCCATCTGTTTAAATTGAAACTGTGATTCCTGTAACAGTTCATAAAATTACGTTTCATCCTCCAAGTAGGAGTTATGCAGTCATTTTAAAGGAGATTGATGAGGACCGAAGTCTTCCCGTAATTGTTGGGTCTTTTGAAGCTCAATCCATTGCTCTTGCAATGGAGAATGCTGAAAGTCCCCGACCCTTAACCCATGACCTGATAGGTTCTCTTATTCAGGAAATTGAAAGTAAATTAATCGCTGTTAAAATTACCGACCTGATTGATGGCGTGTTTTATGCTCGAATGGAATTAAAGGGGAAATTAATTGGGAAGCGATCACTGGATGCAAGGCCAAGTGATGCCATTGTTGTTGCATTGAGGCTGAGCGCACCGATTCTGGTTGATGAAATGGTTATGGGAGAAGTAGGAATTATAGAGGATATTGATCATGATTTAAACGAAGTTTCTCAATCCATACAGAAGCATTTGGAAGATCAGTTATTAAAAGCAGTAGAAGTGGAAGATTATGAAAAAGCAGCGCTGCTCAGAGACAGGATCAAGGAGTTAAGTGATTAAATTTAATTAGTAAGTATTTCGAGTGTATTTTGGGCCGCTGATTGTTCAGCGGTCTTTTTGTTTGAACCCATCCCCGGAGGAAATATTTTTTCATCAATCTGGACATGGACTTCAAATATTTTTTGATGATCAGGTCCTGTGATGTTTGATACTTGAAACTTAGGAGCTCTCAACGAAGAAGAATGACAATATTCGATAAGCCTTCCCTTGTAATTCGTGGATTTCCAGGCTTCAATCCTGTGAGTCCATATTGTACTAAGGATGAGTTCTTTACATGGTTGTAGTCCACCATCTAAATAGAGAGCACCAATGAGAGATTCATAAAGATTAGCCTGTTGTTTATTTGCAATTTTTTCTATATCGAGGTTCACTGTTGACTCAATTTTAAGGTATGACAAAAGGTCAAGTAATTTCCCCATAGATGCAAGGAACTCTTTTTGGACAAGTGTTGATCGTTTTTGGGTAAGTAATCCTTCGTCCCCTTCCGGAAATTCTTTCATGAGAGCCTTGCTGACTACGATATCAATAATTGAATCTCCCAGGAATTCGAGTCGTTCATAATTTTGGTGTGGTTTTGGACTGATTGAACGATGTGTAAATGCCTGTTCTAGGTACTTCAGATTATTAAACCTATAATTAATCTTTTTTTCGAGCTGTGAATAATGATTCGTAGTGGATATTTTATGACGGAGAAAAAAATTTAGGAAAGACAAAGAATCAGCTCTTCCATCGCTTTATCAGTATTACTGCATTATGTCCACCAAAACCAAATGAATTTGACATCACGGTATCAATTGGAAAATTTTGGACTGTATTTGGAACATAATCCAGATCGCAATCAGGGTCTGCTGTAACATAATTGATTGTGGGGGGGGCGAGGTTATGTTCAATTGCTTTTACAGATGCAATGGCTTCGATTGAGCCGCTTGCTCCAAGGAGATGTCCTGTCATGGATTTTGTAGAACTTATTTTTAAAGAATATGCATGGTCACCAAAAACCTCTTTAATCGCATTTGTTTCATTTTTGTCATTAAGAGGGGTAGATGTACCATGGGCATTAATATAATCTATATTAGCCGGTGATAGGCCAGCATCCTGAATTGCTTTTTTCATGGCGAGAACTGCCCCTTCTTTTTGTGGTTGAGTTATATGGGAGGCATCATTGGTGGAACCATAACCCGCAATTTCACCCAGTATTTCAGCATGACGGTTTTTGGCGTGTTCTTCAGATTCTATTACCATGATTCCCGCACCTTCTCCCATCACGAATCCATCACGGGTTTTATCAAATGGACGACTTGCGGTTTGATTATCCGGATTACGAGATAGTGCTTTCATATTCGCAAATCCTGAGATTGTCAATGGAGTGATACTTGCTTCTGTACCACCAGCAACGATCATATCGGCATCTCCGATCTGGATGAGACGTGTTGCAATTCCAATAGCATCCGTAGCGGATGCACAGGCAGTGGTAACTGTATGATTTGGACCTTTTAGTCCCCATTTTATAGCCACATGTCCTGCTGCAATATTTGCGATCATCTTTGGGACAAAAAATGGAGAAACCCTACGGGAACCACGATTCATAAGCACAGTATGTTGTTCCTCCATTGTATAGATACCTCCGACACCGGTTCCAAGTATGACGCCTACCTGGTGCAGATTAATACTATTCCAGTTTATCTTAGCATTTTCGATTGCCTCCTGTGCTGCCACCAAAGCGAACATTGAAAATGGGTCCAGTTTTCGGATTTGGGAGGGCTCTAGATGTTCTTCAGCCTTAAATCCATCCAGTTCTCCAGCTATTTTTACAGAAAATCCTTCAGTATCAAAGTATGTTATGGCATTAATTCCAGATCTCCCCTGGCAGAGAGATTCCCAGAATTTATTAGTATTGTTTCCATTGGGAGCTAATACTCCCAACCCTGTTATAACAACTTTTTTCTTAGACAAGAACTAATCTCGCATTAGGAGTTTTTACTAAAAGGAAAAATGGTCATAGTGAAAATGGATGAAAAGTGTAGCGTGGATCATTACGCTCGGTACAAGCAAATCGGATTTATTTTCCGTCGATATATTCTACTGCAGCACCAACCGTTGTCATTTTCTCAGCATCTTCATCAGGAATTTCAATTCCGAACTCTTCTTCAAATTCCATTATCAATTCAACTGTGTCTAGGGAATCAGCACCCAAGTCATTTACAAAAGATGCTTCCATATTGATTTTACTATCTTCAACTCCTAGTTTGTCCATGATGACGTCTTTTACTTTATCAAGCGTTGACATGTATTCCTCCTTATTATTTTATAGTACCATTCCACCGTCCACAGTAATCGTTTGGCCGGTGATAAACCCAGCTTCATCAGAAGAAAGAAATTGGACCATTGAGGCAATGTCTTCTGGTTTTCCGATTCGGCCTAAAGGTATTTGTTTCATGAGTGTTTCTTTTTTCTCTTCATTGATTGCATTGCTCATATCCGTTTCGATATATCCTGGCGCGATGCAGTTTGCTGTAATATTTCTTGATGCGAATTCTTTCGCAGTTGTTTTTGTTAAACCGATGAGCCCCGCTTTGGAGGCAGCATAATTAATCTGCCCGGGATTTCCGGTTAATCCAATTATTGACGAGATATTAATTATACGCCCAGTTCGATTTTTCATCATTGTTCTGGAAACTGCTTTTGTCATGTTAAACGCACCCTTCAGATTGGTATTTAAAACATCATCCCAATCTCGTTCTGACATCCGCATGATGAGAGCATCCTTTGTAATTCCAGCATTGTTAATGAGGATATCAATCCGGTGGTATTTCTCTATGATGGATTGAACAAGTGAAGTTACAGACTTTGTATCTGATACATCGCATGCAAACCCCATAGCCTCTGATCCAGCATTACCCAAATTATCAGCGATTTTCTGAACGTCTTCCAAGTGACGGCTGACGCACATGACTTGAGCTCCAGCTTTCTCAAGTGTTTCTGCAATACTTTTCCCAATCCCCCGGGATGCGCCCGTTACGATTGCAATTTTATCCGTTAACTTAAACACAATGAATAACGTCGTCCAGCGTTTCTATCCCAGTTGTTTGAAAAGTTCTATTAATTCTTCGATTCAATCCCTGTAAAACTCGGCCTGGTCCAATTTCAACATATTTGTTTATTTTATTTTTATTCATGGTAGTTATAGTCTTATGCCATAAAACAGGTTTTTCCAGTTGGCTAATCAAACCGTTCCGGATATCACTTCTTTTTGTAACTGGTTTTGCAGAAACGTTTAAATAAACCGGTATAATCGTATCACGAATTTCGATGGAATTTAGTATCTCTGCAAGTGCTTCTCTCGCTGGAGTCATCAGGGGAGAATGGAAAGCACCACTGACATTTAATCTAATTACATTTCGAGCACCTGCTTCTGTTGCTTTATTCATAGCAAGATGAACTGCACTAACTTCTCCGGAAATAACGACCTGTCCAGGAGAATTATAATTTGCCGGTACAACGACGTTTCCATTACTACATGAACCGCAAATTGATTGAATTTTATCATCGGACAAACCAATGATTGCAGCCATTGTCCCATTTTGAATTTCACCTGCAGTTTGCATGCTTTCAGCGCGGCATTTGACCAACTTCAGTCCAGTGCGAAAATTGAATGCTCCTGCAATGGTGAGAGCAGAATATTCTCCCAGACTGTGTCCTGCTGCAACCGTGAGAGTGAATCCTTTATCAAGGAGTAATTTCCCAAGAATCACACTCACAACATAAATTGCAGGCTGAGTATATTTTGTCTGTTTCAGAATTTCTTCTGGCCCATTGAAAGAAATATCCTGGATATCACAATCCAAAATATCATTCGCAAGATCATAATATTTTTTCCCCAGTTCTGATTTCTGGAAAAGATCAAAACCCATACCAATTTTTTGGGATGCCTGCCCCGGGAATAGAAATGCAGTATTCATCAATTTACCCCCAGCGCAGAAGCATACTGCCCCATGAGAACCCTGCTCCGAAAGCGGAAAGCAAAATTAAGTCATCATTTTGAATGACACCATCTTCCACCGCTTCATCCAGGCCGATAGGGATAGTGGCTGCTGTTGTATTTCCATACTTATTGATATTGATAAATACCTGTTTTTCTGTAAATCCACATCGCTGGGCTGCAGCATCTATAATCCTCTTGTTAGCTTGATGGGGAATGAATAATTTAATTTTCTCGCCAGTCAACCCATTTCTTTCTAGAATTTCTAAACATACATCAGCCATTTTTTTTACTGCAAATTTAAATACGGTTTTTCCTTCCTGTTTGAGATAATGCAATTTTTTGTCTACTGTATCGTGGGAAGCAGGGAGGAGACTTCCTCCTGCTGGCATGTGAAGATATTTTCCGCCGGAGCCATCGAGAGACAAGATAGAATCCATTACGCCATTTTCTTTTTTTGAGGACTCTAATAATACGCCGCCAGCACCATCACCAAAGAGAACACAGGTATTTCTATCGGTATAATCCATTATTGAGCTCATTGTATCAACACCGATAACAATTGCTTTATTGTATTTACCTGATTCAACGAGTAGCCTGCCAGTTTCCAAAGCATAGAGAAATCCTGTACACGCGCCGGAAAGATCAAAACCCCAAGCCTTGTGAGCACCGATATTATCTTGAACTAAGGCAGCTGTCGCGGGGAATAACATATCTGGTGTGACCGTAGCGATGATGATCAAATCGATGTCTTCGGGGGAGGTCTTGGATTTATGTAATAATATTTTAGCCACTTTTGTAGCCATAAAAGAAGAGGTCTGTCCCTTTTCAACAACGTGTCTTTCAGCAATGCCTGTTCGGGTTCGGATCCACTCATCACTTGTCTTGACTATTTTTTCAAGGTCAAAATTAGTCATGATTCGTTCAGGAACATACCGGGCTGTAGTGGTTATTACTGCCTTCATTTAATTAAGTTCTAAATAGTTAGAAATACTATTTTTGGTATCTTCGATTAGATTTTTATCTATACATTTTTTTGCAGCTAGGATAGAATTTTTTATGGATTTAGACCCTGCACTTCCATGGGCAATAATGGAAACACCATTTACACCTAAGAGGGGAACTCCTCCATGCTCTTCGTAGTCGTAGTTCTTACGGATATCTTCAAAGACTGGTTTTAGTAGAAAAGCACCAAATTTATAGGAAAGTTTTTCTTTTATCTTCGTCCTGATTTTTGACCCGAAAATATCTACCCAGCTTTCTGCAAATTTAAGAAGGGTATTTCCAACAAAACCGTCACATATAAGAACATTTGCTTCACTGTCCAGCAAATTTCTTCCCTCAATATTTCCAACAAAATTAGGAAGATTATCCTTAAATATTTTGTATGTTTCCCGATAAAGGTCACTTCCTTTATTTGATTCTTCACCAATATTTACTAAGCCGATCTTTGGATGTTTGCACCCTTCGATATGGTCAAGGTAGTGGGAGCCCATTGTGGCGAATTGGAAGAGGTGAAATGGTTTTGCATCAGGATTTGCACCCACATCGCAAAGAATTTTTCCACCCATATTGGTTGGGATATATACCCCAAGGGCTGGGCGCCGAACACCGGGAATCCTTCCAAGAATCAGAAGAGATGCAGCTAACACAGCACCTGTATGACCGGCACTGATAAATCCATTTACTTTATTTTCTTTTACCATTTTGATCCCTTGTACAATGGAGGAGTCAGGTTTGGATTTCACTACAGTTGAAGCACGGTCTTGAATGGTGATTGAATCTGGGCAATGGTGAATAGAAATTCTGGAGGGGAGAAGAGAAGAGAATTCTTTTTGGATGAGATCTTCGTTTCCCAGGAGTATCAATTCGACATTTTTCGGAGTGCATGACAATGCCTCTATAGCTCCTTTGATCACAGCAGCAGGAGCAAAGTCTCCTCCCATTGCATCAAGTGCAATTTTCATATTTTTTGGAATTTACTCCGTAGCAGATACAACTGGACGACCACGGTAATACCCACAATTTGGACAAGCTCTGTGGGGCATTTTTGTTGAGTCGCACTGGGGGCAGTTAGCATAGGAAACAGGTGTGGACTTGTAATGGGTGCGGCGTTTTCGGCTGCGTGCTTTTGACTGTCTTCTTTTTGGTAATGCCATAGTTTATCCTTTAGATATTATTCAGTATATTATGTTACCTGACCATGCTTTCCAACACATCAAACGGAGTATCTGTTGAAATAGTAACACAATTACAGGAACTGTTATTTAAATTTAATCCACAATGATGACATAATCCTTTGCAATCATTACTGCATAAATATTTCAAAGAGTCCTCAAGAAAAATGAAATCGTGGAAGACGTTTTTTAGGTCTATATCACTCATGGTATTTGGAAAGGGGATTACATCAATGTTTTCATCTTTAATCAGGTCCATATTGGATGTTAACCAGAGTTTAAAAGCAGGATTATGAACATCTTCAAATTTCTCTAAACATCGGTCACATGATTTAAGAAAGGAGAATGCCAGGGAGCCTTTCAGCTTGAATCCTCCAGGAATAGATTCTGATGAAAGTCTACACATAATTATTTTTTTTCTGAATTCTAATCCTTTCAGATCTAGGGAACTT
>ERZ651768.134-NODE-134-length-51790-cov-4.119544_pt1 | contig 51790 bp, 51 predicted proteins | sample MGYA00514754_ERZ651768 | MGnify/ENA metagenome assembly ERZ651768
CGAACGAGCTTCTGAGTCTGACGATTCAAGACCTCCTTCAGGAATCGCGCCGACGGCTTGAAGAGAGCGCCCCCGCCTCTCTCGAGGAGGCAAGGAACACCGACCAGCGCATGATTGGGCACTCGCCCGAGTTTCGCGCCATGGTCGCCGACCTCCACAAGTATCTGTACAAGCACATGTACTTCCGGGAGGAGGTCAACTGGCATGTCAGGCGGGCCACCGACCTCCTGGAGCACCTTTTTGACGCCCTCGCGGCGGACCCCTCCCTGGCTCCCGCCCGTTTCCACGAGACCGCAGATTCCCCCCAGAGGGCGGTTTGCGACTACCTCGCGGGGATGACCGACCGCTATGTGGAGCGGAAATCGAGGGAGATGGGATTGCTACCGGGTTAGAAAAAATCCCGACCGCAACCATTCCCTGATTTCCCCGACAGCCTCCCGAGCCGAAGCTTCCAGGGTCTGCCCCTTGGCAAGGAAACAGGCGATGGCGGTGGAAAGTGCGCAACCTGTTCCATGGACCATCTCCCCTCCCGACACGCGCGGTCCTTCGAAATTCAACACCGGCCCGTCCCCCTGGTGAAGGCTGTCCTGGACTTGGGGCCCTGAACCATGGCCCCCGGTGACCAGAACCGCCGGGCACCCCCCCCACTCCCTTCCGTCCCCGTATTCACCGAGGTTGGGGGTGGCCAGGGTCACGCGGGGAAGAAGATGGGAGGTGGCCGCCTTCCACCCCTCGTCATTCAAAAGGAAGGCGCCGGGCGAGGCGGTGCGGGTCGCCGAGCGGACCGGGTCCCAAACAACAGGACAGTCAGGGAAGTCGGCTAGAACCTCGACCACCGCCAACACCGCATCCCGGTTACCGAGCGCCCCCAGCTTCACGGCGCCCACACCTTCTTCGAGAGCCCGCCGCAATGCGGAGGCTATTCCGGAAGAGGGGCGGGCCGTCGCCTCCACCAAACCCTTCCCGTCCTGTCTGGTCTGGATGGCTTCAATGGAGACCAAATCGCAACCGAGAGCCTTAGCGGCCCATCGGTCGGTTTGAAGGCCTGCCTTCATCCCCGGGTCCGAGCCTGCCACCGCGGCCACACGGGCCGGGCTCATTCTTCGGGTGGATCCTCCCAGGAGCCGAGAGCGTGGAAACCGCAATCGACGTGCAGGATTTCCCCGGTCACGCCCGAGGCGTGGTCGCTGAGAAGGAAGGTTGCGGCTTTCCCAACATCCTCGCCAGTGACTTGCCTGCGCAAGGGGGAGATTCTTTCCTGAAGGGCCAACTTGGCGTTCAGCCCCTTGATGGCAGAGGAGGACAGGGTCTTGATGGGTCCGGCGCTGAGAATGTTGACGCGGATTCCTTCGGGGCCGAGGTCGAGCGACAGGTAGCGCGCCGCCGATTCCAGGGCTGCCTTGGCCATTCCCATGACTTTGTAGGAGGGGAGTGCCCGGGTCGAGCCCAGATAGGAGAGGGCGAGAATGGACCCACCCTGGCGTGTGCGGAATACAACTGGGATGGAGAGGACTGCTCGACCGGTTGTACCAATCCGAATCAACATAGAGGGGATTGGCAAGCCTACCTATATCCCTTTCATGAAAAGGGGGCACGTCACCGTGAGATTCGGTGCGCCAATCATGCCACCGTGGGAAAGCGACTCAGAAAAAGTCACTCAGTTGATGGAAAAAAGTGTGGCCAAGCTCGCCAGCTAGAATTCGTTGCTTGTAAGATTCTGTTGTGATCACACAAATGCCAATATTCTGGAGTGAGATTCCGTGACCGTGTCTGCGATCATCGTACTCGTACTACGTCTCTTAATCCCAGCGACCATCTTCAGGTATCGCATAACAGGCGCTATCGCCTCAATGGTAATAGATATGCTGGACGTAGTGCTTGTAGATGCGCTACAGGTGGCGTTGGGGGAAGATCAAGTCGGATTTGGAGAGCATTACCAACGATTCGACAAGTGGCTAGATATGTACTATCTAACTATAGAAGCGATAGTTTGCCTAAGCTGGTCGAATAATCTAGCCCGAAACGCCGCCATTGGATTATTCTTGATCCGGCTGGTTGGCATCGGAGCGTTCGAGTTGACCGGCGAGGAGTTCAGGAAGCTAATCTTCTTCTTCCCAAACCTGTTCGAAAACTTCTTCCTCTATTACATAATATGTGATCGTTTCTGGCCTCGATTGATACCGACAAAAATCAGCACACTAATAGTAGTTCTCGTAATCCTGTACATACCCAAGTTTTTCCAGGAATACATTCTCCACTTTGCCGAAGTGAAACCATGGCAATGGATTAGATCCAATGTACTGTCGTGACCAGCCATCGACCCATAAGAACAATACCTTAGGTTACATAGCAAAATAACAGTCCGGAGCAGACCATATATGACCATGACAATCACCAGCATTGCAGGAAGCGGGAAACGAGGTTATTCAGGTGATGGCGGCCCAGCCTGGAAAGCCGATATGGACAATCCCTTCCACGTGGAAATCGACCGAGAGGGACATTTTCTTTATTTTGCAGATTGCTTCAACTTTCGAATTCGCAGGGTGGACCTTCGCAGGAGCATTATCGAAAACTTCGCTGGAACGGGTAACCAAGGTTACTCAGGCGACGGAGGACCAGCGAACGAAGCAGACATTGACGAGATATATGCCATTCAGATGGATATGAACGGTGGTCTGTATTTATGTCAGAGGTTCAATCCCGCCATAAGAAAAATAGATGGGAATACCGGTACGATTACTACGATAGCGGGCACAGGAATCCCTGGTTCTGGAGAGGACGGTATCCCAGGTACCCAATCGTTGATGCTCGAACCTAACGATTGCGCACTTGACGGAAAAGGCGGCCTGCTTATAGCAGATGTGCAGGATCAGAAAATACGCCATCTGAACCTTGACTCTGAAATCATTACCACGTTTGCCGGTACAGGAAAGTTGGAACATACGGGTGACGGAGGCCCTGCATTGGAAGCTGGAATATTCGGAGCCCGCGCAGTTTGTACAGACCATCTAGGCAACACATTTATTTGTGAGAGGGGTGGAAATACTCTACGGCGCGTTGACAGAGACGGAATTATCACGACTATCGCTGGTACCGGCGATAAAGGCTATTCCGGAGACGGCGGCCCTGCTATATCGGCTACGTTAAACGGACCAAAGGCGATACGCTGCGACCTACAGGGCAATGTCTTGATCGTTGACACTGAAAACCATGCCATCAGACTAGTAGAGGTTTCCTCCGGCATAATATCGACAATTGCCGGGGGAAGGAAGGGACCAGACGGGGACGACGGTGATGCCATGAAAAGCGGAATGGCCCGACCTCACGGGGCAGTCGCGGGTCCCAATGGAGAGTTGTATGTTGCAGATAGCGAAAATCAAAGAATCCGTTTAATCCAATGACTCTACTCCTATTATCGATTCGAATTAGCTAGGTTCAAAGGACGCTCTTAATGGTCGATTATTTTTACGGTATGCATTGGATGCTCGCGACTCCATTCCTTCCAAACGAGGAAATAGACTACGAATCCATTCCCAAAATTGTAGGTCAAGCGAAGGAGGCCGGATGCACGGGAGTCGTAGGTCTTGGGGTAATGGGAGAGGCAGCACGTCTCACCGACTCCGAACGAACTAAAGTAGCAGAGGCGATAGTCTCTGCAGCAGATGGTCTTCCTGTGACGCTTGGCACAACGGCAAACAGTACTAAAGCGGTAATCGACCGCAGCATAGAAGCGGAAAAACTAGGCTCAGCAGCGATTATGGTGTCTGCACCGTCCATGCAAAAGGCAAATATTGACAATCTCTTTGCCCACTACGCCCGATTGGCTGAGAGCATTTCAATCCCAGTAGTTATGCAAGATTACCCGCAAGTGTCTGGAGTAGAGATGCCAGTAAGCTTCATTGCCCGTGTAGCAGAAGAGATCCCGCAGGTGAAATATCTAAAGCTAGAAGACCCGCCAACCCCAACTAAGATAAGCTTGATCCGTGACCAAATCGGTGACAGGCTAGGCATTTTCGGAGGGCTCGGCGGGGTATTCTTACTGGACGAGCTGAGGAGAGGGTCTATTGGTGCGATGACAGGTTTCGCGTATCCGGAGGTTCTCGTCAAGATTTGTTCATTGATGAAGGATGGATGTACAGAGGAGGCTGAGAACCTATTCTTCCGATATCTGCCATTGATCCAATTCGAACAACAAGAGGGGATCGGACTGGCTATCCGCAAGGCTGGATTGCACAAAAGAGGATTGATTCAGTCCGCGACAGTCCGCGCGCCGGCAAGTCAACTTGCGCCGGACACTCGAGTAGAACTCGATACAATCATTAAACGAGTTGGCCTTAACTAGGTGACTGGATTTCTCTAATTATTATTCCACTGATCTAATAGGATTCACCGTGACCCTGTTCATCGGCACATCTCCAGTATTACGAAACTGGTGCTCGATATCCTCCGGGACATGAATGCAATCTCCCTGCTTGATCGGATATTCCTCCCCCCCAAAGTAAAGAATTCCAGCGCCATCAGTAATAAATGCCTGGTGTTCCCACGGATGAGTATGCAGTGGGCTTGACTCTCCTGGAGCATGTTGCACATACAGCATGACGTAATTAGGAACTCCATCCTCTTTTCCAAGTACTGGATTTTCGTTATCTCGATAGTTCTTGATAACCGGTTTCATTTGTGTCACTCCACATATTAATTATTCAATCACATCCTTGTGTCGCGAAACGCTCCACTGTTACCTCCTGTAATATATTCGCTTGAAGACGTCCGCTTGAGGCATACCATGTCCCTTACCTCTTTCCCCTCTCCATTCGATCGTACGATCAAAGACCTCTTTAAATGACTGCCCACTCATTTGTGTAACGTGTGAAGTAAGAGCCCTTACTGACGTCTCCATGTGATCACTTATATCTATCCAGAGATCTGGTTCTGGATGGCCCATAATCCAGGCTTCAGCCACTTTGTGCGGTTCAAAACCTTCATCTACCAATTCCGGAAATGTCATGTGATCTCTGGCAGTGGGGAATATAGCGGCAAGGGTATTTTCTCCTGCTGCGATATGGTCTGGATGACCAGATCCCCACCCTCCGTCTAAAATCCTCATCGGATACTGGCATATCACAACATCAGGTTTATGCCTACGAATTTCTCTTGCGATATCCCTACGTACGTCAAGATTGGGAGTTAAATAACTATCTGGGTAACCGAGAAACTTTACACTGGAAAGACCCAGAACTTCTCCAGCATCCCTTTGTTCTTTCTGCCTAATTCCCGCAAGCCTTTTCTCCGTCATACCGGGCTCACTGCTACCTTTGCTGCCATCCGTGCAGAGTACATAAGCAATATCCCAACCTTCGGAGACAAGCCGAGCTACAGTGCCAGAGCATCCATATTCTGCATCGTCAGCATGGGCAACAACTACTAGTCCCCTGTTGAATTCTTTTGGCCAGTCAGTGGAATGTGCCAATTAACTCTCCTTAGCTTTCTTCAACATCTCAAAAATAAAACGACAACATCCTTCAGTTTAACAGAGAGAATCACCTGTTTTGTGGGCAAATTAGACTTAAACAAGCCTCACTAATTCGCCCGAGATAATAGCGTCTGTAGCAGATTGAATGACCTCCATAAGTGGAGCAGGGTATATACCCCCTACAACCATGAGTATCAAGAGCCCTAAAAGCAACGCTTTAGTAGTCGTAGGAACAATTATTAATGACTGATCATTAGCCTTCTCAATGTAAATCTGGCGTGCGACCATAAGGTAATAATATAGAGATATAAGACTAGACAATATAGCTAATGCTACTAGCCAGAGAAGACCTTGAGCCCCCACAGCATTGAACAGGTAGAATTTACTAGCAAATCCTGCAAAGACCGGAAGGCCTGCTAGAGAAAACATCGAACTCACAAGCACCAGCGCTACGAGTGGTTGTCTTGCCGACAAACCAGCCAACCCGGCAATATCATCTCTACCGGTGTGGTTATACACTGCTATTAGAGACGTAAACGCCGCCAAATTTGTCACCCCATAAGCAACGATGTGGAAAATGATTCCGTTTGTTACAAGATGTGACATAGCGGTTGAGATCGAGCCGTCTTCCCGAACCGATACTAGCGCGGCAGCTCCCATTAGCAAGTACCCGACGTGTCCGATGCTGGAATAGGCCAATAATCTCCTCACATTTTTTTGAACCAGTGCCGATAAGTTTCCAATGACCATAGTCAAGGCTGCTAGCACAACCAACACAAGCTGCCAATCATCCACACCTGGAGCAGGAACAAAGCCGTCAACCAAGAGCCTTAGGACCAGAGCCAGAGCGGCTGCCTTCGAACCAATCGACAACCAAGCAGTAACTGGAAAGGGCGCGCCTTCATAGGCATCAGGAGCCCACATGTGAAAAGGAACTATTGCTAATTTAAACCCGAGTCCTGATATAAGAAGTACGAAGCCAATTACTAATCCCATGGACGGGTCAGAGAATGCCATTAACTCATATCCGATCTCCTCAAACCTAGTAGTACCGAGCAATCCATATATTTGGCTAATACCGAACAGTATGAGAGCGGACGAAAAAGCGCCGAGCAAAATATATTTAGTCCCTCCTTCATTCGATTTTGGGTTATATCTGTCGAATGAAACAAGTACATAGAGACCAAAACTAAGGAGTTCCAAGCTTATGTATGCAGTCAAGAGCTCTGCAGAGGATGCAAGTAGCATGGCACCAGTTACTGTAAAAACGAGGATCCCGTAATACTCTCCTGGGTAACCTATATATGCTTTCACGTAATCCCGTGACATCAGTACCACTACAGTACTGACAGCGAGGAACATCACTCGGAAGAAAGCAGTGTAGTTATCGAAGACCAGTAACCCATCGTACAGTTGACCGGTTCTGATGTTCAATGCAGTGAACAAAAGTATGCCGACTAAGCAAAAGGCAGTCAGCCACGCCAAATTATGCTTCTGTTCTTCCTTCAGGAACAGGTCAACGCCCAGAACCAAGAAAGCTAGTCCTGCAACAAGAAACTCGGGTATAAGCAGAGATAAATCGTTCATCCCGCACCCGGTATCTGAGAAAGCAATGGGGTTACGCCAGCATCAATGACCTCTATAAACGGAAATGGCCATAGCCCTACGAGAAGTATCACACCCACAAGAAGGCCAGCTGCGAGTTTTTCCCGAGGAACTGAGTCTGTCTGGTTACGCCACTGATCACCTAAAGGACCAAAAAACACCTTCCCAATCAACCTCAACATATACACCGCTGTTATAGCTGCCCCTATCACTGCAAGCGAACCTAGAACTAATCCCCAAATACCATAACTCTGAAAAACACCCATAAAGACAAGAAGCTCGGCTACGAAGCCGCTTAACCCTGGAAGGCCCAACGAAGTCAGGCCAGCGACCACGAAAATAGCAGATGTAAATCCCATTCTCTTGGCCATTCCCCCCAACACCAGTATTTCCCTGCTGTGGGTCCGTTCGTAAATCATGCCTACTACAGCAAATAAGAGTGCTGTCATCACCCCGTGAGAAAACATTTGTAGAACTGCTCCGTTCATACCTAATGTGTGTAACGTAGCAATTCCCATAAGCACATAACCCATATGACTAACCGACGAGTATCCGATTACGTACTTTAGATCGGTCTGCCCCATCGCGGAGATAGCTCCGTAAATTACGTTCACTGCACCCAGGGCAATAAGAAGAGGCATCCACATCTGAGCCCCTTCAGGCATTAAAGACAACCCGATCCTTATGATCCCAAAGGCCCCTAGCTTCATCAGCACACCAGCATGAATCATACTCACGGCTGTCGGTGCGGCCACATGTCCATCGGGTGACCAAGTGTGGAATGGCCAAAGACCGGCGAGTATGCCAAATCCAATCATCAACATAGGAAAGAAAAACCGCTGGAATTCTAGCGAAAATTTATCGCCTGACACCTGTTGAATTTCAAGTATGTCAAAAGACCCTATTCCTGCCTGTACAAACATTGCGATTATAGCCACCCATATAAGAACGCTACCCGCAACAAGGACGAGGGTTAATTTCATCGCGCTGTATTCTTTGGTCCTAGTGAACGTTGAGAACTCGCTGCTGCTTCCCCACTTTCCGATGAGCAAATACATTGGTAATACTGAAAGCTCATAGAAGAAAAAGAAAAAGAACATATCAAACGTTACAAATACACCGAATACCCCAGATAGAAGCAGGAAATAAAGCACGAAAAAATCTTTATTAGAATCCTTCACGTTCCAGGAAAGAAGGGTGCCAGTAAACATCACGATTCCTGTTAGAAGCACCATCAAAACAGCAATACCATCGACTCCCAATGCCAGCGTTATTGCTCTTTCACCTTCTCCCCACGGCCCCGGCATAGGAAGCCAATCGTAAGATTTACGAAACTGGACCGCTCCTTCCGTATGATCAAATCCCAGAAATACGTATACGGTTATCAGAAGGACTATCGTCGCAAACGAAAACGAAACCCATCGGATCACATCGGCAAATCTACCCGGTATCAACATAAGTAAAGCCGCTCCACCCATAGGAAGGACTATGAGAAGGATGAGCGCTGCTGTATCTAGACTCACCATTTGCACATCTACGCTCTATATAAACCACCAGAATATGGCCACCGTTAATAAACCAAGAACCATAGCCGTGCTGTAGTTATAGAGCCGTCCTGTATGAATTAACCTTACCTTTATTGCAGACAGTAAAACTGACATCCCAGCACCATCAATGCCGGTATCGTTGACTACGACACGATCGAACACAGCGAGGAACTTGCTGAATGCAAGGATAAGATTATCAATTACCCATTGGTAAATCTCATCTACGTAATATTTGTTTATAATCACCCTATAAAATGCCCCCAGTCGTAAACTCATCTTTTCGGGTGATAGGCGGGAAGTGCCGTAATAGAGCCAACCAACAGCCATTCCGCAAATAGCAATGAGACTGGACATCACTGTCAACCATGAGAGCATACGGAAATGATGACTCGCATCAATAAAAGTACCAAGTCCTTGGTAGTTTGCTATGGGAATCACGACCGCTCCCAAAGTTACTGCAAAGATTGCAAGAACAACAATCGGTACTGTCATAATTGCCGGTGATTCCTCCGCTTTTTTCGCTCGTTCAGTTCGATAATTTCCACGAAATACAATAAGAAAAAGTCTTGCCATATAAAGGGAGCTAAGAAAGACTCCAATTAACGTCAAAGTTAGAAAGATTGGCCCCATCTTATGGAATACAGCTAACAGTATCTCGTCCTTACTGAAAAAGCCGGCAAGTGGAGCAATCCCCGCCAAAGATAAGGCCCCGATCATAAATGAATAAGCCGTGATAGGCATTTTCTTTTGGAGGCCCCCCATATTCAAGCAATTTGTTTCGTTATTCATCCCATGCATGACATTTCCCGCACCCAAGAATAAAAGAGCTTTGGATACTCCATGTGCAACCAAATGAATCATTGCTGCTGCTAATCCTGCGGCTCCAAGAGATATCATCATTAGCCCTAGATGGCTTACAGTTGAGTAGGCAAGGACACGTTTTATATCTGTCATCACAAGAGCGATTGATCCAGCGAACAAGAATGTGAACAATCCCACCACGGCCACTGTGGGAAGTACCCCTGGAGCCATTTCAAAGAGGGGTAACATACGAGCAACGAGATATACACCTGCCACTACCATCGTAGCCGCATGGATCAAAGCGGACACAGGGGTGGGGCCCTCCATTGCGTCAGGGAGCCACACATGGAATGGAAATTGAGCAGACTTTCCCATAGCACCTAGAAAAATTAGTAGCGAGGCACAAATCAAGGTATTTTCTGAAATACCTCCACTATTTGCGGCATGAATTATCGATGATATGTGAAATGTACCCGTGGCTTTGAAGAGCAAGATAATTCCAATCAATAGCCCCACGTCACCAATTCTCGTTGTAATGAACGCTTTCTTGGCAGCTTCCGAAGCTGATCGACGTTCGTACCAAAACCCTATGAGTAGATAGGAACCGAGGCCAACTAACTCCCACGCTACATACAAAAAAAGCAGATTATCGGCCAATACCAGAACTAACATTGCAGCGGCAAAGAATGCTTGGAGGGTGAAGTACCAGCCAAATCTAGGCTCCCCATCCATGTATCCAACTGAATACACCTGAACAATCAATGAGATTAGCGTAACTAAGCCCAACATCACCACGGAAATTCGATCCACCTGGAAACCCCAAGTTATGCCCAAGTCACCTATGTATATCCATTGAATGTCTACAGAAACCGGGGTCAATCCATTCGAAACAAAGTCCAAGAATACTGAACAGAAAAGTAGAAATGCTCCAAGAATCGCTGCTATGGAGATATATGACCCTCTACCCGGAAGGAATTTACCAAATACAAGAGTGATCACAAATGCTGTTAAACACAACCCAGGAATTAGCCAAGCAAATTCTGCTCCAACGATATGTCCTAGGTTCACGTGATCAGCCTTTCAGCAACTCTATATTATCGACGTTAACGCTGCCTCTGTTTCTGTAAAGTCGCAATATTATGGCTATAGCTAGAGCCAGCTCGGCAGCGGCAATGGTAATGACAAAGACCACTAGAACATGGCCCAACGACCTGTGATGTTCTTCAAAACCTCGGAATGCCGCATACCCAACTAGGTTGATATTCACAGCGTTAAGCATTAGTTCTATTGACATCAATATCAACACAGCGCTTTTCCTCGCGAGCACTCCGTAGACGCCCAAACAGAATAACGCTGAAGCGAGAACTTGAAAGTGAAGAAGCTCTATCATTCTTCGCCCCCTTCTTGAACTTCTTCATTGTGATCACTCCGCCTTACTAGAACCACGGCACCTATCAAGGCAACGAGCAAAACAAGAGAAGCCACTTCAAACGGTACTGCCCAATATGTGAAAAGGGTCTCTCCCAGTTCAGATATTCCGACCCCTTCTCTGTCGAATGTGGGTACTGGGGAGAAAATTGCTGAGGCGGCTAGAACAGCAAAAAGGCAAAGGGCAATTACACCGGCGAGAGGCCATTGCTTGTTATCGGATAAATTTCTGAAGTCCTCAATTCTGGTAAGCATCAGTGCAAAAAGTACTACGATTACCACTGCTCCTCCGTAGATCAGCAGCTGAACTAGGGCCAGGAACTCTGCAAAGGCTAGAAGAAAAATTCCGGCGATACCCACCATGGTAATTAAAAGAGCAAAGGCCGCATAAATGATATTTCGAGTCAAAACGACCCCGAGTCCACCAAATATCACGAAAGCCGCTGCTATATAAAAAAACCCTAGTGACAAGGTCACTCTGAACTCTGCTCCCGTTTATTCTTCAGATCAATTCCGAGCTGTTTATCGCCAGTTTGTTTATCTGAGAGAGCCTTCGGCAAAAGATGTCCTTCCAATGTATCTTTGCTTGCACTTGACTCTTCACCTACAGGCGCCCCTCTATTTTTTTCAGGTTGAGTGGGCTCCCATAAAACCTTTCGCTGATATTCTCTGCCCATTGAAAGCAAGGAACGTAGGTCAACCCGGTTGCCGTTTCTTTCATATCTACTAAGTTCATGCTCATGAGACATTTCTATAGCATCAAAATTACAGACATCTACGCATATACCACAGAGTATGCATCTACCCAGATTTATCTCGAATTCATCGACGATTTTTCGACGTCGGCTTCTACTTTCAGCGTAGAGGGGGTTGTCCTTCATCGTTGCACTCATGCACTGAGTTGGGCATTCCCTGATACAGACCATACAGCCAGTGCAATAAGGTTCATTCACTTCAAAGTCCCACATCAGAGCGGGAAATCCCATATACCTGTCAGCCAGATCTAATCGCTTATCGGGAGATGGATATTCAGCAGTTACTGGACGCCGTAACGACGATCTAATTGTGACTATCAGCCCCTGGATAAAACCAATTAATACACCTTTTTTATTGGTGTCCTGATCTTTCACTTGATACCTCCCTTACTTTATCTCTTGATAAGGGAAATTGAGGATCACCCAGGGGTGGTCGGAGATCTTTTGCTGGTACCACATTTACGGTATGGCGACTAATCTTGGTGCCCGGATTGTTTCTAATCACATAAAAGGTTAATACCAGAAATAAAGCCGAAACAACACCGAGACTCCACATCGGTAGTCGATAAAACATTACCACCCCGGTTAGCACTATATTTATGAAAGAGAGGGGCACCAATACCTTCCACCCGAAGGCCATCAATTGATCTATTCTTAATCTAGGATATGTTCCACGGATCCAAAAGATCACCCAAATAACAACAGCTGTTTTAAGCAATAGCCATAGGAGTGATAACGTGCTGTGAGCCAACCCATCAAATGGCATCACCGGCAATGCCCACCCCCCCAAAAATAGCAGGACTGTTAGTACAGCAATAGTGAAGGTGTTCATATACTCAGCCAAGAAAAATATTGCCCAATGGGCTCCACTATATTCTACGAAAGGTCCTCCAATTACCTCTGACTCTGCATGGTGGATATCAAAAGGAGTTCTTCCTAGTTCCGCGAGGCCAGCAGTCAGGAAAAGGAATAATCCTAGAGGCTGTAGCAACGCAAATGGCACGAGATTCTGCTGATCAACTATTGTCCTCAGATTCAGGGATTGTGAGATCATTGCGACACCGATTAGCGCCATGATGAACGGGATTTCGTAACTAACTAGTTGACCTGCAGCTCGAAGTGCGCCCAATACGGCCCACTTGTTGGCTGATCCCCATCCCGCCATAACTAATCCCATGACGGACAGCACAGATACAGCAGTTATGTAGAAAAGACCCATGTCTAAGTTTTCTACTACAACATCGCGAGCCACTGGGATAGTGACCCACAGCAGAAACGCTGGCAGAAAAACTGCAACAGGAGCAATCCAATAAACTCCTCTATCAGCCCAAGAAGGCAAAATATCTTCTTTAGTAAGCAACTTTAAGGCATCTGCCACCGGCTGCAAAATTCCTCCAAAGCCAACTCTAGTCGGCCCCAATCGCTGCTGAATGCGGGCAAGAGCCTTACGTTCAGCATAAGTCAGAATTAATACGACAGCCGAAATTGCAGCTAACAACATCACCGATTTTGCTACTATTGCGGACAAGTCAGATAGGCTCATCTATCTACCTCGCCCATAATGACGTCTATTGATCCAAGTATTAAGACTGCGTCCGCTAGGTAAGCCGAGCGAAGCATATGTTTGAGAGCCTGCAAATTAGCGAAAGAGGGAGCGCGAACCTTCACTCTGTAGGGAGTATCGGTACCATCGCTAACAAGAAATACAGCTAAATCCCCTCTAGGCGATTCTGTTCGCACAAATACTTCCCCTATTGGCGGCCGAATTATGCGGCGAACTCTAGCGAAAACATCACCCTCGGGTATGACATCCATCGCCTGCTCAATAATCTTTACAGATTCACGCATTTCCTCGACACGAACGTAGAACCTATCCCAGCAGTCACCATATGTGCCAACAGGAATTCCGAAGTCGAATCGATCATAGATCGAATACGAATCTGTAACCCGCACGTCTTCTGCTACTCCCGAAGCCCGAAGGGTAGGTCCAGTAACTCCAAAATCTACTGCATCAGCTCCACTTAGTATCCCAACACCCTTCGTTCTTGCTAAGAACATCTCATTTTGTGACAACAGTTGATCACACTCATCGATACCCTTTTTTAAATCGTCTAGTAAATTTTTGAGTCGCCCCAGGAAATCCGACGGCAGATCCTCTTTAACTCCCCCGATTCGTATGTAGTTATGCATAAGACGTGCGCCAGTGACACTTTCGAAAAATTCCTGAACTCTTTCTCTCTCGCGGAAGGCATATAGCATGGGTGTCATTGCCCCAGCGTCGAGACCGTATACCCCATAGAAGAGCATATGGCTGGCAATTCGATTAAGTTCGCACAAAATCACTCGGATGTACTCAGCCCTTTCGGGTATCACAATATCCATGATCTTTTCAGATGCAAGGCAAAAGGCGAGCTCATTATTCAAATTGCCAACGTAATCAAGCCGATCAAACAAAGTTATTATCTGGTTGTAATGTTCGCTCTCACAAATCTTTTCAGAACCCCTATGAAGATATCCGATATGAGGCTCGCACCTGACAATGCGTTCACCATCCACCCATATCACGAGCCGAAACACTCCGTGAGTACTGGGGTGTTGAGGCCCCATATTGATCATTAGGTCTACAGCGTCAGCGTGTTCGCCTTTCTGTTCATGAACCTGCATCTAGTGAAATGTCCTTACTGTGACTGTCCTACCATTCCTGATAGTCGTGAAAGGGGAAGCTCTTTCTGCCAGGAAATCCATCGAAACCGTCGTATAACAGTAGGGGCGACAAATCGGGATGGCCATCAAATACAATCCCAAATAAGTCATGACCTTCACGTTCAAACCAGTCGGCAGCACGCCAGATTCCGGTCACAGACGACACTATAGGTTCGATTGCAGGAAGAGACACCTTGATAGCGACCTTGTGATACCTCGCAAGAGACACTAGATGGTAAATCACCTCAAATGTCCCTTTGCTCTGTTCATAGTCCACTACTGAAATGGAGCATAAATAATTGAAATCGAGACCGTCTGTAATTTTTAGGAATCGACATATAGCAAGGAGACATTCTGGCGACGATTTGACAGTCACCATATCAACCTCCGCGGATATGATGGCGTCTAATTCATTTGGAATCGTGTCTTCAAGAACCCTGGCCAATGAGCGACTTCTCTCATTAAGGACAATTGGTGCTATTGGAATATCTCGGTGGCGATTCCCAACACGTTTCGGTGAATGCTGTGTCATTTATCACTTGAGCGAGCTTGGACGGGCTTATCCGTGTTGCTCTGGGCGTCAGAGTCATCGGAAAGTGTCTTCGGAATAGGATTCCTAGCATCTCGGTGAATTTTCTCCTGTAGCTGCATGATTCCATGCATCAGTGCCTCCGGTCGGGGCGGACATCCCGGGATATAAACATCCACGGGGATTAAATGGTCAACACCCATAACGACAGAATAGGACTTGTAATATGGCCCTCCGTTGGTGGCACAACTACCCATTGCAATCACCCATTTAGGGTCTGGCATCTGTTCATAGAGCAACTTAATTGGTTCCGCCATCTTCTTGACAACTGTGCCCGCCACGATCATTACATCGGCTTGCCGTGGTGAGGGCCAGGTCACAACACCGAATCTATCAAGGTCATGATGTGACATATGTGTGCTGATCATTTCGATAGCGCAACAGGCTAGACCAAACGATAGTGTCCAAAGCGACGATTTTCTTGCCAGGGTAAACAGCTCGTCAGATTTAGCCGTAACGGCGTTAGGCAGCACCCTATTAAAGACACTCTCACCAGGTCTATTGCCCCTGCCTGGTTCGTAACCTTCACCGAGGTTTAATTCAATGTCAGGCCTACGACCTTGGATGCCTTCCTTGGGAATGAACTGACCGCTAGCATTGGATTCGTTCCCTAACGCCATTGAAGTACGCCCTTTCTCCAGCCATACAAAATTCCGAAGAAGAGTATCGCTATGAAAAGAATCATTTCATAAAACACTACAGGCGTAGTCTTCATGAAAACCAACGCCCATGGGAATAAGAAGACAGCTTCTACATCAAATATGATGAAAAGTATTGCAAATACATAATATCTGATCTGAATCTGCGACCAGTTATATGGAGCCGCGGGAATACCACACTCATATGGGGTATCCTTCAGCTTAGACGGTCTCCGCGGGGCGAGTAATCTTGAGGCTACGAACATCAGGAAGATGGCCGCCGCCCCTACCACCGCCACCACTAGAACCGTGATCCAGTTTATCGCATAAGCTTCTGGCACGAGTCCACCCACCAGCCATGTCTCTCATTTGAAAGTGAAAGGGGCAAAAATTGCCTATAGAAGTTTACCATATGCCGAGATACTATAGGATCGGCTTCTCCGCCATTCTTACTCTCAGGATCTAAGACTAGGGAATGTACCCGGCTTTAATCAAAGAGGAATGATCCATGAGCATCAAAATCGACTGGCTTGGATGTGCGACTTTCAGACTGGTTATAGACGACCTAATTATCTTTTTAGACGCCTATATGGACAGGGTCGCTTCTGCACCTAAAGTGGGCTTATCAGCATCCCAAGTTGATAAGGCGGATTTCGTGGTAGTCGGGCACAGTCATTTCGATCATATCGCCGGAGCAGAGACAATAGCTGCAAATACTGGGGCGGTAGTAATAGGGTCCAATGAAACTGCTCGTGTACTCTACAAAGAAGAAATAAGCCGTAATCAGTTGAGAGTAGCCCAAGGTGGTGAGAGATATCGGCTTAGCGACTATGTGACGATGCGCGTGTTTCCAAGTCTCCACTCATGCATATGGATCCCTGACACGTTTCGACCCAACACCGGAGATTCAAGAACCGGGCACCTATACTTGACAGAAGACGAAAAATGGTGCTGCAGCCCATCCTCGAGAGCCCAGGCAACCACGACCCAACACGTGAACGAGGACATCATCAAGCATAGGAAATCAACAATCGGGTCCAGTGAGACTGGAGGAGCTTTGTGCTATTTAATTGAAACCACTTATGGCTCCATATTTTACCAGGACACATCAGGTTGTTGGACAGGAGTGGTTAGCGATCTTCGCGCAGACGTTGCAATACTAGCAATGGCAGGCAGACCCAACGTAGACGGGGAACCAATACAAGGATCCTTATCGGATTACATAGGTGTGATGACAGGAATGTTGAAACCGCGCCAACTAATATTAGGTCATCACGACGATTGGATGCCCCCTCAAACGCGAGACAATACAACCAATCAAGCTCTTTTGCCTGTCAGAGAGCGGATCGAACGCACTAGACCTGGAATCCAACTTATTCAACCATCCTACCTAGACAGCACTAGATTACTGGACTAAATAGCGAATACTTCGTTGCTCCCAATTTTCCCCAATCGATACATTTCTTCTAAACAAGTAGCGCGGCCATGGACATATTGCTATAATCGCGCCAAATTCTGTGTATTTGCTCTATGAATAGATACCTATTCTCTAGAGCGGGTTAACAGATTTGAACTAACGTACGAAACCCAATTCCATCATTAGGTTTACATGGGTAGTCACTGCCGGGGAGGCTAAGAGATGGGTACATCGGTCACTATAACCGTTAACGGAGATGAACAAGAAGCAGAGGTTGAGCCACGTCTTTTGCTTGCCCAGTTTCTTAGAGAAAATTTAAACTTGACAGGGACGCACATCGGCTGCGATACCACTAGTTGTGGGGCTTGCACGATACTTTTAGATGGAAAATCTGTGAAATCCTGTACCGTCCTGGCAGTACAGGCTGATGGATGCGAGGTAACTACGATAGAAGGCTTAGCCGACGGCGACAATCTTCATCCTGTCCAGGAGGGGTTCTGGGAAAAACATGGTTTGCAGTGCGGATTTTGTACACCTGGCATGATTATGTCCGCTGTTGCCCTATTGGAGGATAATCCCAATCCGTCGGAGGAAGAGATCAGAAACGGACTTTCAGGAAACGTTTGCCGGTGCACCGGTTACCACAATATAGTCTTAGCGATTCAGTACGCCGCCGATAAGATAGGTTCCTGAGAATCTGACCGCGTACACGGTTTAGGAGAAATGCCATGATTCCAGCTTCCTTTCAATATCACAAACCTGGTTCAGTAGCTGAGGCCGCAGACCTTTTATCTAAGCACGGCTCAAATGCAAAGATACTAGCCGGAGGACACAGCCTGATACCGATGATGAAGCTGAGGCTGGCGCAGCCAGAGATACTGATTGACTTAGGTGCTATAGATACCATGTCATACATAGAGAATCGTGATGGTGGGCAGGCTATAGGAGGCATGACTACCTACGCCGAAATAGCCTCGTCAGGCATGGTTCCACAAGCGCTGTCTGAGGCCGCAGGTCAAGTGGCAGATGTTCAAGTTAGAAACCGGGGAACCATCGGAGGCAGCCTAGCGCATAATGATCCTGCAGCAGATCTCCCCGCCGTAGTTGTTGCACTTGATGGTCAAATAATTACGAGTTCTACAAACGAGCATCGGTCTGTTCTTGCCACAGACTTCTTCCAAGATCTCTTTACAACAGATCTCGCAGAAAGCGAGATCATCAGTGAAATTTTTATCCCGGGTCAAGCGCAGGGTTCAGGATCTGCCTACCTTAAGTTTGCGAATAAAGCTTCCCATTTTGCTATTGTAGGAGTAGCCGCATCAGTAACCCTGTCGGAAGGACGGTGCGTCGCGGCAAGCATCGGTATAACCGGTGCAGGTCCCACAGCGTATAAAGCCAAACTAGTTGAAGAGAACTTAGTTGGTACCAACTTAGACGATAATGCCGTGAATTCAGCTTCTGATAAAGCTAGTAATGGAATCGATATTAACGATGACATTCATGCATCAGCAGATTACAGAGCTCACCTGGCTAAAGTGTTTACAGCGAGAGCCGTTAGACTGGCAGCTGATAGAGCGGATTAATCGGCTGTAATCCAAGTACAATTTTCACCTACCCAATATGCCTATCCTGTTTCGTTAACATTTGGAAGCATCGAGTTTTGGGTATGATATAGTGTAAATAGTTAAATATTCGTCCCGAGTGGTAGGTTAGGCCCCAGTCCTTTGATCCTGCCCGGCAACCTTAACTCTCAAGGTGCCCCTGGGGAATAAGACGAGGTTCCATGAGGGACAAAGGGTGCGGGCTCTCCGTACTCCGGAGGGCTTTTTTTTGCCCCCTCGCAGAAGTGCCACACGTTTGGGACGACCGAAGGAGAAGTCCCTATGGGTATACGGCGTAAACTTGGATATAGCTATGTGGGTGAAGAAGATAGTTCCAATAGAGAAACCACCTTGATTCCCACATATCTCTCGGCAATTGCTGATCGCGTGAATGGAACAAGAATAGAATGGGCTGCCGACCTCCGAAAAAGATATGGTCCTGATTGGCTTACGAGATACTGTGACAAACTTGATCCCACTTTATCTTTTAGACTTAATCGGATTTCACAAGAAATAGGATCTTGACAATAATCTGAATAGTCCTTCAAATTTATCCAGAATACTAAAATTCACTCCTCTCCCGGTTTATGGACCGCTCTTGTACTGCCAAAGCAATTATTCCCGCTGATATAAGCAAACCTTCTTCACCTCAGAGAAAAACTTCGCTCTGGAATCACGTATCTTCTCATCCAAAGCAACCATTTAGGTTCAATACCTTATGGACAGACGCCAATACCAATTCACTCTGATATCCCAACATCCGCACAGGAGGTAGAGAGAGCTGTCATCAGGTCAACGTGAAATTTTATGGACATTTATGAATTATTGACGTTTTGCCACCATAGAAAACAATGCAAATTGCAGCATTTATACGAATATAATTACTGGTAATTCATTTCATGAATTACTATACTAATCTTTCGTTTTCTTCAGGAACCCAGTCCGAACGCTAACCGTAGCAATTGCAAAGGATTGGAAAAAGGAAAGTGGAAGAGACATAAGTTGAACAAGACTAAGCCTGGACATTCTGTTGAATCTTCCACATCAGATTGCTCGCACGTCTCAGTCCCCTCCTGCAAGAAACAATTCGGCTCCCCGTGGAGCCTATTACAATCAGGGCAACATCATCTAAAAAAACAAGTGCTAGGTAAATCTGTTCTCCATTGCGTAAGAAAACCTAACTTCAAGCCTGTACGAGTCCCCGCAAGAATTCATACATTTGATACTTTTAGGTCTGTGAATTACAGATTCCTGTGGCTATCCACTGTCATATTCAGCGGGGCCTTCTGGCTGCAACAGGTACTTATCGGCTGGCTTGCATACGACATCACCGGATCTCCTTTTCTGACGAGTCTCATAATGGGGCTTGATGCGCTACCAATACTTCTGGGGGCACCTCTCGGAGGGCTTATCTGCGACCGGTTTGACAAGCGACGGCTTCTGGCAATAGTTTACACATATCAAGCCATACTGATGGTTACATTTTCCATCTTCATTATGGTTGGTTTAGGTGCTACCTGGAACTTATTTGGTTTCGTGTTTCTGATGGGTATAGCGTGGACAATCCATGACCCGGCCCGAATGGCATTGATCACCACGATTGTACCTAGAGAAAAGCTAATAAATGCCTTCGCCCTGAACGCAATGGCATTTAGCATTATGAGACTCAGCGTTCCAGCAGCAGGCGGATTATTCCTAGGCTTGATTGGAGCTTGGCCAATATTTCTGGTAGAAGCACTCCTCATGGTAGGCGCAGGGCTTACTATCCAGTTGATAAAAACACCTAAAGGCATACTTCCGTCAACAGATTCGAAAGATAAGAGTCAAATAAGATCTTCGCTAAAAAATGTGCCTTTAGAACTGCTATCCGGAATCGGGTTCATATTAAGACAGCCGGTAATAATCGGATTTATGTGCCTGACATTATTAATGGTCATCCTAATTGTGCCCTTCATTAACGGTCTTATGCCAGTTTATGCAGCAGAGATATTTGAAGTAGGCCCCAAGGGCCTAGGCCTTCTATTTTCCTCTGCCGGACTCGGTTCGTTGTTAAGCACCATAATTCTCGCTTCTTGGAAACGTATAACCAGGCCAGGTATAGTTACATTCTCTCTCCTCGCCTTCCTTACCGTGCTAATGACTGCGATGTCCATTAACCATAGATACGAAGTGGCGTTGATCATTGTTATGGCTATTTCGGGTGCAATGATGGCGTATTTTTCCATTGCTAGTGCCACCGTTCAAAGCATCTTACCTGACAACCTACGAGGCAAAGTAACCGGTATTTACATGATGGCTTCGGGGCTCATTCCAATCGGGGCGTTAACAGCGGGAATAATTGCTAACGAATTTGGTGCTCCTGTAGCAACAAGGTTGGGAGCTATATTGGCCGTTTGTGTATTATCAATATCATTCTTTATATTCCGGGACGTGTGGAATTACCGACCGGAAACATCAACGGATCTCAGAGCACTTAAACAAGGGGAATACCTTGATGAAACGCTTTCACCGCAAGAACCCACTAAGGAACGAGCTGTTCCTAAGGTTATCGGTGCCGTTGGAGGAGATTCATAATTTTTCAAGGCCCTGAATCGTGTGTTCCTGTACCATGTGTGGCCAAACCCAGATAGTACAGGGAGTAACACTCTATGCATGGTTCTGCTTCTACGACAGATTTTATAAAGACAGAGGCCGTTTCGAAGAATGGAATGGTGGCAACCAAAGATCGTTTATCTACAGAAGCTGGTCTGCAGATGCTGAAGTTGGGCGGTAACGCTATCGACGCGGGGGTTGCTGCCTGTTTGGCAGTGGGTGTTGTCGAACCTGAATCAAGTGGAATCGGAGGAGGCGGATACATGGTGTTTCAGGTAGGCGAACAAGGTGGCGTCATAGGCTTTCCTATGAAAGGTCCTTCAAAAGCACATCCCGAAATGTACGAACTCACAGGAGAAGCCTCCGTGGGTAGCTTTGGATGGGCAGGAGTAAGAAACGACGCGAATATCCATGGCTATCGATCTATAGCCGTGCCCGGATGTGTAGCAGGGTTGTTAGAAGCGCATAAACGCTTTGGGAAACTACCAATTTCGGAGGTGACGAGGCCAGCTGCAAAGATCGCTCGAGAAGGATTTTCTCCAGGATGGTTCACTTTGTACAAGTTCGGTAGCCTTTCAAAGATGCTATTGCGCTATCCAGAGCTAGGAAACACCTTCATGCCAGACGGATCCCTACCCTACGGAGATCTCGAATCTCCCCACATACTAAAGCAACCTGACCTCGCCAACTCTTTGGATGCCATAGGCAAAGACGGCGCAAATGCCTTTTATAGGGGAGAACTAACTCAAGCTATCGTGGACGATGTAGTTGCCAACGGCGGAATTCTATCAACTGATGACTTTGATAAATATCGTCCATTTTTCTGGCAACGTGGTCTTGAGTTTAATTACAGAGATAAGGTTATTCGCGTGCCGCCATTTGCATGTGCAGGCATTACTAGCGCGATGACTTTAAAACTATTAAATCGGGTTGATCTTCGTACCTTAGGGCACAACTCCACTGAAACACTTCACGCCTATATCAGCGCTGCGAGAATGGCCTACGCTGACAGATTTCAATATGTTGCAGATCCAGAATTCGCTGATGTACCGTGGGATGGATTGATTTCCGATGACTATGCGGCTAGGCGGAGTGAGCAAATAACCGACAATGCTCCTTCATCATACGAACCCGGTAATCCCTGGATTGAGGAGGGGAGAGAACCAAAGTTCGTTCTAGAAAGTAGCAAGCCTCGCCCAGATAATGGGACCACTCATCTTTCTGTAATAGATGGTGACGGTAACGCAGTTTCAATCACCAACACCATAATGTCAGGCTTTGGATCAGGAATTATTCCAAAGGGTACTGGTATCGTAATGAACAACGGAATGATGTGGTACGACCCTGTACCGGGCAGGGTCAACTCTATAGCACCTGGCAAATATCCACTCAACAACATGACTCCCGCACTAGTAATGGGCTCTGATGGAGTAGAAATAGCGGTAGGGGCTTCTGGAGGACGGAGGATAACAAACTGCGTCACCTCATTGTTAGTAAAGATGATCGATTTCGGTATGAGTCCTCAGGATGCCATAGACGCTCCTCGAATAGATTGTAGCTCACTAACAACAGATGTTCCTCCTGAACTAGATCCTGATGTGATAGCGGGGTTGGTAGAAAAGGGGCACAACATACGTATTCTTGGAGATGGCTTTACGCAAACAGGTTTTGCAAAATTTGCGAGCCCCGCTGTCGTCGCTAAAAAAGAGGGCCTATATACTGGGGGGGTGGACACATTTCATTCTGCCCATGCCGCAGGAATTTGAATCCTTTCATGTAATCCAATACCGGACGCATTATTCCGAACGTGATTTCTCAATTAGATCTGTTCGGGGTCCGCTAAAGTTTCCACACACACGTTTTCAGAAACCAGGGTTTTCGCCCTTTCGAGTTTCTCTGGGTGGTCAAATCGTGCTAATTTTTGAAGCGAAGCCAACCTGTCCATTGTCTCCAGAGTGTTGGTCTCCACAATTATGACTGCTACATCCTCTTCATCAGACTCGTACTTTACATACTCAATGGGCTCGAGCCCATTGGTCATAATGAAGCATTCCATGTCCGTTTGGAGTGCGGACATCTGAACATCAGGCCTATCACCTCTTACTACCACTGCTTTCTTGTTTCTCGTAGAGAAGACATACTGGCCAGGATCCATTCCGAATCCTCCAATCATAAAGTGTTCGACGAGCCGATCAGACCTATGCTCTCCGCAGAAAAAATTCCCCCCAAGGTTCTCTGATATTTGACCAACCGTAAGACTTAGGAGGGTCCGGTCCTCAGGAATAACTCCTAGAATTGGAATGCCAGCCTCTTCGAATACTGGAGTTAGTTTATTCGCCATCTCCGTACGGCCATATTTGGTTCGACAGTTGATCACGACACCCGCTAGAGCCGAACCGAAATTTCTTGCAAATTCCAAGCACGAGTCCCCATCAGTAAAATCGGATACAACTATCGCTTTAGCTTCAGTTTTAGAAACTATGTCTATATGATCCGCCTGGTCGACGGTACCGGGTCCTTCAACAATTACGAAATCTGACTTCGCGCCCGCATCCACGATTGCAGATATCAGGGTATCCTTTGAGGAATAAGATGGGCCACCTATTTCTTCGCCAAGCAGCCTTGAAAGAATGTCACGTTCTGTATCAACCAAGTCACCTTCCCTAGAGGGAATTAGACCGATCGCTTTCTTACCTGAGTCTTTGAGGATACCCACTAACGCTGCAGTGAGAGTAGTCTTACCTACACCATCATTCTGCGAAGTTATGTAGAGAACACCCATCTGACCTACTTCAATACCAGCAACTCGAATGTAACCTTTTTCTCGCCATACCCTGTTACTTTTATCGTAAGCAGAACATTTCAGTTACACAAGTTGGGAGACCCTATCTCCTCACTCCTCGCCGTCGACGACGCAATCTCCTGAGACTCCTCTGTTTATCAAGTCTAGATTGCTCCCCCTTGGAGCGAAAGAAACGACGGTTACGCAGTTCCCTGAGTATTCCCGATCTTTGCATGGTTGTCTGAAAACGCTTAAGGAGCGCTTCGGGATCTTCGCCATCACGAAGGGTTACAAATGCCAACCTGATTCTCCCTGCTATTCGGTCCAGTTCACCAATATTTATTTACGATTGCCGGACTCTTTTATATAACTTGTATGGTAAATCAGTATCAGAATTACTCCTAACATACCATCTACCGCAGGCGGAAATTATAGCATAGTGATAGACATAGCCCAAAAACAAAAAACTACTGTCTCTTGCGGCTATGCACTCCTTACCTCTAACATTCTCATCGAGCCTTCCGATGATCAATAATATTGCCAAATGGAGTTCTACATGGCAGGTCCAAACCATGAATTTACCCAAGTCACTCGGTTCATTCCGGAGACATTTGGTGATCCTGGAATGAGAACTTTTCGAATCTCCGTGGACAGCGCTAGCAGCAGTGCAAAAATATGGCTCGAGAAAGAGCAGCTGGCAGAACTATGCCTTGCAATGGTTCAGATGGAAAAAGAAAACGTGGAGGAAGAGGATCCCACTGGCAAACCGCCAGACGGTATCGAGGCAGAAGGGCTCACGAATCTTGATTTTAAGGCTAACCGACTCGCCTTTGGGCATAATCCGGATAGTGGGCTTTTCGTTGTAGCTGCCCACGACCCCGAAGACGACGACAATGAAGAGCCTACAGTTCGAATCTGGGTAACAAGAACTCTGATCAGAGAATTCTCCCATGACGGTCTCGAGATCGTTTCAGCTGGCAGGCCAATATGTCAATTGTGCGGGCGACCTGTTAACCCCGACGGGCATTATTGTGAACGTAGCAACGGCCACTCAAAAGATGCTGCTGAACGGCTCTAACAACACAATCCGTTAGCATTCCCCTAGCATTCGAATCAGAACAGAGGAGAGGGCACGCTGCCAGCACGAACACAAAAAGACCCAAGGGAGCAGTTTCCTACGCCTGAAGCGGAAATACTGGACCTGACAGATAAAGATGCTTGTCCTTTCCTTAAACAAGGTGAGTTTCTAGGCGGCCACACAATGCCGTGGGGTTCAAATTATACTTTCTTGATTTGGCTATCCGCGGGCGAACAATCCAAATGCATACGCGCTATCTACAAGCCCCGGGATGGAGAAAAACCTCTACACGATTTTCCGTACGGTACTCTATACAAAAGGGAGTACGCAGCCTATCTACTAAGCAGAGAACTCGGTTGGCCCAATATACCCCTTACCATCGTGCGTGATGGGCCTTACGGAATCGGCTCCGTGCAGCTCTATAAGGACTGCGATCCCAGAGTGACATATTTCGAAATGAGAGAGGACCTAGAAGAAGAATTGGCCAAATTTGCTGTTTTTGATCTCCTAGTGAATAACGCTGACAGAAAAGCAGGTCATTGTATACTCGATAATAATCAGAAAATATGGTCCATAGACCACGGTCTTACATTTCACCAATCCTTTAAACTCCGAACGGTTATGCTTGAGTACTGCGGCACAACAATTCCGCAGCGCCTAATTTCAGATCTTAAGTCATTAGCAAATAGGTTGGAATCAGTCGGAAATATAAGATCTTCTTTACAAGATCAGACTTCAGAGAAAGAAATACAGGCTCTTATTCAGAGGCTGGAGAGAATGATTGAAGATCCAATATTGCCTATACTTGACCCTTATAGAAATGTCCCATGGCCTTTCGTTTAAGAGACACAGCACCGTGTAGATTTGTTTCACCCAGATCGATGAGATCAGAATCTTCTTGCCCCTACTAAAGGTCACACAATAGAATATTCACGTGGTCGGTTTCCAGTGATTACTAATGTAGTCATCGGATAACTGCTTTCGAGCGCTTCTGCGCCAAGTCAAAGTGGCGTCCATACGATATGTGAGGAGGGTTGGCCGAGCGGACGAAGGCACCAGTCTTGAAAACTGGCATACCCTAACGGGTATCGTGGGTTCGAATCCCACACCCTCCGCCATCTCAAATCATTTGAACTAATCTAGGAAAAAACATGGGGAATAACTAATGAAACTCCACGAATTTCAGGCCAAGGAGATACTCTCCAAATACGGCGTGCCTATCCCTAAGGGAACAATTGCCAGAACTCCAAGCCAAGCGGCCGCTGCTGCTTTTGAGATGGGAGGTACCGTAGTTGTTAAAGCTCAAGTACATGCCGGGGGGAGGGGCAAAGCTGGGGGGATTAGGGTAGTTAGTTCACCTGGATCTGCCGAACAGGCTGCATCCGAAATGCTAGGGACTAATCTGGTTACTTTTCAAACTGGACCTAATGGTGTCCCGGTGGAAAGCGTCCTCATCGAAGAAGGTCTAGAGATAGAGAAGGAATTATACCTAGCAATGGTTATCGACGGAGCTACAAGGGGGGTAGTGGCGATAGCCAGTGCTGAAGGCGGTATGGAAATAGAGAAAGTCGCGGAGAGTACCCCAGAGAAAATCATACAGGTCCCCATCGACCCAGTTCTAGGCCTGCAACCGTTCCAAGGTAGAAAAATTGCGTACTCTCTCGGACTACAGCAAGGGCAGATAAGAGAGGCTGCATCACTCATGCAGAACTTGTATCAAGCATTTGTTTCCACAGATGCTTCTCTAGCAGAAATCAATCCTTTGGTCTTAACGAAAGATGGCCACTTGCTAGCAGCCGATGCGAAACTCAACATTGACGATGATGCAATTTTCAGGCATAAAGATATTCAAGCTATGTTCGACCATTCCCAAGAGGATTCACTGGAAGTAGAAGCCCGTGAACATGACATCAACTATGTGAAACTAGATGGAAACATTGGATGCATCGTGAATGGAGCAGGCCTCGCAATGGCTACAATGGACGTCACCAGCTCAGCAGGAGCTTCACCAGCGAATTTCCTAGACATAGGGGGAGGAGCGGATGAAGAGAAAGTTTCAAAAGCACTTAAAATCGTCCTGTCCGATGAAAATGTTAAGGCGATCCTAGTCAACCTGTTCGGCGGTATCCTAAGGTGTGACATAGCTGCCAGAGGTTTCGTCATGGCAATCAAGGAGGTACCCGACCTCTCCAAGCCTATGATAGTCCGGATGCTTGGTACCAATTCAGATGAAGGTAGGGAAATTTTATCTAATTCCAACCTTGATGTAACTCTAGTGGAAACTCTGGAAGATGCGGCGAACGCGATAAGCCAGTTTTCTTAATATAAACCTAATTTATTGCTGATCTTTCTCGGGAGAACTCTATGAGCATATTAGTTAACAGAAATACCCGCCTTCTCGTTCAAGGCATTACCGGGAAGGAGGGAAGCTACCACGCGGAACGTTCTGCGGAATACGGGGCCAATCTAGTGGCAGGTGTTACGCCGGGAAAGGGGGGCCAAACTTTCACTGACACTGTCCCAGTTTACGATACTGTGCAGCAGGCTGTAGACGAGACCCAAGCGGACGCTTCCTTGATTTTCGTTCCACCTGCATTCGCTGCGGATGCTATCGCCGAAGCAGTTGATGCCGGTATAAGCGTTATTGCCTGCATCACAGAAGGTATCCCCATTCACGATAGCATTAACGTAGTTCGCTACATTAGAGATAAAGATGTCATATTCATAGGCCCGAACTGCCCAGGCATTATCTCACCCGGAGAGAGCTTCAAGATGGGGATCATGCCCGGACACATCCACCTAGCTGGAAAGACCGGTGTCGTGTCACGCAGCGGTACTTTGACATATGAAGCGGTCGGGCAACTAACTAACCTGGGTATAGGACAATCGACTTGTGTAGGAATCGGCGGTGACCCTGTATCAGGAGTTACCTTTATAGAAATCCTTCAGAAATTCCAAGACGATCCTGAAACAGACAGCGTTGTTATGATTGGTGAAATAGGAGGCACTAAGGAACAAGAAGCCGCGGAATATATCAAGGATAAATTTACTAAGCCAATCGCAGCTCTAGTAGTAGGTCAGAGCGCGCCTCCCGGTAAACGAATGGGGCATGCAGGCGCAATCATAACCGGCTCCGCCGGAAAGGCTGAAGAAAAGGTTAAAGCTCTTGCAGCGGCTGGAGTTTCTATCATTCCAGGGCCAGGATTTATTGGGGAAACTCTACAAGATCTAATCTCCTAAATTTTAATGATCTACTAGTACTTAAGCAGTAGAAAGCACCGTTCTAGACTTATGTCTGATTCAGATTAGCGCCCCCCTCACGGCTCCCGATGTCACCCTCTTAACGCGGCGACCCTTGTTCTATTGTCTTGATGCATTAGTCTTCACTGATCTAGTCGGATCGGATATTTCATAACTTGCTACAGGTTTTTTTATCGGATGCTGTAAAATTTATTAGAACATATGTGTTTACTTAGTCATGAAATTGTGCTATTCTCAATCCAGTTTATCAAACTAGCAAATTGCCCAGGACTCTGGGGGTTAAACAACCTACGCCTAGACCGATGCATCATGAGCAGGGTTAGCAAAAGGAGAAATCCATGCCAGATAACAACGAAAAGATAAAGGCCCTGGATTTAGCTATCAGTCAGATAGATAAACATTTTGGCAAAGGCGCTATCATGAAACTTGGCGACGCTCAAGACATTAATGTAGACGCCATCTCAACATGCTCCCCTTCACTAGATAATGCCCTAGGCATAGGCGGTATTCCCCGCGGTAGAGTAACAGAGATTTATGGTGCTGAAGCATCTGGAAAATCGACGCTTACGTACCACGTAATGGCATCAGCCCAGCGAAAAGGTGGAATTTCCGCCTATATAGACGCCGAGCACGCCCTCGACCCTAGTTACGCCGGAAAATGTGGAGTCGATATTGAAAACCTTCTAGTTTCCCAACCAGATACGGCGGAGCAGGCTCTAGAGATCTGTGAATATCTAGTCCGCAGCAGTGCTGTTGACATTGTCGTTATAGATAGTGTGGCTGCCATGGTTCCCAAGGCGGAATTGGAAGGAGACATGGGTGACACACATGTTGGGTTGCAAGCACGATTAATGTCACAGGCACTCCGAAAGTTAACCTCTTCCATCAGCAAGTCGAACACCGCCGTGGTATTCATAAATCAGCTTAGGGAAAAGGTCGGAGTCTTCTGGGGAAGCCCTGAAGTAACGCCGGGGGGCCGGGCACTCAAATTCTACAGCTCAGTCCGCATAGACCTTCGAAGGCTAGAGTCTGTAAAGCAAGGAACGGATATATTAGGCAATCGTGTTAGAGCACGGGTCGTCAAGAACAAAGTAGCGGCTCCATTCAAAACCGCCGAATTTGACATCATGTTTAACGAGGGAATAAGCCGGGAAGGAGACCTTCTAGATTTGTCCGTGGAGAAATCCATAGTTAAAAAAAGCGGGGCATTTTACTCATTCGGTGAAGTTCAAATCGGCCGGGGTAGAGAAAACGCAAAGATCTTTTTAAAAGAGAATCCGGTTCTCACCGACGAAATAGATGAGCTTCTCAGGGCAGCGTTAAACCCCGAACCTCTAGACGATATCATCATACCGGCTGATAGTTCATATAGCAGTGGTACCGAATAATCTCCCGTGCAATATCAAACCAACCAAGACGTTAGATCAGGATTGAAATTCATCGGTGAAAACGATTCCCCAAAATCTTCACTATCTAATTCAGCAACAAACTTCGATGAACTTCAGGAATCCTGTAAGGCCGCGCGCCGATTTATCAACTATCGATTGAGGAGTGAAGCCGAAGTACGTCTTCGCCTCTCAAAGAGGTTTGGAACCTCAGTCGTACGGGAAACGCTGGCGCAGATGTATCGAGAGGGCTTACTCAATGATGAAAGATTCGCACGTATGTTTACTGAAAGCAGGAAAAACTCAAGACCGAAAAGTGCGTCCACTGTAAGACGCGAACTTGAAATGAAGGGAGTATCTCGCGATCTTTCATTATCTGTCACTTCTGATATCGATGATTTAGAAGCAGCATTATATGCAGCGTCAAAGAAATCAAGAGCACTTTCAAATCTCCCTGAAAATAAGTTCCATCAAAAACTTATCGGTCACCTAAGACGACGGGGCTTTACTTACAGCATTTCGAAAAACGCCGCCAATCAAGCCTGGACAGCGCTTTGGTTAATTGATCCAAACCCTCCGGAAAACCCATCTATTTCTTAGATTCCCTTATCTACGTTCTATAATTAATATAGAGTGCCGGAGAAAATCATTTATCTAGGTAGCGATTCAACCTATCGGTACCTAGGAGGATCAGCATTTGAACGGTGACACAATCCTCAGTATCACACTGATCGGGGTGTTTCTAGTCCTATCCGCTTTCTTTTCGAGTTCGGAGGCTGCATTCCTATCTCTACAAAGGACTCGCCTTTCTCACCTAGTAAACACAAATGTTACTGGGGCAAGGCGAGTTGCAGACATGGTTTCAAACATCGAGCGACTATTATCCACAATACTCCTAGGAAACAACCTAGTTAATGTTGCCTTTACAGCAATAATCACTGTCCTAGCTGTCAGTTTAATCGAAGACAGTCCTTTAGCTATATTGGTTGCCACTATATCCGGCACTGTCGTACTACTCATATTCGGGGAAATCATCCCAAAGAGTATCGCAGTCAGAAAGGCGGAGCGTATGTCATTTTTATATGCCCGGCCCTTAAAAGCAATTGAATTATGCATGTTTCCAGCCATACTCTTTCTGCAATGGCTCTCCAACCGTTCGCAGGATCTATTTGGGCGCAGTAACCAGGCCGACGAAACGGTGACAGAAGGTGAGATCCTTTCTATGATAGATATCGGTGAGGCTGAGGGAACAGTGGAACCAGTCGAGGCCGAAATGCTTGAGAACGTATTTCGCTTTGGTGACCGCCAAGCCAGGGAGGTGATGACTCCCAGAACAGAAATAATCAGCATTGCGCGTGGCGTCACTCTCAGAGAATTCCTACAACTTTATATGGAGCATTCCCACACTCGATTTCCAGTATACAAAGAAACGCGGGATGACATAGTTGGAATCATATCTGCAAAAGATATATTGCGGGTGCTCGCGACTAAAAGGATAAGTGAAGACGACTCAGTTACGGACATCGTTCGAGATGCGTATTTCGTTCCAGAAACAAAGCTAGTTTCAGAATTATTTGAAGAGCTTCGAAAGACAGGCCACCAGATAGCAATCTGTCTTGATGAGTATGGTGGCATTGCAGGGTTAGTAACAATAAAACGACTCACTGAGGTCGTTGTCGGAAGAGTTGGCGAAGAAGGGCAATCTCCCGAGGAAGAGTATGCGAGTATTCGACCGAACGTATATCGGATCGAAGGCGGCATGGGAATAGAGGAAGTGAATGACCAAATGAATCTCGGCCTTCCTGAGGGAGACTATGAAACTATTGCCGGATTTGTTCTTGCCCAGCTAGGGAAAATTCCAACCGTAGGAAATCAGTTCGAGTACAGGACCCTTCTCTTCAGAATTGAAGAAATGGACCATTTCAGAATAGATTCTGTAATGATAAGAAAACGTATGACTACAAGTTCCGAAGGTGACAACGTTCAGAACAGAAACGATATGAATGGAGACTCAGTTGTCGACGATACTAACACTAGTCAGACACGGGGAGACTAAGGCTAACAAGGAAGGACTTGTGCTTGGTACTAGCGACGTACCTCTCACGGACTTAGGAAAAATCCAAGCAGAGGCCGCAGCACGCAGGGCAGCAATGTTTCGCCCTAAGGCCGTCTACTGTAGTCCCTACTTTCGAGCTGTAGAAAGTGCCAACTATTTACAAATTCTTACCGGACTCAGCCCAATAAAAATAGCCGGTCTCCGTGAAATGAATTCCGGATATATGGAGGGGATAAAAGCGTCACGAATGGAGGAATTATATCCGGAATATATGGCCCAATGGAGAAGCGACGCCACCACCACCAGGCCTCCCGGGGGAGAGACATTAGGTGAAGTTCATGACCGTGCCTGGAAGGCGTTCCTAAAAATCGCAGAAGAATGCGATAATGAGCATGTCATAGTCGTCGCACATCTTTTTCCCATTCAGGGAATCATCTGTCGGACGTTAGGACTTAATTCTAACCAATACAACAGAATTAGGGTTGATTTGGGATCTTTATCAAGCGTGCAGGTCAAAGGTAAAAGTGGCATTGTTCTAGGAGTCAATGACACCTCCCACCTCAATTCAGGACACAACTCTTTTTAGTTGCGATTAAGTAACTGCTCTATGCCAGAACCCTCTGACAAATTTCTTCAAACCATTTCAGAGGCTGTCTACTCGAGCAACCTTAATGGCAAAGCGATAACTGCGGCAGTATCTGGCGGACCAGACTCTCTTGCAATGGTCCACGCGCTCCACCGTACTGCCGCACTGACGAGAATTCGCCTTACTGTCGTCCATTTAGATCACGGTATAAGAGAGGAGGATTCAAAATCTGACGCTGCTTTCGTAAAAGACTTCTGCAACAGAATCGGTATACCTTGTGAAGTAGGATCTGTTGATATTCCCAAGATCGCGAAGTCACGAAAACTGTCCATAGAAGATGCTGCGAGGCGCGAAAGACACAAATTCTTGGCAAGTACATCGTCCAAATTTGGATCATCTGCCGTTGCACTTGGCCATACATCTGATGATCAGGTGGAAACTGTGTTGATGCATGTTATGAGAGGTTCAGGGCTGAATGGCCTTAAGGGGATGGAACTGATTTCCACTCGTATTATGGAAGGGACAACTTTGAATCTATTTAGGCCATTGTTATCAATTTCACGTATTGCCGTGGAATCATACTGTGCCAAGGCGAGACTAACTCCGAGAATAGATTCAACAAATCTTTCAGCAGAATTCACCCGTAATTCAGTGCGACTAGAACTGACACCGCTAATGGAACGCTACAACCCAGCGGTTCGGCAAGCACTGATCAGACTTTCACGCTCTGCTTCAAGGGATTTATTATTCCTTGAACAGGCTACGTCAAAAGCCTGGAAGGCTTCATGTAAGGTGTCTAGCGGTGTAATCACAATAAACACGGACTCTCTATTAGCTCTTCCCGAGGCTCTAGCGTATAGGGTTTTGAAACGCGCTGCCGTTATGGTAGTGGGCACAACAAATAATCTTTTAATGGAACATGTTGAATCCATGATGAGATTGTCCCATAGGCCCGCAGGAAGTTCTCTTGATCTACCAGGCGGAGCTACGGTTGTAACCGGCTATGGGGAACTCGTTATATCAGAGTCAGGTAGTAATTCAATACCATTACCAACCCTCCCCCTTAAAACGCTCTTGGCTGTTCCTGCAATCACAGAGATCCCTGGCTGGAAAATCGAGACTTCTTTCGAAGAATCTCCCAAGACATATCCCGAAACAAGAAAAACGCTCGGAGGATCAGCCTGGTTGAACATAGGAGCAACTAATTCGCTGTCAGTTCGATGTAGAAAACCAGGTGATTATTTCCATCCAAGCGGAATGCAAAATAGGAAGAAGTTACAGGATTTCATGGTTGATTCTAAGATTCCTAGAGCGTGGAGGGATCGAATCCCTTTGCTCGAAACAGAAAGAGGCGTCGCATGGGTCGTAGGGTGGCGGATAGCTCAATGGGCCATGCCTCGGCCAGATAAGTTACCAGTCAAGGTAACATTTGACCGGACAACTATGTAAGCTGAAGCCAACTATCCCAAGAGTCTGCGTGAAAAATGACTGACACCATATCATTTAATGAGTCACTTGAAAAAGGAACTATTCTGGGCGATGGTGCCATGGGTACTCTTCTTTACCAAATGGCAATGAAGCATGACACGAAACCGGTGGAAGAATTATGTCTGAGCAGGCCTGATTCTGTTCGGCTCGCACATATTGAATATATCCGCTCAGGCGCGACCATGATACAAACAAACACATTCGCGGCGAATCGGAATAAACTGGCCGGCTACGGTATGACGGACAGCACTTCTTTAATCAACAAAGCAGGCATTGAAATCGCGAAAGAAGCCAGACGTCTTACAGGTCAACAAGTCTGGATTGCTGGTTCAGTAGGACCGATAGGAAGACACTTAGAACCCATTGGCACGGTTTCCCTTGTTTCAGCTAGAAAGTTTTTCCAAGAACAGGTGGATGCACTGGCTGAAGGCGGAGCGGATCTAATCATTCTAGAGACATTCTCAGATTTACGTGAAGTCGAACTAGCAGCAACTGCTGCAACCTCAGCATGCTTACCCTTTATAGCCCAGATGGCTTTTGGCCATGACGGACTGACCTCTTTAGGCCATTCCCCGGGGGAGGCTGCGGCGGCTATGGAGAGCATGGGCGCTGCAGTTGTGGGTTGCAATTGCAGTGTAGGAGCAGCTCCCATGGTATCTACCGTATCTCAAATGCTATCCCGAGTCTCCATACCAATATCAGCTCAGCCAAACGCTGGATTCCCTACCATGCATCAGGGTCGCACGGTGTTTGGCTCCAGTCCGGAATACATGGCGTCTCAGGCAACGCGACTCGTCGATGCGGGAGCCTCTTTGGTAGGAGGATGCTGCGGAACTTCTCCTACTCACATATCGGCTATAAGGGATTCAATCCCTACCCGTGCTAGACCGAAGAAAGATCAACTGCCGTCCCGCAGAATTACCATTTCAACAAGAGAACCTTTCCCATCGTCAGATAATGAGATTCCAGAACCATCCACCTTTTCCACAAAACTAAAGGAGCATAAGAAAGTTATTACCATGGAGGTAGATCCCCCGCGTGGGTTCCGAGCCTCTTCAGAGTTATCCCAGTTGGAACAGATCCGAAATGCTGGCGTATTGGATGCTATAAACATAGCAGATAACCCCAGAGCCCAACGGAGAATGAGCCCACTTGCGATGGCTACTCTTGTACAAAACAGACTTGGGATGGAGACGATAATGCATTTGGCTCTTCGCCACAGAAACTATGCATCGCTTCATTCAGATTTAATAGGAGCGCACGCATTAGGCATCCAAAACATCTTCACAGTCATGGGAGATAAGCCTCGGTCTGATAATTATGTTAATCCCTATACCCCATCGAACCTCACAACGACTGGAGCATTAAATCTCATGAAGTCGTTTAATGAGGGCTTGGATCTATCCGGGGAACCATTAGAGAGCCCAACAGCGTTTCTCAAAGGTGCTTCATTTAATCCAACAGCGAAAGACCCAGACCGGGAGTTTAGATTGCTTGAATCTAAACTCGAGGCAGGAGCAGATTTTCTTTTAACTCAGCCAGTATATGACTCCGCGGCTGTGCAAAAAACTGCCCAGAAGTTCGGTGGATTTCCCATTCCAGTTTTGATAGGAATTTTGCCTTTAAGAAGCAAGCGGAATGCTGAGTTCCTCCAAAACGAGGTCCCCGGGATCTCGATACCTCCAGAAATCATGGAGGCCATATCATCATCTTCCGATCCACGTAGAACAGGAATGGATATCAGCCGAAGGATCGTCACAGAACTATCTGACATCATATCAGGAGTTTATTACATGGCCCCATTCAGACGGTACGAGTCAGTTATTGAATTTACTGAAAGCCTAGATTTCGCATAACCTGACTCTCAACTTAGATCAAATCTACAACTGGTTCATTTTCTAGGAATTGGCTCGAAGTCGATATTTTGGCACTTCTTATAAACATCCCGAAACAGTTACATGAGGAAACCTCCAGTCCGATCGGAGTACTGATAAATGGCGGTTGATTATTCACTCAGGAACAACCTATTTGGAGAGATACATGGCGAGTAGAGAGTCCAAACAACCTAATCTTTTGTTCATCCTCAGTGATGACCAAGGCGCATGGGCTATGGGATGTGCCGGGAACGAAGAGTTGCAAACACCAAATCTGAATCGATTAGCCTCCACTGGAATTAGGTTTGATAATTTCTTCTGCGCATCTCCCGTTTGTTCACCGGCAAGGGCATCGATATTGACCGGACAAATTCCCTCCCAACACGGTGTTCAAGATTTTCTTCGAGAGGGCAACCACCCTAACCTTCCCAACGATGGCAGGGAGATCCAGTACTTGGCCGGCAAAAAGGCATACGTGACTGTTTTGGCTGCAAATGGATATGATTGTGGGCTCAGTGGCAAGTGGCATCTCGGCAAGTCAACTCTCCCCCAGCTGGGGTTTGCATACTGGAACGCCCATGCTGCCGGAGGTGGCCCTTATTACGGAGCACCGATGGTCATCAACGAGGAGTTCAAAAAGGAAGAACGGTATATCACCGATGTCATCACTGACAATGCGATCTCATACCTTGAAACTATTGTCGACACAGACAACCCTTTTTGTCTGAACGTGCATTACACGGCTCCGCATGCTCCGTGGAACAGATCTAACCACCCCAAAGAGTCCTTTTCAAGCTATTACGATAGCTGTCCTTTTGATTCGGTACCATGGGAAGAAACACATCCCTACCAGTTAAATAAAGAGTCCGGCGCTGCGATTATAGGGAACAACGAAACTTCTCGTAGGGAGGCGTTAAGTGGCTACTTTTCCGCTATAACAGAAATGGATCGGAATATTGGACGGCTGATCGATTGGCTAGAGGAAAACTGCTTACGGGAAAATACTCTGCTAGTTTTTAGCTCAGACAACGGCATGAATATGGGTCACCACGGTATATGGGGCAAGGGGAATGGAACTTACCCTCCCAATATGTACGATACAGCTACCAAAGTGCCAACCATCATCTCCAGACCTGGGCATGTTCCCCAAGACCTTGTCTGCGATAAGTTATTAAGCCAATACGATTTCTTTCCGACCTTGTTGAATTATTTGGGTATCCCCGAATCCGGTGAAGAGAATCTACCTGGGCGAGATTTTTCACCGCTATTGTTCGGACAGGCACTTAACAACGAGGATACTGTTTATATACTGGATGAGTATGGGCCGACCCGCATGATTCGATCCAGAAACTGGAAATACGTTCACAGATTTCTAAACGGCTCCAACGAATTTTACGATCTGGTTAGAGATCCTGAGGAGACAGTAAACATGGTAACTGCCCCCCATTTTCAAGACAGGATCAGCAATATGGCTTCAGATTTAAAGAACTGGTATGAAAAATACGTTGATCCTACAATGGACGGTACTCTGCAATTCGTCACCGGTAGAGGCCAATTGGACATCATAGGTGCATCCGAGAAACCGTTTGCAGACGATGTTGTATTCTTTACAGAGGACAATCGCTAGCGTTTATGCACTTCCTCGCCGTAACGAGCCATAGATGTGTCCGAAGATCACATTATCTAGATAACCCTATCGAGCCTCGGGTTTTCTACTCTCCCTGGTAACCTGCCGCGCTTTGATACAGGCTTGCCTTCAATCTCCCTTATGTCACCAGTGAAATCGTTGGGAGCCGCATTGGATATATGGCTGCCAACCAAGTAACCGTTAACTGGAGCATCTGATTCTTCGAATCCTTTTATCCGTTCTGGATTCAATCCTCCACTTATATAAATTTCAACATGCTTGAAATTTGTAAGGTCAAGGCGATTACGCACCTCATGAACCATCATTGGAGTTACCCCACCTCGTTCCCTTGGTGTATCCAGTCTAACTCCCCGCAACCTATCTCTAAGCGCCTGAGCGACGTTTACAGCTTCCTCAGCTTCATCCCTGAATGTATCAACAAGTGCTATTCGTTGGACCTCCATACCAAGATGCCTGTCAAATGCCTGGGTTGCAGCAACTGTATCTCCGAATAAGAGCGGTAGTGTGTGTGGCATGTTTCCGAATGGATTCCTACCAGCTTGGCGAGATCCCAAGATTGTGGACGCCGAGGAGCATCCTCCAATGACCGAAGCATAATCTAAGATATGTGCAACGTTGGGGTGTATGTGTCGTGCTCCGTAAGCCACAATAGTAGTTTCACCTGCCGCTTCAACGCACTCCCGTGCCGCGCTGGCCCATCCTGTTGCCGAAGATAACATGCCACATATGCTCGTCTCATAAAGACCAAATGTGGCATATCTAGCCAGAATTCGAAGTGTGGTTTCTCCTGCCTTTATCTCATCGCCTTCGGCTAGTGCCCAGACCTGTACCTCCTCTTCAAGATTGTCTACGTTGGCAGTCGCATTTTCGTCTATTTTCGGTAACACGCTTGTCAATAGTGATTTCACCTCTTCGATGCCGCATAAAATCCCATCTCTTTGAGCTGAGAAATCCATTAGTACTATGGGATTAATGGATTCAAGCCTTAAAACGTCTTTTGCCCAGTGGAGATAGGCGTCGGCCGGGTCACCTCTAATTATTGAAGGCCTTATTTCAAAGTGAGGAGTAGTCATATTTCACTCTCAATACATGCTTACATATGGACAGATAGAATACGTCCAATCCTATTCAGCGTACCACGGATGCTCCCAGTATTTGTTCCATGTGATCAAGCGCTCGGATGTGGGCTTCTTTATCAAATGACGCGACCGTATTCGCATGAACCTCCACTTCATAGTCACGATTTCTTGCATCGGCAGCAGTGTGCATAACACAGATATCCGTACAAACTCCACATATCGTGATCTTATCAGGGGCAATAATCGCAAGCTTTTCTTCCAGGTCAGTGTCGAAAAAGGCACTGTAGCGTCTTTTGGGAAGGATATCTCCTTCGTAATCCTGTAGCTCCGCGATGATCTCGGTCTCGCGTGTGCCTGTTACACAATGAATCGGAAACATTTCAAACTCCAAATCATTGGGATCGTGGCTATCGCAAATAAATATAACTGGAGAGCCTTCTATTTGGTGTTCCTCGATAAGTAACCGAACATCAGGAATGATTTCTCTTGCAGCGTCACCACAATACAAATTGTGACCTTCTTCCATAAAGCCAACCACCATGTCAACGACTAGTAGCGCATTCGGCATTTTGGTCCCCCCGTAGGCAATTATCAAGATCTTTCAGCTTAAATTAACAGGTTTGAGTAGCCTGACAATACCCCTTGAGTTTGTTAGTGAATTTTCGGAATCTCCTTAGCAAACATGTATACATGTCACTCTTCTGTTATTTTCGAGAAAGAATTTTCCTTGCCCGGGCAAGGCCGCCAAAACGTATCCGTATAAGGCCTTTTATGTCTTCCCATGCAGTGTCAAATATTTTTACACGGGTATCAGAATCATCAGTCCATCTCACCGGAATCTCACACACTGAATATCCGTTCTTCTCAGATAGCAAGAGTAATTCCGTATCGAAAAACCACCCGTTTGACTTAACAAGGGGCAGAATTTTCTTGATTACCTTTCCAGAAACTACCTTAAACCCGCATTGAGCGTCACGAAATGAAACAAAAAACATAGCCCTGAAAAGTAAACTGTAAGACCGGGATATGAATTCGCGTTTTATCGACCTCCCGGTGACCTGGGATCCTTTGATCAGACGTGAACCTACAGCTATGTCGCACATTCTCGACCGGACAATGTCAGCAGCCCTTGGCAAGGCATCCAGACCTGTGGACAGATCCACATCCATGTAAGCAACCATATCCGCTTTACTCTGAGTCCAGGCTCGTTTTAGAGCGCGCCCTCTACCCCTCTCCTCAAGTCTGATAAATCCCACACGATCGTTCAAATCTGATAGTTCGGTTGCTATCTCCAAAGTACGATCAGTCGATCCATTATCAGCCGTTGTAATAGTCCAATCATATCCGGACATCTGATTTGAACAAAACTCGATGAGACGCCCAATGCATATAGGGAGATCAACCTCTTCGTCCAAGACGGGAACAATTATCTCTATGCTAGGGTCATTTGTAATTGCCATGAAAACGATTCTCGGTAGTATCGCCTCGACTGTATTTAGTGACTGAAATGTCGAATGCCGGTGAAGACCATTGCCATATTCGCTTCGTTTGCTGCAGTGATGACTTCCTCGTCACGTATCGAACCGCCCGGCTGAGCTATAGCAGTTATCCCTCCCTTTGCCGCCATCTCAATGTTGTCTGCAAATGGCATGAAAGCGTCGGAAGCAAGGGAAGATCCCTCTGACTTGTCTCCCGCGATACGAAGCGCGAGATGCACGCTAACTACTCTATTAGGCTGGCCTGCCCCCATACCTACTAAAGTGTTGCCTTTTCCTAAAACGATAGTATTGGACTTGATATGACGTAAGCACTTCCAAGAGAAAACAAGGTCCTCCCATTCTTGATCAGTCGGCTCCCTTTGAGTAACTATTTTCCATTCTCTCGGGTTTTCAACAATATCGTTTACGGTCTGGATAAGAGCACCTCCAGATACCGTCTTTAAAGTCACTCCAGATAACGGCCCTTCCGAAGCTTCTGCACTCAAGAGTCGGGTTCTTTTCCGTTTCCGCAATATTTCCAAAGCGTCATCTTCGTAAGAAGGGGCGATGATAATGTCAAAGAGTACCCTGCGCATAGAATTAGCTGTTGCGCTCGTCACCGTACGGTTAAATCCAACAATCCCCCCGTATGCAGAAACGCTGTCCCCTTCGAAGGCCCTTTTAAAAGCGACAGCTTGATCGGGGTGAACCGATATGCCGCAGGGATTTGTATGTTTGACGATTACGCAGGCATTATCAGCAAAGTCAGTTACTGTAGTCCAAGCTCCATCCGCGTCCAGAAAATTTGTATAAGACATAGGCAGTCCATGAAGTTGCTGTGCCCTGACTATTCCTCCAGTTCCTAGTACTGATGCGTAAACCGCACCCGACTGATGGGGATTCTCTCCATATCTAAGATCCTGGATCTTACCAAACCCAGCAGTAAATTCACTGGACTCTAGGGGCGTACTTTCCCTTAGCCAACTAGTAATTGCAGTGTCATAGAAAGCTACATGCTGAAACGCCTTCAGAGCCAGATTTTTGCGTTCCATATAAGTAACTTCACTTCCATCGGACAGCCTTTCACCAATCCATTCGTAGTCTGACGGGTCTACAACGACTATCACATAAGGGAAATTTTTTGCCGCCGCCCTGATCATAGTGGGGCCGCCGATATCTATATTTTCTAGTGCCTGAACGATCTGAACATCAGGATCAGAAACTGTTTGCACAAAGGGATAAAGATTTACTACCACTACATCTATACCGTCTATACCATGTTCTGACATCTGGTTGATATGATCTGCTGAATCACGTATGGCAAGAATTCCACCGTGAACAACCGGATGAAGCGTTTTTACTCTACCATCTAGAATCTCAGGAGAGCCTGTTAATTCAGACACCTGTTCAACGTCTAATCCGGCAAGGCATAGAGCATCGTGAGTACCACCCGTGCTTACAAGATCATACCCAGCCTCTTTAAGTGCCTTTCCAAACTCTCCGATAGCCGTTTTGTTGTAAACGCTCAGAAGCGCTTTCATTTTCTTTTCTCCACAAGAACCAGAATTCACTATTTAACGACAATCACCCTGTCACAGGCATCTGCGGTTTCTATGACCTCCCCGGCTAGGACCGACCCTTCAACTGTTGAAAGAATCCCCGATGCTTTCTCAGGTTCACACGCAACAACCATTCCTAAACCCATGTTAAATACCCGATACATCTCATCAATGTCTATGGATCCCCTATGTTGAAGCAATTTAAAAACCTGGGGAATCTCCCATTTGGAAGAATTGAATCGTGCCCCTAGTCCTTCAGGCAACATTCTAGGGACATTCTCGTGGAGTCCTCCTCCTGTTATATGCGCGATACCTTTTGACAGTCCAAAGATAGGGCGTAACTTCTTGTAGTAGGAAGGATGAGGACGCAGCAACGACTCTCCTAAGGTCTCCCCCAACTCTACAATATATTCTTTAAGAGGAGAGGCGTCATGATTGAGCCCAAATACATGTCTTACCAACGAGTAACCGTTTGTGTGAAGACCATTTGACGGCATCCCTACAAGCGCATCCCCCACTTCTATTTTCTCCAATGGCCTCAGCATCTGGTCGGCTTCTACAACACCTACGACAAAACCCGACAGATCCATGTTGTTGTCTGCAAACACCCCTGGCATTTCGGACGTTTCCCCTCCTATCAAGGCGCATCCTACTGCCTGGCAAGCCCCTGCTATGCCTTCAACGATAGTCTCTAACACGTCAGGATCCAATCTTGACGTCGCTATGTAGTCGAGGAAAAACATGGGATCAGCACCAATAACGATTAGGTCATTCACACATGCATTGACTAGGTCAGCGCCAATATTTGTATAATCGCCAGCCATTCCTGCCACCATTAGCTTTGTACCCACAGGGTCTGTGCTTGAGACTAGTACTGGATCCCGATAGCCTGCCACTCGGTACATAGCTCCAAAACCACCCACCCCACCCAACACACTAGGTCCATACGTTTTTTCGGCAAGCTCTTTGATTTTTCTTTTTACCCTCTCGGAAGCTGCCAAGCTGACACCTGCGTCTTGATAAGTAGGACCTTGGTCGCTTCTCTTGCTCGTCACGTTAATCGATATCTCCCCATCCCTAAGCGCTGCCAATCCTGCGAAAATCTTTCGCAGTTTCGTCAAGATCTATATCTCCAGTTCTAATTCTTTCGATTGTCTCCACCCAGAAGGAATGCTCCCTTCGCTGCACTCTGCTCCTTAAGGAATCTACAGTATCTCGAGGAAGCACCGGAATTTTGACTTGAGATACCGGCGGTCCTTGATCGTATTCAGTGTCTACCAAATGAATGGTAATTCCGCTTTCCTTGTCGCCAGCGTCCAAGACAGCGGAATGAACATAATCGCCGTACATCCCTTTTCCTCCGTACTTGGGAAGTAAGGCGGGATGACTGTTAATAACCCTGTTTGGAAAGGCCTCAAGTACCGCTAAACCTACCTTACGCATATAGCCCGCAAGCACGACGAGATCCACGTCGTGTTTCTTCATTACTTGTTTTATCGCCCTTTGTAGCTCACCGGATTCAGGATGGGTGCGAGAACTAAGATGAATAGCGTTAATACCGGATTTCCGGGCTCTCTCGATAGTGCGCGACCGGGAATTATTACTGATCACAACGCTCACCGATCCGTATATACGATCATCTTCGCAGGCATCAATTATCGCTTGGAGATTCGTGCCGCCGTGGGAAGCCATCACACCGAGGGTAATACTGTTTCGGCCGAGCTTAAGCAATCTTCCCAGAACCCACCTGCTATGTTTCCAGGACCAGTTTGTCCATCTCCAACTGCACGGGGATCGGATAGCTACCAGTAAAGCATCCCATACAATATTGATTCTTTTGCCCGGCAACACTTTTTACCAGACCTTCATGGCTAAGATAGCCTAGAGAATCAGCTCCGATGAAAGCGCAAATTTCATCAATCGTCATGTTCGAGGCCAGCAATTCGTCTTTAGTCGCCATGTCCACACCGAAGTGACATGGAGATATTATCGGAGGAGCGCAAATACGAAAGTGAATCTCTTTAGCACCTCCCCTTTTCAACAGTTTGACAACGTGTGGAGTCGTCGTGCCCCTGACAATACTGTCATCTACTACCACAACTTTCTTACCTTCAAGTATCTGAGGCAGGTAGTTCAACTTACGCCGAACTCCAAGTTCACGCAGTCTTTGGTCGGGAAGAATAAATGTTCTTCCTACGTATCGATTCTTCACAAGACCTTCACTGAACGGTATACCTGATTCCTGGGAGTACCCCACAGCCGCAGCTGTTGCAGAATCTGGTACCCCAATGACAACGTCAGCTTCTACCGGAAATTCTTTCGCCAGTTCGGCGCCCATAGCCATCCGGCTACTGTAGACGAGGTTACCGTTAAGAATGCTATCTGGGCGTGCAAAATATATTTGCTCAAATATACAGTTCCCGTAAGATCCATCAGATTGTTTTTTGTAGACAGATTGAAGTCCTTCATCATCTATAACAACCGCCTCTCCAGGCTCAACCTCCCTGACGAAGTCGGCACCAATATGGTCAAGCGCACAGGACTCTGATGCGATGACCCAACCACCATTCAATTTGCCAACGCACAAAGGGCGAACACCCAGAGGATCACGCATGCCTATAAGTTGGTCTTTAGTCATAATTATCAATGAATACGCACCCTGAAGCCGACGCATCGTGTAAGAGGCCCGGTCGGTCCAGTTATCTGCCGGGGCATTAGAGATGAGATGGGCGACAATCTCCGAATCGCCCGAAGAGTCAAAAGACAGTCCCCATTCGTACAATTCCTCTCTCAACTCCACTGAGTTAATAACGTTGCCGTTATGGCCCAACGCAATTTCCACACCCGTACCTTTCGAAATAATAGGTTGCGCATTACGAATATCACTCGAGCCTGTGGTGGAATAGCGAGTATGACCTATGGATATATATCCGGGCAATCGCGATAGGTCGTACTCCTGAAATGCCTGCCCAACTAGACCCATTTCAGTATGTGCACGAATATTGCGACCATCACTGGACGCGATCCCAGCACTTTCTTGGCCACGGTGCTGTAGGGCATATATACCAAAAAAGACCGCTCTGGCGGCCTCTTCCCCTCTGGCGTAAACACCAACAACCCCGCATGCCTCTTTCAATTTGTCATCAGCATGTGAGACATCATGAGTGACAAAGTCCCGTTTTAAGGTGTCGATAGATACAGGGGGTTTTCCCATTAAACTCGAGACCGAAGCCCCCATATGGTTGGGAAAGTGGCTATCTGCCCTGATTGCCTTAGCTCCCATTGAGGTAGAGTACCCCTGATTACAATACGGATCCATTGATGGATCCCCGAAATACTACATGTGACAGCGTTGAACAGCTTGTATGAACTTCCCGAAAATTATACGTCTGTTCAGAAGGCATGGTCAATGTAAAAAACCTTGTGGCGTTGTCGTAGAACTTACAAAAACCATCACCCTTCACTGCACCTATCGGGGTCCTAGGCTTCCCCAGTCTCCAGGTATTGTTTGAGTGCTTCCTTTGACATACCAGAAATACCAAACTCTATTGGACCTCGACCTGCTGTCCAACCATCAAGGCCCATCACGATACTGCCCAAACCAACAATAGAGTCTATTATGGGCGTGTCTATCCCAAATTGCTTGCCGATCTTGCTCCAAGTGGCTATTCCGTACGGAATATCTTCCGTTAGCCAGCGACTATCAAGCGAACCTGGAGCTTTTGACTGGGTTAGCATATGACTACCGTTGATTGCTGCCCATATAGAACCTTTAGGTCCAAAACCAGCGTCATGGAACGCCTGCCCATCTGGTGTTAAGTCGTAGCCCAATGTCGAACCGATAGCGAGTCAATCAGAGTCAACCTTCTCAATGGCCTTAGCCACCGAAGAGGAAACGCCTTCCTCATAGAAATAAAACTCTCCCACTGAGTACTCGATCCTACCAGCATTCTTGAGTACTCCCGCGGGATGCACCACAGGATTCATAGAAGATAACCCGCATTCCATGACATCTTTATAAGGGATAATGCCCGGAAATAAGGCACGTACTTCATCAGCAACATCATCTGTCTTAGAAGCGGGCAGAACTCCCAATCCGAGACGTGTAACTTCTCCCCATATAACGGCCCCAGATCTGGACGTCTTGCGGCACACGTATGGCGCAGTATCAACTTCCCCTACCGTTATACCCGAAACTCCAAATTCTGCCACCAGTGTCGAGAATTCCATGGCGCCAAGTGTCCCTGGCATGATAACCACAGTGTGGTTCTCTGTGAGATAGGGTCCGCAGAATTCTGCAAACGGCCGGTGGGCGTATGCAGGCACTATTAATAAAACAGTGTTTGAGAACTCAGAAGCTTCTTTCGGATCGAGAGTAACTTTAGATATAGGCGCTGGGCCTGTCTCCAAAACACCATCTAGATTTATCTCTTTCACCCGGGCGATTTCTTCAACTGATTGGGCAAAACTCGGATGTTCAAGCAAACATATTTCGTTCCCCATATGGCTCAATTGAGCCGCTACTGAAAATGCAGTGTTGCCACCGCCAAGAATAGTTACCCTCTTTCCTGACGTATTAATTCTTATCCACCTAAGAACATATCCAGAATATTTCCTGCCCGACCGCTACGTCGCTTAAAAAACTCCGTGTATCCACAGCTATCGCAGGTGATGTGGGAAAATTGTTGGTTCTGGATATCTAAGAATCTTGATAGTCCCCCACCCGTAGTACGGATTGTACCTGTCTCATACGAGCCATTATGGCACTTGGGGCATTCGTACTGTGTTATCGTTTCGGGCTCATTTTGCATCATTACCTCCTGTTACAACACGTCGATGATACTTTATCTAGGCTTGAGACTCTGGACCATCTCTTTTTCGGTACCCGGTCTTATTCAATAAGGTAGTTACCACAAGAGATACTAACAATACGATAAGAGATACGTTGAACACATCGTCTATCGCACCACTTAAACTACCTTTCATAACACCCACGACATTTACCAAAGTGTCCGATGGGACATTTAAACCGAGATTTTTAAGCATGGCAGTTCCAGCCTCGGAGTCGACAAGGGCGCGGGGGTTGCTTTTCAAATTTTCAAGAACCGCTTGGGGCACGACGATTCCGGCCTGGTCAATATCCGATTCCACCCTTGCCACGAAACGGGACGACAAAACGGATCCAAGAGTCGAAAGACCTATTAAGCCTCCTATTGTTCTTGCAAACTGAGTGAGGCTCGTCGCAGCTCCAATAGACTCAGGTGGAGTAAAGTTTTGAACCGCAATTGTCAGAGTTGGGAAAGTCGAACCCAACCCGAACCCCAGAATAACTATGTACACCACCGCCCTCACAAAGCTCGCTTCGTTTCCAAGTGTTGTAAAGAGAAATACACCAACCGCGAGAACGAAGATGCCAACTAATGACTGGATTCTGAAGTGGCCTCCTGTCCTTGATAGCACTTGGCCAGATAGTGTTGCGCCAAATACGACGCCCAACATCATCGGTGTCAGAAAAGTCCCGCTACTGGTTGCAGATGCCCCAAGCACACCTTGGAAATAAAGAGGAACAAATATAATAGCCCCAAACATTGCAAACCCTGTGAGGAGAGTTAGGACAAGCCCTATTGAGACCATCCTCTCCCGAAATAAAGCTAGTTCAAGAGTAGGATTTGGGGCTTTTAATTCCACCACGATAAGAACAGCGGATGCTACAACACCTATTGAGAGTGCGCTAACGACTTGCGGAGAGCCCCATCCGTACTGTACTCCCCCCCAAGACAATCCAATCATCAATCCGACGACGGATATTATCAGAAGTATCATGCCAACATAATCGATTCTACGTTTTATGGGATCCGTTGCGCCTTGGCTGTCCGGAAAGTACTTGATCAGGAGAAAAATAACCGGGCCGGCCAACGGCACGTTCACAAAAAAGACCCAATGCCACGAAAGATTATCCGTCAAGAAGCCTCCTAGAGTCGGGCCTATGACGGACGAAAGTCCAAAGCAAGCAGCCAACATCCCCATGTACTTGCCCCTCTCCTCCGGGGGAAACAGATCGGCTATTACTATGAAAGTCACTGCCATGATGGTCCCACCACCTAGTCCCTGGAGTACTCTGAAGAATATAAGCTGAGTCATGTCATGGCTGATCCCACACAGGATAGATCCAATGATGAAGACAAGAACGGACCCCACGAAGAACCACTTTCTTCCATACATGTCGGAGAGACGTCCGACAATTGGTGCGGCCGTAGTTGATGCAACCAAGTATCCCGTGGTTATCCATGTATACCGATCAAAGCCGCCGAGATCGGCAATAATACGTGGCGTAGCAGTACTTACTATCGTTTGATCCAATGCAGCCAGGAACATCGTTAGCAATACGCATGACAATGTAACTATTACCTGAGCACGAGGGAGTGGTAGAAATTGCTGAGGCTGAGAATTAACCCGCTCTTTTGACATACAAACTCCTATGCTCTTTCATCTTCTTTCAGGTGGTTGCCTGGTCAAGAACATTGAAAATTTTACGCCGAGACACCGCAAGAAAGTAACAAATATTTACCTAAATCGATTTTGGAGCGAAGGTTCAGCTAATCAAAGGTTGCGCTATGATCCACAAACTAACCACCGTATAAAAAATCATGAGAAAGAGCATCGGATATTGACTACGGACGGCGATACTATGGCTTCTTACACTTCTCAGAGATATCACATGAGCAGTAAAGACGGAAATGATGTGCCCTAAAACCAAAGCAGTGACTGACACTATCCAAGCAAAACGGGCATCTATCAGGCCTATGTTTGGTTTATAGCCCATCGTGCCAAATAAATTCCATTCAAAGCCTGGGAAAATGCCATTCATGCACACGAAACCTGTCCAATCGCCAAGGCCACAACCAAAAGGGTTAGAGATAAGCGGAACTATCTGTTGTCCTGTTATCAACAGAAAAGAGATGTAGTGAGAAAGGTTGTAAGCCAATGCAATTGGCACTAGGGAAAACACAAACTTCCGAACTACCTCAGGTTTCTTCAAGGAGTGTCCTGACATCCTTGAAACCGATCCGCATACGAAGATATATACTCCCGCAAAACACACAGGAATAAATAGAGTCCCCAAGGATTCGATAGTCGCTGCTGCCGCACCTGGCAAAGGATCAATTAAAGGCCATAATGCGTTTTGTACAGCTACCCATGCCGGAGTTTCTGACAGCCCATCGAAAGTAACCGTTGCCAGAGCGGTTATATGGAATGCAACCAAGGCAGTCGACACACTCTCGCCACGGGACAATCCGACAGCCCACGGCCGAATTGATAATTGTCTCAATTCCAACGAACTGTCAAAGTCTCCAGATAATTCCCAACATTCATAACAATCAACGCAATCGACAAGATCACGGTTGCCTAGACACCCTGAAATACAGAGTGAACATATATCCACATGTCCACTCTGCTTAAGTATTCTAATTTCTGTTGGAGAAAATCGCGCAAAGAGAGCAAACAGGACAGCGAACGGGTCCCCTCTTCTTAACCATGTATATTTGCCAAACAAGAACATACCGCACCATGTGTAGGCGGAATAGATGAGAACTAAAACAGATAAAGTGAAGGGCCGTGAGCTACCAGGGTAGACATTTTCAATCCATGCGAATAATAGAAAGCCTGCGAGCGCCGGCCATGAATCAAGGCTAGATGGCCATCTAAGCGGCGGGTGTCTTAAAAACCCATCTTTACAGAAAACTTTTTCATACCATTCGAAAGCAATCTGCCATGGGTTTGCAATTGCCCATACATTCCCTATCAAAGCTACCACATAGCCGATTCCTACCCACCAAATAATCCAAACAAATGTCGGGGTGAAATTGTCTAACGCATCTCCTGTACCATAGAGTCCTGCGGCCACTGTCAAAACTAATAACGAGACAGACAAGAGACCGGTCAATCGACCAAGAGTCCGAGCAAGGACCCTAAAAACTACATTGCTCCAAAGGTTAACCCGCGGGTACCCGAAATCCTTTCCCCCATGACGCATTAACCAACCAATTACCACAAATGAGACAGCAACCGTAGCGGCAGCGCCAAGTAAGAAGTAATTTAGTGGAATAGGAAGGTCATACCTCTCACCAAAACCGTGAGCATGGGCAGGCGACCAAAAGATCGAAAATCCTACCAAGGCAATGGTTAGGGCACCTATAACTTTCAGCTTACTCATAACAAATAGAAATTTCCCTTAGAAATCAATCTCCCTACGGGCGAACTTCTATCGCGACTAGGGTTTTTTCCTGCTCTTCGTGTTCGCCATGTGCCCCCTCTTTAACGGAACTGCCATGATCAGAAGTCGGTGGAAACCCACTTGTCAGACGAACACTCGCATCCTTTTCTATTGCCCATTCAACAGTCGCCCCCGGCTTTACTGTCACCTCAACCGGCTGATAAGTATGAGGAGAATCTGCCACCTTGACGGCAACTATCCCTTCCCTCCCATGATGGCTTGAGACAATAATGAGAGCCGATTGATCGTGGGCCATATGATCGTGGTATGGGATTTCAGTATCTTCCATATCTGGCGGGATAATGTAGGAAAACATATCTCCCTTAACAAGAGTTTTGGATTCAAAAAGATCTCCATGCCCGTCTTGTTCACTCGAATTCATGTCACTGGGCATGTGATTGGAGTGAGAATCATTGCCCTCACCCGCTGGCTGATGAGACGTAATTAGGAATCTACCCGTGGCATTTGCATTGAATTCTATAACCGCCTCTCCCCCTTTTGGAACATCCTCCTTAATATCGTATCCGTGAAGATGCACCGTAAGATGCTCATCTGATGTGAACGATATTTTCACGTCATCACCCTTATTAATGAATACTGTCTCTCCTACTCCCGACGCCTCACCACCTTTGATCTGAACATCTATTTGTGTGACTCCAGATGAAGACGGTGTGTTTTCAGAACCACAGGCACTTGCAATAAATGCCATTAGGCAAACTAGGCCCATGATAACTATCCCGTGCTTTCTGCCAATGCTCATTTTCTTATATCCTCAAATAGGCCCTGAGAAAAATCTGTCAGGCCGTGGTAATTTATTGTTTTTGAATGATCCACGTTAGGCACGTTGCTTTCTATATTCCCGCACCCAGGCTCTGGCAGACATGCCTATAATAACCAGAAATGCAATAAGGGCTCCCAAAGTCAAAATTGGGAGCACGGGATTGGGGTCTTGCACCTCCATCTCAAATACTGCAGATGCTTCTCCATCAGAAGTACTCACCTCGATCATAACGAACCAGATACCATCCCTATCTACAGCGGTATTCAACTCGTAGTAAGAAGGGTCCATCAGATTGTTTGGCATTTTCTCCGGCCCAATTTCAAGGTCCTGAGAACCTGGGCCAGAAGCAGTCAGCTTGACATTAGCATTCAAATATCGAACTCCGGTTCCAATATCTTGCACGTATGCCGCAAAGTGAACGACACCTGGTGAAGGCGACGCAGGAACAGTACCTAGACCGATTTCGAAAGTGCCAACGGATCTTTTGTCGTAACTTCTTACAGACCCATTAGCATCAACCGTAGGATTCACATAGAGTACCGAAGCAGAAATCACCAGAACGATCGATAACGAAAATTCCAACAATCTAACAAGATTCAACTTTGTGGAGACCCCCAACATACACTCACAGCTTCAATTCAAGGTGAGTGGAAAAACATGACTATACTCCTATGAGATGAGCCCAGATCGAGGGGGGGCAAGACCTGGGGGAACCTTCATTGCCTCAGGGAAAATTTCTTCCTCAATGATTATTCCGTATGTGCATGTAGGGCCACTGTCGCGTTCACTACAGCTACAGAATCCGCAGAGCGAAGAGGCCATAGCTACCAACCCACTATCTTCTGCAAAGAATGAGGTTGAGCCAACAGGACTTGGCTCATCGTGGTTATGCAAATCATAGGCAGTATCATAAATATGATTGTGAGTATTCAAAGCTACCAGGTGATCATGATCAGGATTTCTTTCTATAAAATGATGGTCAAATAACGTCCATGTGGCTGGTGCTAGTATCGCTAGTGACAGAAAAATAGCGGGAATACGCCACAGGATTTCCTGAATCATGGGCGCACACGACCAAGATAATATTCAAATGGAACCCACAAACACTCAGAGATATCGATAGTCAAACTACAACCCCCAGAGCGGCGGCTACAGTCTCCATATCCTTATCTCCTCTACCAGAGAGCCCAAGCAGTATAACTTGGTCAACCTTCAGAGTTGGGGCCAGATTTGACACATGATAAACAGCATGAGCTGGCTCTAATGCCGGAATTATCCCTTCCGTCTCACAAAGCAACTTGAAACCTTCAAGCG
>ERZ651768.135-NODE-135-length-51118-cov-8.516428_pt1 | contig 51118 bp, 41 predicted proteins | sample MGYA00514754_ERZ651768 | MGnify/ENA metagenome assembly ERZ651768
CTGGAAGATAAATTTGGCTTGACTGAAGGCAATTTAAATCATGGGGAAATGACCCTGAATCAGTTCTTCTTCATGCGACCAACCATAAGTTCAGCACAATATAAATCCCCCATAGAAAATCTGTATCTTTGCGGCCCTGGTACTCATCCCGGTGGTGGACTCCATGGTGCCAATGGCTTTAACGCAGCACGCGAAATATTGAAACTATAAAAAAAGAATTAATCGAAACGTTCAATTTGCTTACCAATGATGGATTCATTTGTAAATTTTTTACAGGAAGAAATACTCCGAATATTTAGTGAATGATCAATTTTTGGCAGACTCAAACTTCCAATAGATGCTGGATTCAACCCAATTAGATCTATCTATGGAATAACTAAGTCCCTCAATAAAAAAATGTGTTCATATATGAACATTCAAAAGTCATTACCGTTGAATCAATTGGCAGTGAAGGAATCCTTAATATTTCAATTGGAAAAGGGGAAATTAACTGTGCGATAGCTCTGCTCTTCACTAACGAATATACAAGAAAAATTGCAGGTGAATGGATGGGTTTTATTGTCACTATTTAGGGTTAGGTTTTCGTAACAAATCCTGTTCAAAAGTCTATGTTTAAAGAGGTGGTTGATGCTAATTTCAATTATAAATATTGGCACCAACTTTCTGATGGACGCCTTATAATAGGAGGATTTACAGGGCATGGTTTAGGATTTGCGGCAGGAAGCTCAAAAGTAGCCGCCGAACTCCTGGTTAATGGGTTCTCAAAAACGTCCGGTTTGTTCCGTCCTAAACGATTTAATTTTAAAGGGAGAGTATAGAATTTGGCACAAGCTTTAGAAGCAGTCATTGTTACAGGGAAAAGAACTCCAATTGGATCTTTTCAAGGAAGTTTGGCAAACATTTCCGCACCAAAATTAGGGTCAATAGCAATTGATTCAGTTCTAAAAGAATCCAAAGTTTCTGCAGAAAGAATAGATGAAGTGATTATGGGAAATGTATTACCTGCGGGGCTTGGTCAAGCTCCAGCTCGTCAGGCGGCCCTTGGAGCGGGATTACCTAATTCTGTGGAATGCCTCACCATAAATAAAATGTGTGGTTCCGGATTAAAAGCTGTAATGCTTGCATCTCAGGCAATCCAAAGCGGGGATGCAAACGTGATCGTAGCTGGAGGAATGGAAAATATGTCCCAAGCACCCTATCTCCTTTCAAAAGCTCGAAAGGGTTACCGAATGGGCCACGGGGAAATTATTGATAGCATGATCCAAGATGGCCTTTGGGATGTGTACAATGACATGCACATGGGAAATTGTGCAGAACTTTGTGCCAAAGAAAGGAATTATTCCCGGGAAGTTCAGGATGCTGTAGCAATTAAGTCCTATACCCGGGCTCAATACGCACAGAAGAAAAGATTATTCGAAAAAGAAATCGTACCAGTTAAAATTTCCCAGAAAAAAGGAGAAATAGTTTTAGTCAAAGAGGACGAAGAACCGGGCAGAGCCAGATTTGAAAAAATTCCTACTCTGCGTCCTGCATTTGAAAAAAAAGGTACCGTTACCGCAGCTAATGCTTCTAAAATTAGCGACGGGGCTGCAGCATTGCTGGTTACAAATTTAAGTACAGTAAAAGAATTGGGTATGTCTCCCAATGTAAAGATTCTTGCCCAGGCTACCGCAGCTCAAGCGCCTGAGTGGTTTACAACGGCACCAGTGAAAGCAATTGGAAAAGTTTTACAAAAAGCAGGAATGGAAGCCAAGGACATAGACTTATGGGAGATTAATGAAGCCTTTGCACCGGTGACAATGGCAGCCGTAGATGAATTTCAACTTGATTGGGAAAAAGTAAATGTCCATGGGGGAGCTATTGCCCTCGGGCATCCAATCGGTGCTTCGGGCGCCCGTATTTTGGTGACCTTGATTCATGCTATGAATATAAGAAAAGCAAAAATTGGGCTGGCTACCTTGTGTATTGGTGGAGGTGAAGCATCAGCATTGATTGTAGAGCGGATAGAATGAAAAAAATCGGAGTGATTGGTGCTGGAACTATGGGAACCGGAATTGCTCATGTTAGCGCCCTGTCAGGTTTTGATGTCACCCTAGTTGACATCGAACAAAATCTGCTTGAGCACAGTCTAACTTCTATTAAAAAAGGCCTAAAACGGCAAGTAGATAAGGGAAAGATCTCTCAAGAGGAAATGAATACTGCTTTAGGTCGAATTCAGACTATAACAGAAATGAAAACATTGTCATCTGAAGATATTGTTATCGAAGCTGCGACTGAAAATAAAGAGGTCAAAATATCTATTTTCAGCGAGTTGGATACTTTCTGTCCGGAAAAGACGATCTTAGCTTCGAACACTTCCTCCATATCTATCTCACTTATTGCTTCAGCTACCAATCGTCCTGAAAAAGTAATCGGAATGCATTTCATGAATCCGGTCTCTATCATGAAACTCGTAGAAATTATTCGGGGGAAGTTGACCTCAGACGAAACAACGGAAAAAGTCAAAAATCTTGTTGAAGTGTTAAATAAAATTCCTGTTGAATGCAATGATTCTTCTGGATTTGTCTCTAACAGAATTCTGATGCCCATGATCAATGAAGCAGTTTTCTGTCTGGCGGATGGAGTGGCAACCGCTGAAGCAATTGATAAAATAATGACGCTTGGTATGGCCCATCCTATGGGACCTTTGACTCTGGCTGATCTAATCGGCTTGGATATCTGCCTTGCAATTATGGAAGTGCTCCATCGAGATATGGGTGATGATAAATACCGCCCCTGTCCTCTTTTGGAGGAAATGGTTTCAGCCGGTAATCTTGGGCGTAAAACAGGACAAGGATTCTATAGCTATTAGTACAATAAAAAACACATGAATTTTCAATTAACAGAAGAACAGGAATTACTCCGTGATGTAGCGAGGAAATTTTCCGAGGAACATCTCGCCCCCGGGGTAATCGAGCGGGATGACAAAGCAAAAATGCCGGTTGATCAAATTAAACAGTTGGGTGAATTAGGTTTTATGGGCATCATGGTACCGGAAAAATGGAAGGGGGCCGGGATGGATACTGTCAGCTATGTCCTGGCCATAGAGGAAATATCAAGGATCGATGCCTCTGCAGGAGTGATTTTATCGGTCAACAATTCATTAGTCTGCCAAATCTTTCTCGATTGGGCCAATGAACACCAGCTCAAATCTTACCTGACAAAACTTGCCTCAGGAAAATGGCTGGGAGCATTCAGTTTGAGCGAACCTCAATCCGGTTCAGATTCCAGTAATTTGCGAACCTTTGCAGAAAAAAGTAATGGACATTATATTCTCAACGGGACAAAAAACTGGGTTTCAAATGGAATCAGTTCCGATTTGGTGATCGTGTTTGCTCTGACAACAAAAGGGATCGGATATAAGGGAGTTTCTGCCTTTTGTGTAGAAAAGGGGACACCGGGATTGACCACCGGGAAAAAAGAGGAAAAATTAGGAATCAGGGGTTCTGACACTTGTGAACTATACTTTGAAAATTGCAAGGTACCGGTTGAAAACCTGATTCAAGAAGAAGGTTCCGGATTTCATATTGCAATGAAGACCCTCGATGGCGGTCGAATTGGAATTGGTGCCCAGGCAGTGGGGATTGCCCAAGCTTCCCTTGACCGGGCATTGGAGTATTCCAAAGAAAGAAAACAGTTCGGGAAACCCATAAGTTCTTTTGGTGCAATTAAAAGTAAGCTCGCTCAAATGGCCACAAATATAGAAGCGTCCCGCTTGTTGGTTCTCCGTGCAGCTGCCTTGAAAGACAATCACCAACCCTACACCAAAGAGGCGGCCATGGGTAAGCTATTCGCTTCCCAAACTGCCATGGATGCTGCCAGAGAGTGTGTCCAAATTTTTGGTGGATATGGGTACATGCAGGAATATGGTGTTGAACGGCTTATGCGTGATGCTAAAATCACACAGATTTACGAGGGGACTTCTGAGATTCAAGAGCTCGTTATTGCCAGAACAATTTTGGAGGAATAAAAAGTGGAAGATATAGAGATTTTACAAGACATTGATTGGGATAATCTCACATTCAGCTTATCTCCAACGCGATCAATGTACATAGCTGAACAAAGGGATAACAAAGCCTGGAAAAGGGGCAAATTGGTACCGTTTGGAAATGTGTCCATATCACCAGCAGCTGGTGTTCTGAATTACGGCCAAGGGATATTCGAAGGGTTAAAAGCTTTTCGGACCAGCCGAGACCGATCTGTCCTCTTCCGTCCGAAAAACAATGCTGCTCGTGCCATTGAATCAGCAAAAAGATTGTGTATACCACCTGTCCCACAGGAAATGTTCATGGAAGCCATCCTGGAAGTTGTTAGAGACAATGCAGATTACATACCCCCCCAGGGAAAGGGAAGTCTTTATATCCGTCCCGTCATTTGGGGAACCGGAGCAGTTTTAGGAGTAAAACCTGTTCAATCATACACATTTTTAGTATTTGTATCACCGGTAGGACATTATTTTAAAAGCAGTGAGAAGTCTCTGCACCTAAAAATCACAAATAAATTTCACCGGGCTGCTCCCCGTGGAACCGGAGGATTTAAAGCAATCGGGAATTATGCAGCCTCCCTCCTGCCTCAAAAATTAGCAAAAAAAGCTGGGTTTGATGAAGTTATCTACCTGAATGCAGCCAATGAAAATTTTGTTGAAGAAGTTGGATCAGCCAATTTGTTCATTCTCAAAGATCAGACACTGGTAACTCCAGCTCTAACGGGATCAATTCTTCCTGGAGTAACAAGAGATTCCGTGATTCAAATTGCAAAAAAAATATTGAGATTAGAGGTTCAGGAAAGAGAAGTTTCTGTTGATGAAGTGTTAGATGCAGATGAAGTTTTCTGCAGCGGGACCGCTGTTACCGTAACATCAATCGGAGAAATTACAACGGATAAAACATTTAGAATAATCAGTGGCGGGGAAATTGGTCCATACACAAAGCGAATTGGCGAAATACTCTCAGGAATCCGCAACGAAACTATTGAAGATCAATTCGAGTGGCTTTTCCCTGTATTCTGAAACTAGCAATAGGATAACCGTTCGCATTTTGCTCCAGATTTAAAATGGGTAGAAAAAAACATCCCCGAAGATTAGGGCGAGAAGGAGTATTCCAAGGATTATATGCCCTGGAAATATCCAGCGAACCAAAAGAAAAAGTGCTGGCTGACATCCTGAACCGATATTCATTTAATATAAAAAGTCAAGCTTTTATCTCAGACTTATTTTTCAAAACAGTGGAAAATAAAACTTGGCTGGAAAAGGTAATAACACAACATCTTGATAATTGGGAAATTAATCGGATCGCTCTTCTGGATAAGCTCATTTTACAGATGGCAATCAGTGAATTATATTTTATGGATGATGTACCTCCTAAGGTTACCCTCTCTGAAGCAATTGAAATTGCTAAAAAGTATAGTACCGAGGAAAGCTCAAGCTTCGTAAATGGTATCCTTGATGCAGTATATAAAGAAAGAGAAAAATTAACGTGAGAAAATCTGTGTAAATTTTAACCTCTTTTATAGAAAACTAATTTAAATTTTAAAAATGCAACCCATTCTAAAAAAAATTTTTGGGTCGAGATCTGATAGGGAAATCAAAATTCTCTTACCTATCGTTGATGAGATCAACCAAATTGCCGAAACTCTCTCTTCAAAAAGTGAAGTAGAATTAGTCTCCAGAGCTCAAGAGATTCGTAAAGAGATTATTTCAGCAAGGGAATCCGCTGAACAGGAATTACAAGAAAAAAATCTGACGGAGAAAGAACTTAAAAAACTTCTTCAAGAGACAGAACAGAGTACACTGGATGAATACATGCCGGAAGCCTTCGCCATGGTTAAGGAAACATGCCGACATCTCATGGGACATTCCTGGCAAATGACCGGACAGACTACCGAGTGGAATATGATTCCCTATGACGTTCAGATTGCAGGAGCAATTATTTTGCACCGGGGAAAAATCACGGAAATGAAAACCGGCGAGGGAAAAACGTTAGTAGCAACCATGCCAATTTTTCTGAACGCGCTCACTGGTCGTGGTGTACATATAATCACCGTAAACGATTATCTTGCTCAACGTGATGCTGAATGGATGGGAGAAGTCTATAAGAAGTTAGGGTTGACTGTTGGATATTTACAGAATTCTATGGATAACAATCAACGCAGAGAAGCTTACAATTGTGATATCACTTATGGAACGAATACGGAATTTGGGTTTGACTACCTTCGAGACAACATGTCTCTGGCTGCGGAAGACCAAGTCCAACGTGGCCATGCTTTCGCTGTGGTTGACGAAGTAGACAGTGTTCTTATCGACGAGGCGAGAACACCTCTAATTATTTCTGGATCAGTGGATGCACCAGTTGATAAAACTTTTCAGGACCTAAAACCCCTTATTCAAAATCTCGTACAAAAACAGAATTCATTGGTATCAGAATTGGTGAAACATGCAGAATCCTATTTAAAGGAAAACAAAGAACAGGATGCTGGCCTTAAACTCCTTCAGGCAAACCGGGGAATGCCAAAACATCGTCAGCTTAGGAAGATTTTTCAGGAATCTGGTATGATTAAGCTAGCGCACAATGTTGAGTCCTCTTACATACGTGATAAACAAATGCATAAAGTAGATGAGGACCTTTATTTTAGCATCGATGAAAAATCCCACATTATTGATATCACAGAAAAAGGACGACAGCTGCTTGCCCCGAATAATCCAGAAACTTTTGTGATCCCTGATTTGGGTGAACTGCTGAATGACATAGATAGTCAATTAGATTTAAAACCAAACCAGATTGCACAAGAAAAAGAAAAAGCCCATCAGCTTCATGCAGAACGAAGTGGAAAAATCCATAATATCAATCAGCTCCTCCGTGCTTACACCCTGTACGAAAAGGATGTGGAATATGTTATACAGGAAGGGAAAGTGATGATCGTGGATGAATTCACAGGTCGTGTATTACCGGGAAGAAGGTACAGTGAAGGTCTTCATCAGGCTTTGGAAGCGAAAGAAAATGTTACCATTGAGAGAGAGACGCAGACTTTAGCTACAATCACAATCCAAAATTATTTTCGCCTCTATGATAAATTATCTGGAATGACTGGGACTGCTGAAACTGAAGCAGAGGAATTTGGAGCCATTTATAACTTGGATGTAACTGTGGTTCCCACTCATACTTCTATTAATCGGGAAGATAGAGACGATTTAGTGTATAAAACAAAACGCGAAAAATACAATGCTGTCATAGAAGAAATTTCAAACTGTTATAAACGGGGGCAGCCTGTTCTAGTTGGAACAATTTCTGTGGAAGTATCAGAACTGTTATCTCGAATGTTAAAACGTAAAGGAATTCTCCACAATGTGCTGAATGCCAAACAGCACCAGAAAGAAGCTGAAATTGTAACCAGGGCAGGTCAATCAGGGGCCATAACCATTGCCACCAATATGGCGGGCCGCGGGACAGACATAAAACTAGGAAGTGGTGTAAAAGAAGTGAGCGGGCTTCACATCTTGGGTACAGAACGCCATGATTCCCGAAGGATTGATCTTCAGCTCCGGGGTCGGTCGGGTAGGCAGGGAGATCCGGGATCATCCCAGTTCTATTTATCTTTGGAGGATGACCTCATGAGGCTGTTTGGCTCTGATAGAATTGCAGGAATTATGGACAAAATGGGTGTAGAAGAAGGAGAGGTTATTACAGCCAAAATGGTAACCAGAGCTATTTCCAATGCACAGAAAAAAGTGGAGGGGCGAAACTATGGTATACGAAAACACCTCTTGGAATATGACGATGTGATGAATCAACAAAGGCAGGTGATTTATGATATCCGAAATCAAGCTCTCCATGGGGAAGATATGAAGGAGACAGTCTTGGAATTCATTGAAGAATATGTAGCGGACGAATTGGAATCCCAAGACAGTACCAATCCTGAAGACTGGAATTGGGAAAGCATAAAACAGAATATTGCATCCCACCTGTTGGTGGATGCCGATCCCGATTCCATGAAAAGCGAATTAAACAAAGATGACTTATCGATCGATGATGTCCGCGATTTTATTTTTGAAAAAACAAAAAATGTGTACGCAGCCCGGGAATCATTAGTCCCGGAAGAAATCATGCGCGGCTTTGAACGGTTTGTTGTGTTGAGAACCATTGATGAAAAATGGAAAGATCATTTATACAGCATGGATCAAATCCGTGAGGGAATCAATCTGCGAGCTTATGGACAGAAGGATCCCCTTCTGGAGTACAAGTCTGAAGGGTTTAAACTGTTTCAAATTATGATGGGTGAACTGAACAAAACAACGGTTCAAAGATTACTCAGAACCCAACTTCAAGGAATGGAACAAGCACCCCAAATGCGCGGACAACAGGTGAGGAATGTCCAGACACAGCATAAAGACACTACTGGAATGGGGTTTTCAGGAGGACAAACTAGGGCCAGGAAGGCAAACCAACCTGACAAACCTGCACGAACGCCTGTTTATATTGAGAAGAAAATAGGTAGAAACGAAAAAATTACGATGGTAAGCCCCAGTGGAAAAAAAGTAATGATCAAGCATAAAAAACTTCAGCAATATTTGAATCAGGGATATACTGAAGTTTAGTAAGTCATTAGTCCAAAATCAACGATCTTTTGGAACCAAGTAAAGAGTGACGACCGTTTCCAAAGTTTTATTGTAATTTCCCACAAATTTGCCGTGGTGGTGGAACTGGTAGACACGCTAGATTTAGGATCTAGTCTCCTCTAGAGGTGCAGGTTCGAGTCCTGTCCGCGGCACAAAAATACTTATTACAATTCTTTAACCAAACCACCGAATTTCTGGTTAATTTGGAAGCCCAGTTTATAAAATAATCCTGCCTGAAAAAAGCCAATGGTCACATATTTATACCGCTGACCTCTTAACCGGTTGAATAATTCTTTCAGTAATTTCAGACTCAAGTGTCTTTTTCGGTATGGATAACGAATGACAATTTTTTCAATGTAAGCAGTTTTCTCCTCAGCTTTTTTCCAGTAGACACCACCTACCATCTGGTTGTTAGAATTAATAAGCAAAAGAAACTCGTGTTGGGACTGAAAAATACCAGGAAGATTAGCTTCACCAAGCAAAGAATGAAAGCGGGCAATCTCTTTTGGCTTGAATGGGGGTCGAATCCGGTATCTCTCACCAGTGCTGTCCTCAGCTAAAGAAATTAAGTCAAGCCGACTTTTTGAACCTGTTTCCCATACAATTAATTCTCCTTCTTCAGCAGCATCCAGATGTTCAAATAGAAGTCTTGTTAAAAAGAATTCTTCTTCTTTAGTAAGGGTAATATTCTCATGGATATAGTGAAGGTGAGATCCTAAATCTTCAAGTGTAACAGTCCTGGCTCTCAATTTCTTTTGGAGTGAAAACAATTCATCAATCAATTCTGGGTTGGAATCCTTAAAACAGGACATGAGGAAAAATCGAATCCTTGTTTCCGGATAATCATCCAGTAGGTCTCTAAGACAATAATCTTTGTATAACTCTTGTAGAATTGAGCCTCGTGCCTGAACCGAAGCCTTCGGATTTAATTCAAACCACCGCTGGTATCTCAATGATGCAAATACTACCTGCTTCGTCAAAATACCATTTTCATTAACCTCATCAATAAATGAAGTGATCTGATCTTGAAGTAAGCCTAACGACTCTCCTTTTTGTTTTATCGGCTTTTTCTGAAACTCTTCTTGTAAATCCATCAGAAATTCAAGCCCCTGTTTCACTGTAACCACCTGAAGAAGGGCAGTAAAAAGTACTTCCCAACCTCCCATTCGTTTTAACCCCGGATAATCCTGTTCCGAAGTGATAATAAATCGACCATAGAGGGTAAATACAAAATCAGAAATGGTAGTGAAGTGTTTGCGGTCGGATATGGAAATTAACCGAGTTCCAGTAGCATAATCATACTTGGGGATAATCAGATTTTTTGTCGATGGATTAGCGGAATAAAGGACATATCCTGTTCTATACCAAAAATCCATATAAGCCATGAGCCCATTCCAAACGAAATGAAGCCATTGCATTTGCCATCGATCAGCAGCTTTTCCGCTTGCAATTTCTTCACGGTTTCGTTCAAGATTCTGGTAAAGAGTTTCACCGGGTATATACTCTTCAGTATACAGACCATATTTGGGCCAATATCCACCGAAATCCTCTACAAGTTTCGGCCCATAAATGGAAGATCCAGTTGTGATCAGCCATCTGATTTCATCCTGGATAAATAACTTACCTAGGTTTTCGTCAAGATTAATAACAAAATTATACGAGTCTGAACTTCTCGTCTGTACAAGGACGCGGAATACGCTTTTCCCATGATTACTACCCAGAAAAGAAACCCAAATTCCATTTTTTGGGATATCTTCCAGCCTGATCAACCGGTGATTGGAAAAGAGGAAAATAGCCTCTTGAAGCAATACAGTATTCCCCATTGCTTCTATCAATCTTTTTCGGGATTCCTCTTCAACATTTTTATCAAAAAGAATTGTATCTACCCAGGAATATTCATCATCTGTGTCTGGATCAATTGCTAAATGTCTATCAACCCCGATCCATTCCCTAAAACCGTTGGTGAGTGTCACTAATGCTTTTTTAACTGTAGAAAGAACCTGCTTCTTCGCACCGGACAGCTCCCATCGAATCAGCTCCACTCTTGCCCATATATAGCTTTTGGGGTGTAAAACACCATAAATTGCTATAATCTTTAGAAGAAAGCACAGAAAGGCCTGTTTTTTCGCATTGAGGGATTTTTCTTCAAGCCGTTTGGTTATTACACACTTGAGAAGAGCGTCAAAATGTTCCTGTTGAATACGTTGGACATCAAAATCTATCTTTTTTATGTTATCAGTCTTTTTCAACCTTTCACATATGCTTGTGAGAGATGCAAGAAATTCCGAACCGGAAATGTGGGATAAAAGATACTCAAGAGACTTAATTTGAATATCTTGCGAAGGATGGAATTGAAGACGAAGGAGAACTTTGTGAACTATCTCTTTAAAATCACCTGTGTTATTTTCAAGGTCCTGATGCAGATGGTTCATTGCACTGACCATATTGTCATTTTTAGGGTGATGTAAAACAATCGCTGATTCGTGAAGGAGCTGCAGTGAGGATACCTTTCTTTGGCTGATGTTATCTCTTTTTTTATTTGGGGTTTTGGGGAAGCTTCCATCTCCCCAGGGGAGTGACCTCACATTGAGTTGTATACCCGAATTGATTTCAAACCTTGATATCCGGAATGCGATAGAACCAATAAAATCAACAAGAGCTTGGTTGCCAACCCAGAGATAGGGAGAAATCATCAGCGTTTCCAAATCTACAAACTCTTTATTAATTATATAAGAAAAGTCGCCAATCTGAAATATCCCGGAATTCGGTTGTATTACAAGTGGCTTCGTCTCATTCCGGATAGATACAGTTTTTCCGTCCCAGAGTATATCAGATGGGATTACTCCTTTTTCTCTTATTAACCAGTTTGGTATGCGGATTTCAAATCCTTCACACATAAGACTGGTATAAATTTTTTCGTACATTGTATCAATAATTTCTGCGAAATTTTTCAGGATAATATTTCGTTTATATGTTTCTTTACGGGTTAGTTCACCGTACTCTTCTGAAAAATCCCGTTGAATGATGGCAAAATTCACAATTCGTTCATACGGGGCAAGAAAACTGTTAACTGATTGCACCAGAGAACCAAAATAATCGCGAAATTTCTGTTTTGAATTTTTCTGTATTTCCAAAGAAATTTGTTCATACTTTGGGTAAAGTAGAACGGTATTGTACTCTCGTCCATCTCCGACAAGAAAAACTGATTTTATTGTGTCAAAATCCTGAAAAAGATTTTCAATCTTTTGTGGAGAGATGGTTTGTCCCCTATTGTTTTTATATATTTCCTTTTTTCTGCCAATAATGAAGAGATGACCTTTTTTACGTTTGAAAATATCACCAGTGTGGAACCAATTGTCGGAATAATCGGTGGAAATAATTTCTCCAAAATAGCCTGGAGAAACATATGGTCCACAAATTAAAAGTTCACCATCCTCAGTAATTTTGGTTTCAATCCCCGGAAGCGGCTTACCTACAGAATCCCGAAAATAATCGTTAACCGGTGTCATTGTGATTCCTCCGGTTGCTTCTGTCATTCCATAACCACTCAAAAGATGAATACCATTTTTCTGATAAAATTCAAAAATGTCAGGATCAAGATACCCGGCTGCCGAAAGTCCTAGTTTAAGCTTTCCTCCAGTTAATTTTTTTAAAACTATTTTTATCTTTTCGGGAGGTAATTGATCATGTTGAGTTTGATTATTGATTTGTTCGTATAGTTGAATCCATCGTTTCGGAATACTAATGAAGACTGTAGGCTGGACAACCAAAAAATTCTTCAAAAGAGTTTTGTAAGCAGGAAATTCAGCAAAGGCATATGTAGCGCCCCAGAAAATTGTCCCAATCATTTCCAGGTACCGACCAAACGTATGATAGAGGGGTAAATAGGAAAGAAAAATATCATTACTTGATAAATCCGGTAATGCAATTGCCCGGGAAAACCGTTTGGAAATTATATTCATTTGAGTGAAAATGATGCCCTTCGGATTCGCTGTTGTCCCCGATGTGTACATAACAGTTGACACCCCATCATTTTCAGTTGTGTTTAATCGCTTTTCAAGTATGTCTTGAGGCACGTTTTTACCAATTGACAAAAATTCTTCCCATGTTTGGGATGGGAAATCAAGTGAGTGCATATCGGGAAGTTGGGTTACTGATAAAACTCCAGAATTACCTCTGAGCTGATTGAAAAGATTGTGTGGTTCAATCCCACCAATGAAAAGATGTGTAATCCCTGCATGGTCAAGTATGTAATTTAAATCCGTTTTGGAAAGATTGATTGGGATAGGCACTATACAAAAATTAAAAGAAAGACAGGCTAAATCTAATAAGGCTCCATATAAAGAATTTGTTGTCAAAATACCAATAACTGGACGAGAGAAACCATCGGTTGATTTGGAAAGAGATTTGGCAATTCCCCAAATGTATTTCCAAGCTTGTTTATATGTAATAGTTACAATATCTTTCCCTTCAACAATTTGAAACAATGCTTTTTGGGGATAGGTTCCTACCCGCTGCATTATCAAATTACCTACATGAAAATTAGATTTCCTCGTTAAACTGATTAACAATTCAATCCACATTTCCTTTTTATCTGACTTATAAAAAGTCTTATTTATCAGAGGAAGATGACCAGCTTTGAGAAAGGAATGAACCGTTGCAGGAGGGTAGTTTCCCTCTAACAATTTCTGTGCAATGGTAAAAAGCAGTACTTCATCCGGTGATGAAGATTTTGCTTTTTCTATGACACTATTTATATACGAACGAGATAAATTTCTCATCATGGGAAATTAAGATATTTCAAGAAAACTTCTCGATATCTAATCAGTAAAATTCTAATATTAGAGGAAATGGTTTTCCTTCATCTCTTTTAATTCTTTATCTTAAGTTCTCGTAAAAAATATTCATTCCACTTTATTACTTTAACATAATAAACCAATTTAGGTTAACCAATGAAAAATAAAAAAGAATCTGCTCTTTCTCTTACTCAACAAGAAATCACTGAATTACTAAAAACCACACCTTCTGGGATCAAAAAATATATTGATGAACTTGAAGGTCAGATAAAAAATCTATCTGAAATTGGAGTTGCACTCTCAAAGGAAAAAGATCGAGGGAAAATATTAGAAACGATTCTTCTAGAGGCAAAAAGAATTTCCTCAGCAGACGGAGGAACAATATACATGAAAACGGATGATAATCGCTTAAAATTTGAAATAATGATGAACGACTCCTTAGGAATTCATTTTGGAGGAACATCGGCTGAACCTATGCCAGATACCATATACCCGGTTAAGTTGTACAATCCAGAAACAAATCAACCAAATCACAAGAATGTATCGGCCTATGCTGCATTGACAGGAAAAACAGTCAATATTAAGGATGCTTATAAAGAGAAAGGATTTGATTTTTCCGGTACAAAAGGGTGGGATAAAAGACATGGATACCGTTCAAAATCGTTTTTAACAGTGCCAATGAAAAACCATGAAGATAATATTATTGGAGTTCTTCAGTTATTGAATGCTAAAAATCCCAACACAGGTGAAATTGCTTCATTTTCTACTTCGATAAAAATGATTGAAAGTCTTGCCAGCCAAGCTGCTATTGTAATCACAAACAAAAATTTAATTAGAGAATTGGAGGTTCTTTTTGAATCCTTCATTAAGCTAATCGCAACCGCTATCGATAAAAAATCTGCGTACACCGGGGGACATTGTAGTCGTGTACCGGAGATTACAATGATGCTCGCAGACGCTGTTGGAAAGATTAAAAGCGGGAAATACAAGAATTTTGACATGAATCCAGATGAACGGAATGAATTATATATTGCAGCCTGGCTCCATGATTGCGGTAAAGTAGCTACCCCTACCCACATTGTAGATAAAGGAACAAAACTAGAGAAAATTTTTGACCGAATTGATATTATCAACATGAAATTTGAGGTTCTCCGTCGTGACAAAGAAATTGAATTCTTAAAAAAAATATATAAGTTGAAAAATAGTGATAAAACCGTCTTGGAAAAACTCAAGGGTGAATATAAAAGACAATTGGAACAATTAGATGAAGATGAAGCATTCCTTGAGCGATGTAATATTGGTGGTGAATTTATGCTTGAAGAATTGCAGGAACGGGTAATACAGATTGCAAAATATCCTTTTAAAGAAAAAGGCAAGAAAAAACCCTTTTTATCAAAAGATGAAGTACGCAACTTAAACATATCCAAGGGGACACTGCTTCCCGAAGAACGTGAAATAATTAACAGTCATATTTCCATTACTATTGATATGTTGGAACAGTTACCATATCCCAAGCATCTAAAAAATATTCCTGAGTTCGCTGGTGGACATCACGAAAAATTAGATGGTACGGGATATCCACGGGGCTTGACTGAAAACCAAATGTCTCCACAGGCTAAAATGATCGCAATCGCTGATATTTACGAAGCATTAACCGCTGCTGACCGACCTTATAAGGAGGGGAAAAAACTTTCAGAAGCAATGCGAATTATGGGTTTTATGAATAAAGATCGCCATATTGATAAAGATTTATTTAAAATTTTTGTGAAGGAAGGAATCTATAAAAAGTATGCGAAAAAATTTCTAAAACCAAATCAAATTGACAAAGTTGATGAAACAGTAATATTATAATGATAAAAAAATCCAATTAGTGACCCTGAAAATATCACCAGGAAATAACCGCTGAGGATAATTGTTAACATATGACTCCTGAAATTGCCATAGTTCTGGGTGTAATTACCCTAATGTTTATCTTATTTGTGATGGAGCTGTTTCCGCTGGATGTAACAGCATTGTCAATATTAGCAGTTGTATTGGTATTAGGCTATATTTCACCGGAAGAAGCCATAAGCGGATTTGCAAATCCAGCCGTGATCACCATTGCATTGTTATTTGTATTAAGCCATGCTCTACAAAAATCAGGAATATTGGAATATATGGTAATTCGCCTGAATAAACTCACTGAACGGTCCCGATTCCTTGGTTTGTTTGTTTTTTTAATATCGGTGGCACTGGCATCGGCTTTTGTTAATAATACAGCTATCGTAGCTATATTTATTCCGTTGACAATTCGTCTTGCTCAAAAGTATAATTTAAGTCCATCTAAATTACTTATGCCGTTGAGTTATATCGCCATCATTGGAGGTACACTTACTTTAGTAGGTACATCCACAAATCTCCTGGTGAATTCAATTTATGTCAATAGCATATCTTCATCACCACCCTTGGGAATGTTTGAGTTCGCAAAATTCGGATTAGTTATGCTCGTTATTGGTATGGCATATTTATTAATAGCCGTTCCATTTTTAATACCATCCAGAACTGTAACGTCCAGTTTAACCAAAAGCTATCACATGGGTGGTTATTTGACTGAATTAAAAGTGAGTGCAGAATCTCCACTGGTTGGGCGTACTTGCAAGGAAAGGGCAGTAAATAAGAATTACGATATCACAGTTTTAGATATATTAAGAGATGGTAAACTGATCAGCAAAAATATTCGGGATACATTTATTCATCCAGAAGATATCTTATTTGTACGGGGTTCTCTTGAAAACTTTTTACGCATGAAAGAAGTAGAAAAAGTCACAATGCTGACTGATGAAAAATTGACCCAGGATGAATTAATCCATGATGATAATACTCTGGTAGAATGTCTGATAACAAATCAGACAGATTTGGTAGGTAAAAGTTTAATGGAAATCAATTTCCGCCGCCGTTTTGGTAGTTTCATTTTAGCAATCAGGCGGGAAGGAGAGATCCTCAGAAAGAAAATTGCCCATGTTGTTCTTCAAGCATTTGATACACTTCTCATCTATGGACCAATTGAAAAAATTAAAGAGCTTTCTGATTCTGGTGATTTTATTGTTCTGGGTGAAATTGAAGCAACACTGCAAAAACATAAATATTGGTGGGTAAGCGTCGCAGTGATATTGGGCACAGTTATCCTAGCTGCACTAGGAATTGTTCCTATTTTGAAAGGAGCTTTGATCGGGACCATATTTCTTTTAGTCATCAGAGTTATCACAGCGAATGAAGCTTATCAGAGTATTAATTGGCAGGTAATCGTGTTGATCGCTGCATTAATTCCTTTGGGAATTGTTATTCAAAAAAGCGGAACTGCTTTTTGGATTGGAACAGTATTAAATGATATTGCAAATGCATTTAATCCACTCATCCGTCCAACGATTATGCTGTCTTTAGTGTACCTAGTTACAATAATTCTGACGGAAATGACATCCAACGCCGCCACAGCTATTATTATGACACCTATAGCCATTTCTGCTGCTCAGCAGATGGGATTAGACCCCCGGACATTCGTGTTTGCAGTATGTTTTGCAGCTTCTGCATCATTTATTACACCCATCGGTTACCAGACAAATTTGATGGTTTATGGACCCGGAGGATATAAGTTTACTGATTATGTGCGCGTGGGATTGCCTCTTGCAATTGTATTATGGTGCATTGCAACCTGGTTAATTCCAATCCTCTGGCCCTTTACTTCAATTAATGCATAGCCATTTCTGATCTTTTTTATCAAAAGAGAAAAAGAAAGAAATTAACATGAACGATTTCGTAAAAACATACACAGATGAAAATTGGCAAGAAACTGATGAAAATCAAATTGGATTGACCTTGATTTATATCTGGATACCTAGAGGATGGTACATATAGGACCATCGGTCCCATAATCGATTAATTGGCTCAAGTGTTTTCAAGGATAAAATCACCATTGGCAAACTGAATGCGGATGCAACGCACCTTCCTGTTTTTTATGAGCTTCCTGCGGTCGCAGGAAATAAGCATTAATCGCCTAGACTATTTAATACAATTCCGGTGCTTCGTATGGGCGAATCCAGACTAGAAAAATATTTATCTAACCCTGCAAAGGGTTTATGGAAATTGGCTATTCCGGTCATGGCCGGAATGGGCATCCAAACAATTTATTCTATTGTTGATATGATATTTATCGGCCGGTTGAGTGGCGATGCCATTGCGGCTGTGGCCTTTAACATGCCCTTATTCTTTTTTGTTCTGGGGTTGACATTTGGACTGGGTGCCGGCGTTACTGCTTCCATAGCCCGATTCATTGGTGCAAAAGATAAAACCAACGCTGATAACAGCGCAGAACATGCAGTGGTTCTGGGTTTAGGTGTCAGTGTTGTATTAACAACTGTCGGGTTGATATACGGCAAACCAATTTTAATCAGTATTGGCGCAACTCCGAATGTGGCTGACTTAAGCTGGTCTTATCTCAGAGTTATTTGCATTGGGTTACCCTTTATGGTTCTGTCTGCGTTCTTTCGTTCCATCCTAGCTGGGGAAGGGGATACCAAATTTCCAATGACAGTAGCCGCGTTAGGGACTGTACTGAATATTATCCTGGACCCAATTTTTATTTTTACACTTGGGTTTGGTGTCCCTGGGGCAGCAGGGGCAACTGTTATTAGCCAGATAATCGTTTTTATTATTTTTGTTTATATGTTGTTCGTCAAAGAGCATTCCTATATTACCTTTCGTTTAAAGGATTTCAAACCATCTTCTTTTATTATGAAAGATATTATTAAAGTTGGTTTTCCTGCTTCCATATCTATGGTGATCATGTCTATTGGACAGTTGGTGTTTAACAGGATTCTTGTTCATTTTTCCACTGATGCCGTGGCTGCCTACCAGATTGGGGGACGCATTGATATGGTCATTTTTCTACCTATTATGTCCATAGCATTTGGATTAACAACTTTGGTGGGCATGTTTCATGGTGCGCAGGAAATGGACAAAGTAAAATATATTATTAAATATGGATTAACCAGGTCATTCATGATCACGGTGGGTATTTCTATTATTGTATATGCTTGTGCACCACAATTGATCATGGGTTTTACTAAGGATATTTATATCCAAAATACAGCGGTCAAATATTTAAGGCTTATGTCCATCGTTTATCCATTGGTTGCGACGGCCTTGCCTTGTGGTCGTATTCTCCAGGGCTTTGGTCTTGGAATGCCTTTACTAATCATTACGTCTATTCGTGTATTGCTTGTATCGTCTCCATTGGCAGCATTTTTTATTTTTATTCAAGGAAAACCTCTGGAATGGATCTGGTATTCCATGATGATCTCAACGGTTGTCTCATCCGTGGTAGCGTTAACCTGGGTTTACTTGACGGTCAGGAAGTTTTCATTAATAAAAACTCAAGCGTAAATATAAAAAGACTATCAATAAACCCGATAAACAATGCTATAAGAATCCATTTTCCAAATATGTTTTAACTATATTTATACAATCATTTAAATGAATAAAATGTTTTTATTATTATGTGTTTTGCTCAATATAAATCAAATCAATATTTTGGAGAATTTTCAAAAAAACCACTTCAAACCAATATTTCTATTTGTCTGTTAATTTACTTGTAGATAGATTTGGTCCGCCAACCCGACAATTTGTAACGTACTTCCTTGCTTTGCGGTATTTTTTCACTTGCCGATTTCGTCTGCTGAATAAAAAATTAGTACAGAAAAACGGAAATGGCTGAAGCAATAGAACTAGATTTTACCTCTACAAAAGTTAGATCCAAAGTACCAGATCCAAAAGTTCCGGAAGCTCTCCTCAACGTCAAGATAGATTCAGAACCATTGATTAAGTCAGATGGTGAATTACCCACTGAATTTCAAATAAATAATTATTATGGAAAAGATACCCTCGGTATGGATGTCTTGAAGAATAAGTATTTAGCCCCCTGGGAACAACATCCCTGGGAATTATGGACCCGTCAAGCGAAAAGCATTTCCTCCGTTGAGAAAACGAAACAGCTTCAAGATAAATGGGAGAAAAATTTCTTTTCTATACTTGAAGATTTTAGATTTGTCCCGGGTGGTCGCATTATGCATGGAGCAGGCAGGGAAGACATTACAACAACATTAAATAATTGTTATGTCGTTGCTATTAAGGACGATTCCATAAATGCAATCTATTCCGCTATTAACGACGAAGCGCTTACCTATAAATATGGTGGTGGGTGTGGCCATGACCTCTCACTTTTGAGACCTGAAGGCGAAGCGATCCATGGAACGGGAGGGGAATCATGTGGACCAACGGGATTCATGAACTTGTTTAGCGAGAATACAAATACAATTGCTCAGCATGGAAGACGGGGTGCCAATATGCAAACGCTCCGGGTAGATCATCCTGATATCGAAAAATTTATCGCCATCAAAACAGGTGATATAAATATGGTTAAATACTCCAATATTTCTGTTCTGTTAACACATAAATTTTTACAAGCAGTAGAACAGAATGACGATTTTGAACTCATGTGGAAGAATACGGCATACAAAACTGTTAAAGCACGAGATTTATGGGATAAGATAACCCATCATGCACATAACAGTGCGGAGCCAGGACTCCTCTTTTGGGACACAATGAAAGATTATCATAATGCAGAATATTGTAGTCCTTTAGTATCAACAAATCCTTGCGCTGAACAACCATTACCAGAGGGCGGATGTTGTAATCTTGGTGCTATTAATCTTGAAAGGTTCGTAGATAATAATAAAAATTTTACCATTGATAAATTTAAAGAAACTGTCTCCATGGGATTCCGCTTTTTAGATAACGTTGTCGATTACAACGTGAAAAGGCACGCCTTGGCATCACAAAAAGCTAATGCTAAGAATGATCGTAGAGTTGGACTCGGAATTCTTGGTCTGGCTGATATGTTGGTAAAAATGAATATTAAGTACGATAGTGAGGATGCGATTCAGACCGTGGACCAGATTATGCAAATTTTTCGAGATACTGCCTATGAAACCAGTATAGAATTGGCTAAAGAAAAGGGTGCATTCCCAAATTTTGACTGGTCTGGATATAGCAAAAGTAAATTTATCAAAAATCTTCCTAAGAACCTTCGAGACCAGATTCAAAAACACGGTGTCCGAAATAGCACTCTCACAACTGTAGCTCCAACTGGAAGTGGGGCCATTGTTGCCAGAGTTTCCTCCGGGATCGAACCGATTTTTGATACATCTTACAGACGGCGAGTAAAGAAAAATAAAGGCAATGGTAAACTGTTTAAAGAGTATAAAGTATATCACCCCATCATTGAAAAACTCTTTGGCAATGATAAGAATCTCCCTGACTATGTTATCACTGCTCATAACATTGATCCCTATTTTCGCGTAAAAATGCAAGGGGTCATCCAAAAGTATATTGACAGTTCTATCTCTTCAACCGTAAATCTACCTGGAGACGTTTCAGTTGAAACTGTTGCAGATATTTATATGACTGCTTATAAAGCAGGATTAAAGGGTATTACTGTTTACCGGGAGGGGGCACGTGAAGGCGTACTCATCACGGATGTAAAAACGAATGAAGAAAAAGAAATACAAGAATCAACCACGAATAAATCAGCCGAAAAAATCGGTGTAAGAGCTGAACCTCGATTCAGACCTACTACAACCTTAGGAAGAACCCGGAGAATTCGTACAGGGGAAGGAACATTGTACATTACCGTTAATGAAGATGAACATGGCCTTTGTGAAGTATTTACTGCTATTGGTAAAGCCGGTGGAAATGCAGCTGCACAATCTGAGGCAATTAGCCGACTTATTTCTCTAGCTTTACGATCAGGAATCAATCCTGAATCTATTGTGAAGCAATTAAAAGGAATTAGTGGCCCAAACCCGACATGGGAAGATGGACGACTTATACTTTCTACTCCTGATGCTATTGGGAAAGCATTGGATGACTATCTGAAAAACCGCACACCGCAAAAATCCAAAGATGAACCAAAATTTACACATTTTACCATTGCTAATGAAGCTGAAACACATGGTAAGAGTATACAAGACTATACAGTAAAAAATATTTCTTCATGTCCAGACTGTGGTAGCCCCGTTCAATTTCAATCAGGATGCGTGACTTGTATGGGCTGTGGATTTTCTAAATGCGATTAAAAACTTTATATATTTAATTCTAAATTATCCCTTCTAAAAAAGTCGCCCACGAAGGGGAAAAAACTATACTTTCATAATTTCTTTTTCTTTTTGTTCCTGTACTGTTTTCAATTCATTAATATGCCTGTCCGTCATTGTCTGAATATCATTTTCCGCTCGTCTGATTTCATCTTCTGATATATGCTTCCCAGTTTGGATATCCTTCAGTTGGTGGTTTGCATCCCTTCGAACATTCCGAACAGAAACCCTTCCCTCTTCCACTAAATCATGAACATATCTGATAAGTTCCTTTCTCCTCTCTTCAGATAATTGGGGCATAGGAACTATGACAGCAATACCGTTATTGCTGGGTGTCAATCCAATATTGCTCTCAAGGATGGCTTTTTCAATATCAGGAATCAATGCTTTTTCATAAGGTAGGATAGACATTATCTGTGGATTCGAAACTGATATGTTTGCCACCTGATTCAACGGTGTCATTGTTCCGTAGTAGCTCACGTGGATGCTATCAAGAAGTTCTGGATTTGCACGTCCTGTTCGAACCTTCCCTAACTCCATTCGTGTATGGACAAGAGCTTGATCCATACGATGTTCAGCATCTTCTAAAATATTTTCAATCATATCTATTTACTCCGTAACTAACGTACCAAGTTTACCTCCTAAAACAATTTTTTTCAAGTTTCCAGATTGATTGATGTTAAATACTATTATAGGTAAAGAATTTTCACTACAAAGGGTAATTGCTGTCATATCCATCACACGCAGATTATTAGTTAAAACTTCTTTAAAAAGAATAGAATCAAATTTTACGGCATCAGGATATTTCATGGGATCTTTATCGTATATACCATCTACTTTTGTTCCCTTTAACACAATTTCAGCATTTAACTCCGTCGCTCGAAGTGCTGCTGCTGTATCCGTGCTGAAATAGGGATTCCCGGTTCCACCGGCAACGATAACAATTCTTCCCTTCTCAAGATGGCGTATAGCCCGTCTACGAATATAAGGTTCAGCAATTTGAGTCACGCTGATTGCGGAAAGCGCTCGAGTGGAACAATCAAGTTTTTCAAGGGCATCCTGAAGTGCAATAGCGTTCATGATGGTAGCAATCATTCCAAGATAATCCCCTGTTACTCTTCCCATTCCTCTGCTTTCAGCCTGGATACCCCGGAAAATATTCCCTGCACCGATAATCAATCCAATGGAAAGTCCAAGATCATAAATTGACTTGACTTCTTTTGCAAGATAATCAGCGCGTTCCGGGTTAATGCCAAAACCATCCTCTCCTGCAAGAATTTCTCCACTCAATTTCAGAAGAATTCGCCTGTAAACAGGTTTGGCCATATTGGGAATTTTTAGGGAGATCAGGTGTCTTCACCAATTGCAAATCGTGTAAATCGATTCACACTGATGTTTTCACCTAATGTAACAATTATTTCATTTAATAGGTCTTGAATGTTTTTCTCGGAATCCTTAATAAAAGTCTGCTCCAGCAAACAATTATCCTGAAAGAATTTATTCAATTTTCCCTCTATAATTTTGTCTATAATTTCTTCGGGTTTCCCAGAAGATTTTGCCTGCTCATGATAAATACTCTTTTCTCTATCAGTCAGTTCTGGGTCTACGTCCTCACGCCTGATCGCAATAGGATTTGTAGCCGCAATCTGCATGGAAATATTGTGAGCAATATCTTTGAATCCTTCTGTCTTGGCAACAAAATCAGTTTCACATCCTATATCGAGAAGGACACCAAGACGATTACCTTGATGAATATATGAATAAATCAACCCTTCTTTAGCTATGCGGGCACTCTTTTTCTCTGCTTTTGTTATTCCAGTTTTTCTCAGATAATCAACTGCTTTCTCCATATCCCCAGAAGATTCAACAAGTGCCTTTTTACAATCCATCATACCTGCTCCTGTCTTATCACGAAGATGTTTTACTTTTTTTGCATCAACACTCATAACAAACTAATTCTCTTTCTCTTCTATTACAGCAGGTTTCTTCTGGCTATCCTTATTTCCTCTTGTCTTCTTTTCTTCAGAATCAGTCCCTAGGGTAGTTTTCACTTTGACTAATTTTTTCTTAGCAGTTTTTTCTGTCGGGCTATCAATTTCTTCAATATTTATTTCTAGCTCCTCTGCGGCAGTTTCTATCTTTGTCTCTTCGGATAATTGTTCTTCCTTTATTTCAGACTTATCTTCCTTGGAATCTGACTGTTGGGAATCCAATTTAATATCTTCTACAACATCATCTTTTGTCCTTGCTTCAATCACAGCATCAGTCAGAGTAGATATGATTAATTGGATTGTTCGGATAGAATCGTCATTTGCCGGAATCGGATAATCAATTTTCCTAGGATCTGTGTTAGAATCCACTATAGCAATTACTGGAATTTCCAGCAAATTTGCCTCTTTGATAGCAATAGACTCAAAAAATGCATCCACAATAACAACTGCATCAGGGAGGCGCCGCATATCCTTGATCCCACGATGCTGGTCAGATAACTTGATTCTCTCACGGTTAAGCATTTGTAATTCTTTCTTGGTCAGATTCTCATAAATGCTTGATCCTTCTTTTTCCAGAAGTTGAAGACGCTTGATACTTTTCTTAATTGTAGAAAAATTTGTAAGTGTCCCACCAAGCCAGCGCTCAACCACATAAAACATTCCGCATCGATCAGCTTCCTGTTGAATAATATCTTTTGCCTGCTTTTTTGTACCGACAAATAGAATTTCGCCATTGCGTGAAATCACGTCTGTGATAAAATGGAGTGCTTTCTCAAGATTTTTCAGTGTTTCCTCAAGATTAATAATGTGAACACCATTTTTTTCCATGAGAACATAAGGCTGGAAATTTGGATTCCACTTGCGGACTACATGTCCAAAGTGAGCACCTATACTTAATAAATCATCAAAACTAATCCGTGCCATAAAATTATCTTTTTGAAAATTGAAATTTCTTACGAGCTCCGGGTTGACCATATTTTTTCCGCTCCACCCGACGGGAATCTCTAGTGAGAAAACCAGCAGTTTTCAATAAAGTACGATGATTTTTGTTTGCTTGTAAAAGGGCACGGGATATACCTAATCGAACAGCACCGGCTTGTCCGGTGAGTCCCCCTCCCTTCACATTAACAATAATGTCATACTCATCAATGCAACCAACCGTGTTTAGAGGTTGATCCACAAGGATTGCTAAGCTTTCACGGCAAAGGTACTTTTTATATTCTTTACCATTGATTAAAAAAGATCCCTTCCCGGGATTAAGAAAGACACGGGCAATTGAACTTTTTCTTCTTCCGGTTCCTTGATAAGTTTCTTTATTCATTTACATTTCAAGTTTTTTAGGTTGCTGGGCATGGTGCAGATGATCCTGGCCTGCAAAAACCTTTAGATGCTTAAAAATTTTACTGCCTAAACGATTGTGAGGCAGCATTCCCCGAATAGCATTTTCTATGACTCTTTTTGGATAAGTTTTTCTCATAAATTTTAAATTTTTTATTGAGACTCCACCTGGATAACCAGAATGCTTAAAATAAGTTTTGTCAATTTCCTTATTTCCTGAAACCCTAATCTTTTCCGCATTTACAACAATGACAAAATCACCCATATCCATATGAGGTGTAAATTGGGGTTTATGCTTTCCTCTCAAAACCTGGGCAATTCGACTCGCAAACCGTCCAAGGGTTTGATCCTCTGCATCGGCCACCCACCAATCATGGTTTATTTCTGATTTGTTGACTGACTTTGTTCTCATAATTTTCACTTCGGTAAAAGTCGGTGAAGGTAGTATAACTCTCCAATCATAGTCAACATTTATTCAATACAAATTATAGCAGCTAAAATAAGCCAACCTCACTAAAAAAAAGAAGAAGGATCAAGTTATTTCAGTAATGATTCCTTTCGAAAGAATAAACTGAATTTTCCCTGTTAGTTTTTTACCAAGGAAAGGACTGTTGCCAGAACGGGATTGAATGGACGATTTTTTAAATACCCATTCCTTCTCTGTATCAATCACAGAAATCTCTGCCTGAATTCCAGGTTTGAACAAATCAGGCTGGAATCCCATCACCACTCTTGGATTTACGGTTAACTTCGGAATCAATTCTCCAAGTGCCATTCCTGACTCTTTCACTAAGGTCTGATAAACCACCCCAAAACAACTCTCAAGTCCAATCATTCCAAAGGGAGCCAGATCAAAAGTTCTCTCTTTTTCTTCAATAGTATGAGGGGCATGATCAGTAGCAATACAATCGATTACATCATCTTTTAAAGCTTTTATGAGTGCTCGACGGTCATTTTCTGTTCTTATCGGGGGAGCAACCTTCAAATTTGTATCATATTCAACGAGAGCTTCATCATTGAAATACAGATGATGTGGGGTCACTTCTGCTGAAAGGTGTTTATATTCTTTTTTCATTCTTCGAATATGATTCATGGCTTTAGCCGTGCTGACATGAGGGACATGAAGAACTGAGCCTGCTAACTGTGCAAGTTCTAAATCGCGGTTCACCATAGTTGATTCAGCAATATCCGGATTCCCAGTTAATCCCATTCGAGTTGATATTTCTCCTTCGTTCATAACACCATTCTTACGGATACAACAATCTTCAGCATGATTGATAATTGGCACTCTAATCATTCCAGCATACTCTAAAGCAAGCCGCATAATTTCTCCATCTGAGACAGGTATGCCATCATCACTAAAAGCAACTGCACCTTCATTTCTCATTGCGGCCATCTCACAAATTTTTTTGCCTTTCTGTCCCTTGGTAATGGAACCAATAGGATGAATATGAATGGGTAATGTCTCTGCTTTTTCTACAATGAAACGAATTGATTCTGGAGTGTCAAGAGGAGGATTGGTATTTGGCATAACACAAACACGTGTAAATCCTCCTGCGAGAGCCGCTTGTGATCCAGTAGCAAGGCTTTCCTTATCTTCCCTCCCAGGTTCCCGAAAATGAACATGAATATCACAAAATCCATGCGTCACAATCAAACCGGAACAATCAACCTGGGTCATAGAAGATTTATAGTTCACATCACCAACTTTCTGAATCTTACCATTCTTAATAAAGACATCTCCAACATATTTTTCTTTTCGATATGGATCAACAACAGTGCCACCTTTTAGCAGGAGTTCTCTCGGCTGTTTTTTACTTCGCATTATTCTTTACTAAATCAATTTTCTTCCATTTTCCCGCCTAGCAATAAATACAGGATTGCCATCCGGGAAGCAACACCGTTTAAAACCTGATCAAGAATAATTGTTTTGTCACTATCCGCCACTGCACTATCAATTTCCGTTCCCCTATTCATGGGTCCCGGGTGCATTACTACAAGATCCTTGCTGTGTCTTTTTATTCGTTCTACGGAAAGGCCGAATAATTCTCTATACTCACGTATAGAAGGGTATAAGCCGGTACCCATTCGTTCCAATTGAATTCGGAGTATATTAACAGCATCGGCCCAATCAACTACTTCATCCATATCATAACTGACCTTTACACCAAGTTTTTCGATATGGGGTGGCATGAGTGTTGACGGGCCACAGATCATCACATCTGCACCCATGGTAGTCAATCCAAAAATATTACTTAACGCAACCCTGCTATGGGAAATATCACCAATTATTCCCACTTTCAGTCCCTCTAGGTTATTAAACTGTTCCTGAAGGCTCATCATATCCAAAATAGCCTGGGTAGGGTGTTCGTGCGTCCCATCTCCTGCATTGATCACTATTGCATCCACAAATTTGGTTAAATGCTGGGGTGCACCTGATGCAGGGTGTCTCAAAATAACAGCATCGATCTTCATGGCCTCGATATTTTGAACGGTATCTTTGAAACTCTCACCTTTGTTCAGGCTGCTTGAAGCAGCCGAAAAAGAAACTGTATCAGCGCTCATACGTTTTTGCGCTAATTCAAAACTAATTCTGGTACGTGTAGACATTTCAAAAAAAAGATTTACTACTGTTTTCCCTTGCAAAGATGGTACTTTTTTAATTGGACGTTCCAGCACTTTCCGAAATCCAAAAGCTGTATCAATAATAGTCTGAATATCTTCGGAAGGATATCCTTCCAGACCTAAAAGGTGTTTATGCTGGAGCATCAAGAATCCCTTTCATAAAATCTCAATTCTGCAGAATCTTTTCCATCCACTTCCTTTAAAAGAACTTCCACATGTTCACCGTCTTGGGTGGGAATATTCTTTCCAACAAAATCTGCCTTAATGGGCATCTCCCGATGTCCTCTATCAACCAATACCCCCAGCTGTATTTTCCCAGGTCTTCCATAAGAAAGCAAAACTTCGATTGCTGCACGAACCGTTCTTCCTGTATAAAGCACATCATCCACCAAAATGACAATTCTATCATCAATGGAATCAGGTAAATCAGTCCCTTTCACCTGTGGAACCACCAACCGGTCCCTAAAGTCATCTCGATGAAAGGTTATGTCTACCAATCCCAAGGAAACTTCCACACTTGAGTGTTTATGAATTAAGGCCTGAATCCTTTTTGCCAGAGGTCCTCCACGGGTTTGGATCCCTACTAGAGTAAGTTCGGTAGAATCATGATTCTTTTCAACAATTTCATGAGACAAACGTGTTACAATACTTTGTATTGATTTGGCGTCTAAAACCTGTTTTTCTTTCACCATTATTCACTTACCATGATCAATTGTTTATTCTCTTCCCTCTCCAACTGGAGGTAATAAAAAAACCTCCGCATGAATCATTCCAGTTTTCTGGAACCATATAAACGGAGGTTCTCAATTACTCCCTTTCCTTCTCACTGGAATGGATTAAAGGGCCAATTCTATCCGGAACATACAATAAATAGGGAAAATAGTTAAAAAGAAAAATGTTGTATAATAAAAATGGCTGGGGGTCTAACCTTGCCAACTGCGAATAACTCGATCCGCGATATCAGACTTTTTAAAATCTCCCGACAATTCAATTCTCATGTCAGACGATTCCTTACTGAACCACTGTAATTGCCGTTTTGCATACTGGCGTGTACGCAGATTAATATCTTCCACCATTCTTTCATAGGTTGATTTATTGTTCAAATAAGCAATTATCTGCCGGTAACCAATAGAGTCTAGTGGATGTAACAGTTTATTTTGGAACTTTAGTTGAAGGTTCTTTACTTCCTCTATCCATCCATTACTTAACATTATATTTGTTCGCTGTCGAATTCGTTTTTCCAATTCATCAATAAAACAGGTTAGAAAAACTGTAAATTTGGTCAGGCCTTTTTCTCCAGATCTTTTCTGCTTCTTAAAGTGGATAGAGAGTGGTTTCCCCGTGGCTTTGTAGATTTCAAGCGCCCGCACCAGCCTCCTGCGATTGTTCGGATGAACAATTTTCGCATAATCAGGATCCACGCTCTGTAGCTTTCCTAATAGAACACTTCCTCCTTCTTGATCATACTCTTTTTCGAGTTGTTCACGTACCTTAAGGTTACTAACACTGCCTTTAAAAATTCCCTTAGTGATTGCTCTATAATATAAACCTGATCCCCCGCAGATTATTGGCTCTTTACCACGTTTCCGAACATCCCTCACTGTAGCTGTAATCAGTTTCGCATATTCACCTGAGGTTATCGGTTCTTCAGGAGAACGAATACCAATAAGATGATGGGGAATTGTATCCTGTTCCTTTTTTGTGGGTTGGGCAGTACCAATTTCCATTCCACTATATATCTGGCGCGAGTCCAGACCAATCACTTCTCCGTCTATTCTGCCGGCAATTTCAACAGCAAGGTCAGATTTTCCACAGGAAGTGGGACCAATAATAATAAGAGCCGGCGTTTTTGAATTTATATTACTGATAGATGATTCAGATCAATTGAATGCAGTATTTCCTATTCTCTTTCAAACCGTTTATCCAATTCATCAAGTGAAAGTTGTACGATAATCGGGCGGCCATGGGGACAATAATAAGGATGCTTTGTCCCGAATAAACGATTCACCAATTCCTGCATCTCATCTTTTATAAGCGTATCTCCAGCTTTAACAGCAGCATGACAGGCAAAAGATGCTGCAAGATTTTCCTGCATTGAACTATATTCATTCTGATGGCTTAAATAATGGTCAATGATATCCTTGATCACACGTCGTTCGTTACCCCAGCTCATTTCAGAGGGTATCGCTTCCAATTCGACTTTATATTTTCCTGTTTCCTTCATACGAAATCCTATCTTTTCAAGAAAAGGTAATACTTCCAAAAGAACAGAGTATTCATCGGGGGAGAAATCCAGACTTTCAGGAAAAAGAAGCGCTTGTGAAGCCATGGTTCCTATATTAAAAGTATTCATTGCTTCTTCAAAAAGGATTCGTTCATGGGCAACATGCTGATCAATAATCACAAGGCCGCTGCTAATCTCAGACACAACATATTTCTTGTGTACCTGCCAAATATTTTCCACATCAATTCGGCTGGAAGATTCCTGTCGTGTCGCAAGTTCGGAAGCATAACTCTTTGCTCGTTCAAGTTGGGCAGAGGATTGTACCGGTCCAGGAATACGACGATTAAATGGAAATATTTCCTGTTTGACACTACCAACTCCGGATGTTGAAATGCTGGGTTCCTTTACATTAAAGCCTCCAGTCATTTTTTCAAAATACGGGATAGTCTCCAGCACATCCGATAGAGAATCGGTTATCCCAGATTTTAATACATGGTAAACCCTCCATTCGTCCTTAAATCGGACTTCAATTTTCATGGGATGGACGTTTACATCTATTTGATCAGGGGGAATAACTAAATTCAGTGCGAAGAATGGAAACTCCCCACGTTTTGTTAAGGATTGATATCCAGAGTATACCGCAGAATTCAAAAGTCTATTCTTAATGTACCGTCTATTTAAAAAAATATATTGGTCCCCTGGACGTGACCGGACAAGATTCAGATTCCCTATAAAACCTGAAAATGAATAATCCCCTTTTTGTAATTGAACAGATAGAAGATTTTCTTGATAGGTAGGATCAAATAATGATGCGATCCGTTCTTCAAGAGACTCGGGCTGTACATTCACCACTTCTTTTTCATCAGCGGATAAAATAATATTCACTTCCGGGTGTGACAAAGCCATCCACCTAATCGTCTGGATAATTTGCCGAAGTTCTATACGAGGTGACTTCATAAACTTTCTCCGGGCAGGGGTATTATAGAATAAGTTATGTACTGTGATTTGGGTCCCTCTCACTCTTGGGGCAGGACGGATTTCTGAACATTCACCATTCTGAACTTTCACCTCTGCCCCCTCTTTCCCCTCTTGACAGGAAGCAATATCCAATTCTGACACAGATGCAACACTGGCAAGTGCTTCTCCACGGAACCCAAATGTATCTATAGTAAACAAGTCATCCAATTTTTTAATTTTACTCGTGCTGTACCGCTCTATTGCTTTGGGTATATCAACCGAATTGATTCCTGAACCATTATCAGTTACCTGAATGAGTTGTTGCCCTCCTTTTTCCACCACCACGGTGATCTCTGACGCGCCGGCATCCAAGCTGTTTTCCATAAGTTCCTTTACAACCGAAGCCGGTCTTTCTACTACTTCACCAGCAGAAATTTTATTACGCAGATCTTTTGATAATGTTTGAATTTTTGTCAAAATTACTTCCTTATTTTATTCCGAAAGGTGCTTAATAATAGGAAAAAATTAAAGAGAAATCCAAAAGTGCCTTCATTTAAGAATTGATTCTATTGATAGTTTCTTTGAGAATTTGCTTTTGAAGTTTTTCAGCTTTTGGAATAAGAGCATCCATTTTTGTATTCATATCCTTTACAAAATGATCGTCACTTTGCACCTCAGGAAGATTGATGAGGATATTCAAGCAGGCACCGCGAATTGCAGCCATCCCAACCTCTCCGGCAACACCTACATCGCTTACGGAATTTGGATTCCCTTCATTCACCAACTGTAATGCAAGTTCCATCACCCTGTAGGAAAGCTTAGCAACTTCCCAAGGTACTCTGATTGCATAAATGTTTGCTTCACGGACAGCTTTTGCTTTTGTCGTTTTTTCTTCAGGAGATGATTGGGGAAGACGAATTGCAGCCATAACTTTATTAAAAGCGTTCGTATCCTCTTCCACTAAAAACAACAACCTGTCTTTAGTTTTTTGGGCCTCGTCACCAATTTCCTCCATTAAGGGCTTCTTATCAAAAAAATCCTTTTTCTCATGAGTCAGTGCCGCCACCATGGACGTGAGCCCTGCGCCTAGACTTCCGGCTAAAGCGGATACGCTTCCTCCTCCCGGTGCAGGACTGTTCGATCCGACCTCTTCAAGAAATTCCTCAGTGGCTACATCAATGTGTTTCTCAGTTTTATTTCGAACAGCATAGTCAATAATCTTCTCATTTGGGTTGAACGGAGCTACATCATTTAACCCAAGAGACTGGGCAGCAGTTTCCACCATCATTTTTTCAGATACACCGGTGGAACGGTTTTGCTTCTTCAAATAATATCGTCCTGCCATTAACAATGCTTCCAGCGGGATCAATCCCACAAGTTCACTTCCAGTTACCCGAACTCCCCTTTCCGTTGCTAATGCACATGCCTCATCAAAAACATCATGGATGGTAGAAGATTTATAATTATTGAAATTAATGCTGATCTGTGCCCGGTTATAAATATCCATGTACCAACCAATTGCTTTTACATCTTTAAATTTGCCGCTCTGTTTCATGGGGCTTCCATCTTTATTGCGGATAATTTCTCCATCAAGTAAATTTTTTGATACGGTATGTGGAATGCGTTTGGATCTCCCCTTCTCTCTGAGCTCAAAGGCAATATCTGTCGCCAGGCGTGTGTCTCTGGTATTCAAATTGATGTTGTAAGCAATTAGAAACTCTCTACATCCAATAACTGTAGCACCAGCGCCAGCATTGAACTTAGCTGGACCGAAATCCGGTTTCCATTCTGGTTTCTGCAGCTTTTTTGGTAAAGCTTCATATTCTCCTTCCCGAATGTTTGGTAAACTCTTTCGTTCTTTCTTTTTTGCAGAATTCTCGTAAAGATAAACAGGTATGCCCAGCTCTTCCCCTACACGATTGCCAACACGCTTGGATAATTCCACACAATCTTCAATGGTCACATTACTTATAGGTACGAAAGGACACACATCCGTTGCCCCCATCCGTGGATGTGCACCCTTTTGCTGACGCATATCGATAACTTCTGCTGCTTTTTGAATTCCTTTGAATGCCGCTTCTTCTATAGCTTCAATGGGTCCAACAAAAGTCACAACCGTACGGTTTGTATCCTGGCCAGGATCTACATCTAGAAGAGTAATATCCTTCACCGCTTTGATGGCATCTGTGATCAGTGCAACCTTGCCTTGATCTCGACCTTCGCTGAAATTTGGAACACATTCAACTAAACCAGACATTCCCTACATTCCTCCTGATTTTATATTTAAATAAATGATTAATCCAATGACAGCAATAAACATACTCACCGTCCATAACAAGGACCGTGGTGAACTTTTCCGCTTAATGATCCGTCTGAAGTACGATGTGTGTTCATGTTTTTTCATATACCTGCAAACAAAAACAGGAAAAAATTAACAAAAGGACTCATAGCCCACCAAAGAGGAGAGATCTCTGTAAGATATCCTATCAAAATCAATCCAAATAAAATTTGTGGGCCGTACATCTGGAGTTTCATAACCAGATTCGGGTTTTTTCGGACCATGAGTCCGGAAAAGATCTGTGATCCGTCCAGAGGTGGGATGGGAATCATATTAAATACAGCCAGCATGATGTTGATCTGGGTGAATAAATACAGCATTAGAATGAGAGATCCTCCAACGATATGTGCACGAATAATCGTTCCTCCAACAAATGCCAATAACAGATTCGCAGCAGGGCCTGCAAAGGCTACCTTCATCATATCTGTCCTAGGATTTTTTAGATACCGTGCATCTACCGGAACAGGTTTTGCATATCCAAAACCAATTATTAGAATCATCAATGATCCCATTGGATCTAGGTGCGCCAATGGATTTAATGTCAATCTACCGGACTGTTTTGCAGTAGGATCACCCAGCTTGTATGCTACCCAAGCATGGGCAAATTCATGAAAACAGAGAGCAAATATCAAAACGGGAACTAAAAGAAGTAATACTTCCGGTGGAGTTCTAAATAACATAGATTACCAACGTGGATGAAATGATCTATGAACTTCTTTCAAGTGTTCTCTGTCCATATCATAATATATTTGGGTCGTAGAAATGTCAACATGCCCAAGCATTTCTTGAACCACACGTAAATCTGCCCCTCCTTCTAATAGATGAGTAGCAAATGAATGTCTAAAAGTATGGGGACTCACTTTTTTCTTTAAACCGGAAACTTGTGCCCATTTTTTTAAAATGATATTCACTGTCATACGTGTTAGCGGCCGGCCGTTCCTACTGAGAAAAATTTTCCCAAGGTTTTTATCTTTTTTTGATAAGGTGGGTCGATCAAATTTTAGGTAATTATTGATACATTCCTGTGCCCGGGGTCCTATGGGCACAAAGCGCTCTTTGTTGCCCTTGCCCATCACTCGAATCATATCCGAATCCAAAACTAAATCTATCATTCTTAAGTCGCATAATTCGCTCACTCTCACTCCAGCTGAATAAAGGACTTCCAAAATTGCCAGATCTCGTCTTCCAAGAGGTTTAGCAGTATCAATAACACCAAGGATTCTATTGACTTCTTCTACTGCTAAGACTACGGGTAGCTTCCGGGATGGTTTAGGTGCATCCAGCAATTGGGAAGGATTTTGCTGTACTAAATTTTCTCCAGACAAAAATGAGTGATAAGACCTTATGGAAGAAAAAGCCCTGGTGATACTTGCTGGTGCCAAGTGAGCATCGTTCAGAACACGAATGAACCCCCGAATATGCTTCGGGCTAATTTCCTCCAAATTATTTATATCCTTTTCCTCTTCCAAAAAATCTATGTACCGTGTCAAGTCTCTCTTATAGGCTTCAATAGATTTGGGGGATAAATTCTTTTCAACACGGAGTATAGTGATGTAATCTTCAAGAAATGTATCCATAACAACTCAAATCAAAATTCATCTCATCTGATTGAATTTTCCACCAACTCACAAAGGATATGACCTACGGTAATGTGTCCTTCCTGGATGCGTTGTGTATCATCACTTGGAATTCGGATTGTCACTGACCCGCCGTTTGATAATAATCCACCGGATTTTCCCGTTAAAACAACAGTGTGAATACCTCTAGTATCTGCACATTTGATAGCTTCTATTACATTTTTAGAATTTCCACTGGTAGAGAGAGCAACTAAAACATCCCCTGCTTCTCCCAGAGCTTCTACCTGCCGGGAAAATACCGTTTCAAAATCGGAATCATTCGTCCATGCTGTTAAAAGGGAAGAATCCGTTGTCAGAGAAACTGATGGAATTGCTTTACGGTCATGAGACCGAAGACCTCCAACCAATTCAGTTGAAAGGTGTTGGCACTGGGCAGCACTTCCTCCATTTCCACACCAGAGAATTTTCTTCTTCTTTTGTACTGCTCCAATCATTAATTCTGCTGCCTTTTCAATATCGGACAGGCATAATTCTACCATCTTCTTTTTCGTTTCAGCACTTTCAACCAATTGCTTTGCAATATTTTCTCTAATCGTCATCTTTATTCCTTTGCTTTATATGAATCGCGCTTGCAAGTTCTTGCATCAGAGAGGAACTGCCGGATGTTTCCAGCACTGTTCCGGTTACAATAAAACTTGCGCCGGAATGCACCCGTTTTTCAGCATCTTCCGGTGTCCGGATCCCGCCACCTACAATCAGAGGTATATCCACTTTTTCAGATAGCGTTTGAATTGTTTCGGTCGGAACCGGGGTTTGTGCTCCACTTCCGGCTTCCAAATAAACAAGTTTCATACCAAGATACTGAGCCGCCAAAGCATGAGCTTCTGTTATATCAGTACGATTCAATGGAATAGGATGTGACGCACTCATAAATTCCACGGTAGATTTTCCACCTCCATCAAGCAGAAGATAACCAGTGGGAATCGTTTCGATCTTCAAATCACTGATAATTGGTGCTGACACTACCTGCTCACCAATTAAATATTGGGGATTCCGTCCAGAAAGAAGAGACATGAAAAGGATGGCATCATAATGTTCATTCAGTTGATTTGCACCACCGGGAAAAAATATAATGGGAACATTGGACAGTGCTTTTATCTTTGCCACCCTTTCATGGAACTGCCCATCCATCATTAGACTTCCACCGATGAAAATTGCATCTGCGCCGGAATTATTTACAATCTCTACATAGGTTTCAAATGACCCGTCATTTTTTCGGTCCGGATCGATCAGAACAATATGTCCAGCTCCTTTTCTTTCGCAAGTCTCTAATAAATATTGGTAAATATTTTTCATCTAACGCAGTAATAATTCATAATCTTCCGGTGACAATAATCCATCACTAACCATATGTTCTGTTATCTCAATCTTCACCAACCATCCATCTCCATAAGGATCCAAATTAATGATTTCTGGAGAATTTTCAATATCATGATTGATCTCACTTATTTTTCCTTGCACCGGGGCGAAAATGTCCGCGACTGTTTTAACAGCTTCTATGGTTCCGAAGGGATCATCTTTTTGAAATTCATCACCAATTCCCGGAAATTCTACAAAAATTATATCCCCTAACTCTCCTTGGGCAAAATCAGTAATTCCAATTGTTAAAATATTGTCAATAACCCGAATCCATTCATGGTCTTTTGTGTATGCTAAATCTCGGGGAATCTTCAATGCTACTCCCTATCCTCTTCTACCTTTTCAATTGTTCCATTTGAGCTGTATTCAAATGTTTCCAGAAAACTTGTATCAAAGTTCCCTTTTTTGAATTCTTTATCACGCATGATTGCTGCATGGAATGGAATAGTTGTTTTTGGTCCTTCAATTATACACTCTTCCAGAGCGCGCTGCATCCTGTTTATAGCACGATCCCGGTTACCTGCTTGAACAATTAGTTTTCCTATCATAGAATCATAATCTGTTGGTATTTCATATCCTACATAGGAATGTGTATCTACTCGAACTCCTTTTCCTCCAGGCATATGAAAACTGGTAATTGTTCCTGGAGATGGAATAAAATTTCTATCAGGGTCTTCCGCATTAATCCTGCATTCGATGGAATGACCACGAAGCTGTACAGTGTCTAAATAGGCAGGATACCTCTCACCGGCATGCATACGAATTTGCTGTTTTATCAGATCTGCCCCTGTCACCATCTCTGTCACCGTATGTTCAACCTGAATCCGTGTGTTCATTTCCATAAAGAAAAATTCTTTTTTCTTGTCCAAGATGAACTCCATTGTCCCAACACCGATGTATCCAATTTTTTTTGCACCATGGATAGCAGCCTCACCCATTCGTTTTCTTAATTCTACATCTACAACTGCCGATGGAGATTCCTCCACTAATTTCTGATGGCGTCGTTGAATAGAGCATTCCCTCTCGCCAAGGTGAGCAACGTTTCCCTGGGAATCCCCGATGATTTGAATTTCAATATGACGGGGGTTTTCAATAAATTTTTCCAAGTATAAATCCCCATTTTCAAAAGCTATATTTGCTTCGGATTGAGCTGTAATGAACAATTTCTCCGTTTCTTCGGGATTACGAACCAGGCGCATGCCCCTTCCTCCTCCTCCAGCAGTTGCTTTCAGCATGACTGGATATCCCATCTCCTCTGCCAATTTACTGGCTTCGGTAGGACCGGAGAGTATTCCATCACTGCCAGGAATAACTGATACCCCAGCCTTTTCCATGGTGGCTTTTGCTTGAGATTTATCTCCCATTGCATTGATGATTTCTGGGGACGGACCAATAAAGGCAAAACCATTTTTTTGACAAATTCGGGAAAAGTCTGCGCTCTCTGCTAAAAATCCATATCCCGGATGAATTGCGTCAGCATTCGTGATCTCGCCTGCAGCAATAATCCGCGGTATATTCAAATAACTTTCAGAACTGGAACCAGGTCCGATACAAACCGCTTCATTGGCAAATCTTACATGAAGAGAAAATTTATCAACTGTGGAATAGACAGCAACTGTTTTTATCTCCAATTCATGGCAGGCTCGAATAATCCGCAGGGCAATCTCACCTCGGTTTGCAATCAGTATTTTGTTAAACATTCAGGCTCAGGATGAAGAGCTAAGAATAAAAAGCGGTTGATCATATTCCACTGCTGCCCCATCTTTTACTAAGACACTTTGAATAACCCCGTTGGACTCCACTTCAATCTCATTCATAATCTTCATTGCTTCGATAATACACAGAGTGTCTCCTTTAGCCACTTGATCACCTTCTTTTACAAAAGGATCTTTATCCGGGCCTGGAGATCGATAGAAAGTTCCAGGCATAGGTGAAAAAACCTCAATTCCATCTTTTGGCAGTTTTGGGGACGATTCAGAAGGAGGTTCAGAAACATCAGATGAAATTGGTGTCTCCATACGTACAGTACTATCTGAATCAAGATCATCAGACAATACCTCTGGTGGACTTTTAACCACTCGGAACCGGCGGCCCCAAAAGGTTAAGTCTATTTCATTCACTGTAGAATTTTCTAATAAATAAATAATTTCTTTTATCTTATCCTGCCACATAAGTTTCTCCAGTTACTTTTTTCACAAGTTTAATAAAATTATTTTGCTCGCTCTATATATTGACCAGTACGGGTGTCAATTTTTATTTTGTCTTCAGAACTCACAAACAAAGGTACCTGAATTATAAATCCGGTTTCCAAAGTTGCTGGTTTTGTAGCCCCCGTTGCTGTATTCCCCTTAAACCCCGGCTCTGTGTCCGTAACTTGTAAAACGATATGGGCAGGAATGCGAACATCCAATATTTCCTGGCCATCAAATAATAAGTCTACATTCATCCCTGCCACTAAAAAATCCTTTCCTCGAATAATTATGGATTCAGAAACAGTTATCTGGTCATAAGTTTTATTATCCATAAAAATAAAAAAATCACCATCATTATACAGGTATTGCATAGGCTTCACCTCAACTCGTATAATTTCTATCCGGGCTCCGGCATTGAAGGTTTCATCAATTATTTTACCGGTCTGAATATCCTTCAACTTCGTTCGGACAAAAGCCCCTCCCTTTCCAGGTTTCACATGTTGGAATTCCAAAACTTTCATTCTTTTCCCCTTATGAAGAAGGACTGCATTATTTCGAATCTCTGCTGTTGTACCCAAAATTATTCCTAATTTTTCATAGTAATTTACCGATTGCCAATAAGAATTCAAATTTACGAATTCTCTTCACATCATTTGTATTTTTTGTTTTAATTCTCACGGTATTCCTACTTGAAGGTTTCTCCAGTAATTGTTTGTCGAAGTAATAAATTGTCTTGACCATTCTAAATCATTTTCCCGTTTATTTTCTTCAGGAATCTGTTTCGCATATTTAATAAGGTCAGATCGTTTCAGTAATTCTATCCATTCTTTCAAAAGATATGTTTCCATTTGAATTAATGAACTGTACGAATCAATCTCTTCTGTTGTCATTTCCAGGGTTTTAATATAAATGCTTGACTCAACATATTTACGAAGGACATAGGATAATTCCACATAAAATTTCTTTACATCGCAAACTTTTTTTATTAACTCAAGACTGTCCAATGCTTCCTCATACGGAGGAGGAATTATGTTCTGTATTATTTCTTTTCTCTTTTCAATTTGAATTCTCCTTGTCCAAAGATAAACCATATATCCAAACAGAAAAAGAAAGGCCATCGATAAAATAATTTTTCTGTATGAAATTGGTGTGGTGACTGGGACGGGTTCTTTAATTGGCTTCAAATTTTTTCCATCCGAATTTTTTATCGTTGAGTAGACTGTGATAAAAAACGGATCAGTCTCCATGATATAGTCAACGGTATTATCAGCTTTCATAATTTCTATAGGATAAGGCGGAATTTCAAGCCGACCTGTATCCCAAAACACAATGTTAAATACAACTCCTTTTCCCTTTTTCAAATACTGCTTCTGCCGAATTTCAAAGAATTCAGAATCTTCCATATCGGGGAAAGATAAATGCAGACCGTCAGATTCTTCAGCTATAATTCTCAGGGATACAATATCGCCGATGGTAGCCTTTGTAGTATCCACTTCTGCTTTTATATGAAATGATTCAATTTGAGAATCCTTTCTACAACCGATCACAAATAAAATACATACCAAGCTAAAAAAATATCTAAATAATCTGTAATACATAAGATAACTTAAAACCGCTTTTCACGTTCTTTAAAAAAGGACATTAGTGGCTCTACATAATCTTCTGTGGTAGAAACTGTGATAAGATCAAATTTTATTCGTTCACTTTCCTTTTTCAGCTTTCCTAATCTTTCCTTCATAGTATGCTTGTAGTTCAATCGTTCCTGATAGGAACGTGTATCAATCCACACTTCCTTCTCTGTTTCAGGATCATGAACCTTTACAAGACCCATGTCAGGAAACTCAACTTCCGATTGGTCAAAAAGGTGAATTCCAATTAAATCGTGCTTTCGGTTTGCAATGCGAAGTGCTTTCCAATATCCATCATCCTGGAAATCAGAAATGAGAAAGACAACACTTTGACGTTTTGAAACTTTGAGGAGAAAATCGAGGGCTTTGTTTATGGAAGTTCCTTTGCCCTGGGGTTTATGATACAGCAATTCTCGTATAACCCGCAATACATGGGATTTTCCTTTCTTTGGAGCTATATATTGCTCAACATCATCACTAAAAAGAATCACACCAACTTTGTCATTGTTTTTAATCGCTGAGAATCCGAGGACAGCTCCGATTTCTGCTCCGATTTCCGTCTTGAATTTCTCAATAGTTCCAAAATGACCCGAGCGGCTCACATCCACCAAAAGAAAAACAGTCAACTCTCTTTCTTCTTCAAATATCTTTACAAAAGGTGTGCCAGTTCTTGCTGTCACATTCCAATCAATAAGGCGGATATCATCTCCTGGTTGGTATTCACGAACCTCAGAAAAAGTCATTCCTCTCCCCTTAAAAACGGAATGATATTCTCCCCCAAACAGATTATTTACCACCCCTCGTGTTCGGATTTCAATTCGTCGTACTTTTTGCAGAATTTCTTTCGGGATCATTGCTACAATTAACTATAAGCTAGATGACTATTTGCGTTAATGGAAACGCACCATTTAATTGGAATGAACTGAATTAATCCTACTTATTTTTAAGGAATTTCAATTGTTTCAAATAATCTCCGAATAATATCCTCTGAAGTGATCTCTTCCGCTTCGGCTTCGTAGGTTAAAATGATTCTATGGCGAAGAACATCCGCTCCAATATAACGTATGTCTTCAGGGGTTACATATCCACGATGTTCTAAAAACGCTCTAGATTTTGCTGCCAGGATCAGATTAATTGATGCTCGCGGGGATCCGCCATATTCAATAAGTCCCTCCAGATCCTTCAACTCGTATTTATCAGGATTCCTTGTAGAAAACACAAGATTTAATACATACTCCTCTACTTTCTGATCAACATAAATATCATCTATTACTTTTTGAGCCTTCAAAAGCTGTTGTTGATTTACTACCGGTGTCAATACAGTATCAATTTGAGTTCTGGCAGCTTTGCGGAGTATTAGTCTTTCTTCATCTATGGATGGATAGTCTACTCTTATTTTCAGCATAAAACGATCAGTCTGTGCTTCTGGTAAGGGATAAGTGCCTTCCTGTTCTATCGGATTTTGGGTCGCAAGCACTAAAAATGGTGCATCCATCAAATAAGTTTCTTTTCCAATGGTTGTCTGACGTTCCTGCATCGCTTCAAGGAGAGCACTCTGCACTTTTGATGGTGCACGGTTAATTTCATCAGCAAGGATGACGTTTGCGAATATCGGTCCTTTTCTTGTATCAAATTTCCCTGTGTGCTGGTTATAAATCAGAGTACCAATTAAATCTGCAGGCAGCATATCGGGTGTAAATTGAATTCGTTGAAATTTCGTATCAATTAATTGGGATAATGACTTTACAACCAGTGTTTTAGCCAATCCTGGGACTCCCTCCAACAAAATATGCCCATTAGCCAACATACCAATCAGAATCCGGTTCACTAATTCTTCTTGGCCAACAATAACTTCTTTGAGAGCTTTTTTTACATCATCAACAAAGGTGGATTCCCGTGAAATCCTTTCATTGATCTCAGTTAAACTAAAATCTGACATAACAAATTAGGTTCAAGAAGTTATATGTTTGAGCTGGGGAATATCATTTATATCCTTGCCAATAAAATCCAATTCAAATTTTACAGATGGTGTTAACTCATGGTCAGGATATTTTTGTAAAAATGAATTATATTCAACCCGGGCATTTTCAGAATTATCCAATACATTTGCATAAATATATCCAATCATAAACTGGGCATGGGGCTCCTGTTTTGATCCCGAAAAATCATTGATTATTTTGCGGTAAGAGTCAATTGCCAAATCAAAATTCCGTTGATCATTCATATAAATATCTCCGATGAGATATTGGGCTTTGGGGGCAATTTCATGAGAGGGAAATTTATTCACTAAATAATCTAGTGTTTTAATAGAGCCATTAATATCCTTGGCATTCCTTTTTGTTTCTGCTGTCGTAAACAACCAATTAGGAAATTGCCTTATTTCCTCCCTGCTTCTTATTCCATAATCTGAATCAGGATAGTTATTCACTAGACTATTCAGCGTTTTATACCCATTATCATAATCATTGAGGTAATCGAGGTAGACCCTGGCAATTTGATAACCTGCACTGTCAGCCAAAGGATCATTTGGATGTTTTTCAAAAACAATTTGGAATGACTCAAGAGCAAAATCATATTTTTCATTTAAAAGATGTTCCTGTCCGATCTGCATCACTTCTTGCGGTGATTTCCCACAACCAGAAAACAGAGTTAGGACAATACCCAATATTAGTAGTTTTATTTTCATATTTTTCCCTGATAATATTTATTTATTAACAATACTGTTTAATTTATGTGAAATCAATTGTTCATTCAAAATAAAATAGGAAGTTTACCTTGAAAAAAATCCAATTTTTAATTTAAAAAATATAGTTGGCCCCCAATTGAATTTTCCACGAATTAATACCACCCGTTGATTTTTTTAGTGGGATTGCAAAATCCAGCCGGAGCGGAACAAGAGGAGTCATAAGAGTGATACCAAATCCTCCGTCCCATTCAATTTGATCAATGGATTGATTGCGAAAGGAATCTGTTAGATATCCCCCATCAATAAATAATTCACCCCCGAGAATCCAGAAAAGCGGGAAACGAATTTCCCAATTCATCATTAGGCGAATAATATCTCCATTAGGCATATCATTCTCATCTACTTTGAATTTTAGCATGTCCCAGCCCCGGAGACTTGAACTCCCTCCAAGATAAAATTTCTCATACTGAACATCATTATAAGATCCCTCCCAACCAAATATCATTCCATATTTCAGCCTCCCAGCTAAAACTATTTTCTTATGTATCTGGTTATATTTATTTATCCCAAGGTCAATTTTAACATAATCTCTCGTACCACCCAATATTCCCCCGGTCTGGCTAACTTCACCTGTCAGCCGATATCCATTATATGGAAATAATGGATCATCTGATCTATCCAAAAAACCTCTCAATTTAAATGTTCTTTGCTCTATTTCTTGTTGATCATTTTCAAATCCAATAAACTGTTCCCAATTCAACCCTGTCTCTACAAAAGAAAATTTGTCAAATTTTTTATGACTCGTAAGCTGTAAACCATAACGCATTACAGGAGATAGAGATCCTTCTTGACCTAAATTTGTAAAAGTTTCATAGAAAAGTCTAATTCTAGTTGGAATTCGACGTTCTAAAAACCACTGATTGGAAAAATCCATATCCATTCCAAATTTGGGATAAATTAGATATAAGTAATCCTCAGATAAAAGACCTTGTATAATAACTCTTGCAGAAAAGTTTGTTGTAGATCTAGCCAAACTTCTATTCCTCCACTCAATCTCTCCTCCTATCCCCGGGATGGGTTCAACACCTCTATAATATTCAATGGGAAAATATCCACCCTCAGATGACCATTGTTTAGGTGTGAATTGTCGTAGTTCAATCAGCACATTTACAGTAGTGTCACTTCCTGCAACCGGCAAGGGTGTGATTCCAGCATAAGAAAATACACCTGTTTGCAGTATTCTTCGCTTTGTTAAATCTATTTCCTCTTTTTTGTAAAGATCGCCTGATTTGAATGCTATTTCCCTAGTGACATTATCTTCCCCCAAATTCTGGAGACCTTCGATAAAAAAAGTGTCTATGTATACATCGGGACCTTCTTCAACTTGAAGTTGAACATTTACAGAATCTCCAATTTTGTCGGTGATCATTATTGATGAAAATAATTTCCCATATTGTTCATACTCTTGTCTAACTAAAGATAAATTTTTATTTGCTGTGACAGGGTCATACGGTTTTTTCGGTATGAATTCTAATATTTTATTAATTGTTTTATCAGTAATGGTTTGGTTTCCTTGAATTTCTACTGAACGTAAAAAGTATTGCTTTCCTTCAGATATTTTTAAAAATACATGTACTTTACCATCCACAATTCGAGTGGAATCTTCTACACTGACTTCCAAAAACCCATTTGAAATGTATAATGTTTTAACACTGATGGCATCAAGCCTGAGTATGCGTGAATCAAATTCCTGAGAAGAAAAGATTGTTGATTTTTTCGTCCTCATAGCAGAGAGTATTAGACTCTCTTTTACTATTTCAGCACCAAGGATACTTACGGTTTTTACCGTTTTTTTTTGACTAGCTAGCAAGAAACATGAAAAAAAAGAAATACCCAAAAGAAATATTTTTTTGTTAAAAAGTAAATTAATATGCATATCTTAATTTGTATTTTGCATGCACTTTCCCATTTTGATCCACATCACCAATCAATGAAAGATATTTATTCACTTTATATTCAACACCGACAGCGTGGTTTGGATTTGTGAGTGAAAAAGACCGGTGAAAGGCATAATTAAACGAAATTGTTTTGGTTACATTTGCCCCTATTTTGAAATCTTTCATTCCTTCTGGATCTAAAAGACTGGTTGCACCCTCTATTTTAACTTTCTTTAAAATGCCAAATTGGTCCAAACCGCTAAGTTGGATTAACTTTCGATCTAATTGAGTATCAAGCCAGCCTTCAACCAAACTTGTTGCTCTGGTTCCAATTCCTGAATAAGATATCTCCTGATCTTCGAATCGTTTACCCCAGGTCAATAATTCCAAGATATCACTTTGCGAAAAACCACTTCCGGAAGTTAGCATTAAATTTGGATTGCTTAATGGACCAGTAAAAGAAATATCAATTTGTTCATCATCAATGGTTGTGATAGCAGTCATATTAAAATAGGGATTGAATCCTTTTTTATCAAAAATTAAATATCCTTCTGTTATTGTGAAGATGTCACCAGAGTAATAAAATTTTCCTTCCTCAAAAATAGCTTCTCCGGAAAAATCTGCAGGAAATATTCCCAGTTTTGTAATATTTATATCTCCTCCAAAACGTGCATCAATCTGGTTGTTTAATAAGGTGAAATCTCCAATAATTGGAAAATTAATCTTATAATTAAATGAGACGCGCCCTTCTTTTGAAAAAGAACCTGCTATGTTTGAGGATGTAAATTCCTTGTACATCTCTACATCTAAGAGCGGAATTTTCCCGCTAATTGTAATATCATCTTTTCCTTTCATGCTAGCATCCAAATTCACTAAACCTTTTATATCCTCTTGGAGCGCTTCAAAGTAAATATTTTCACCAGTAATCCAGATATCAAAGTAAGGCTGAAAAAATTTACTCATATCCATACTACCAGTAAGAAACAAATTTTTTCCCTGTTGTCCCTCCATTGACTTAACCATAATTCCGTTCAAACTTTCTATATTTAATCGGTTCCTTATTAAATTTCCATATCCATCAACTCTATCAATCGGGCTTTTTAGAAGGTTGGTAAAAATTTTAGCATCATTTATCCGTATCCATCCATCCCGAATAAGATTCTGCCAAGTACCATTTAATCCCAGTTTGATATTAAAATCTCCTATAATAGAGTCCACACCCGTTAGATATTGAGTAATAAAACTAAGATCTTTTGTATGCCCCCCCACGTTCAAATAGAGAGGATTATCTAAGGTTGTTTGTCCAAAATGAGCTGACCCTATATTATAATCAAATGGTAAAGATGCAGTACCTTCCAAATGACTTTGCTCTTGGTCTGAAGAAAATTGGGAAAAACTCAAGTTTTTTCCATCATAACTCCCTTTACCTTTCACCTGACCAAATTGTATTTTGTCAAACACTGCATCACTAATGGCCACATCAAAATCAAAAAGGGTCTTTTCTGTTGTACCACCTACTTTAAAATTACCGTTTATTTGACCTCCGAGATGAAACCAGTCTGGAATCACCTGTGGTAATATTTCCAGATCTAAGTTTGAGAATTTTGTATTCAAATTAATTTCAATTGGTTGCCCATTCTGGCTCTTTAATGGCAAAGTCCCCATTACTTGCAAACCTGTTTTATCCCCATTAATCAAGGTTAACTCTTCAATATGCATTATCTCATCACGAACAAATAATGAAACGACTAAATCGTCAAATTTCTGTCCTAAAATTGACCCTTTTTTCAAAGAAATATCTGAGGAATAATTATACTTTTCTATTGACTCATGGACTCCAAGTTCCCCAAAAATCATTCCGGATATTTTGAACCGATTATCCTGAATAAAAGGAGAAATTAAGGAAGATTCAATATTCGAAAGTTTAAACCTTCCATCCAATAATTTTTTCTTGTGAAAATATCCCTCAATCACCCCATCATCAACGTGAAGCACAAAAGGTTTTACAATAATTGATTCATCCTTTAGGATGAAGTTTAATGGACTCGGGAGAGCAAAATAATGCCCTTCATAAGCTGCTTGCAATCGATCAAGAAACACATTTCCATTTTCTTCAATTCTCCCAGATAATTGAAGAAAATCATTCCCTTTATTCATTTGAATATTCTCTAATTCTACTACTCCAGAAATAAATTTCAGATCAACAGTACCATTGTCGAAATGGTAGTCCTTCCAGATACCATTTGCAAAAATAATATGAGCAAAACCATTTTCAACATTTTTACTGTTATCAAAACTTGAATGAATTTCCATTTCTTCTAAAGAAGCATCTTTATACAGAATATTCCTGCAAAACAAGTCAGCATCCAATGAAGGTTCAGTAAACGAACCAGATACATTCATCTGCCCAGTAGCTACTCCTGTTTCAAGAGAGTCAGACCAAAAATTATTAATAATAAAAACATCTGCTTCTTTCATATCAAATGCCAAATCTATACTTTCAGATCTTAGGTTTACATTTCCCTTCATAATAATCGAACTAGGTCCAATAGATAAAGTAAGGGGATCAATAAATTCCACTAAACTGTCATGATATGAAATAGTACCTGAAATGGAAACTAAATCCTCTAAATATAACTTTGACTCTTGAACTTCTGTTGTTAAAGACAAATTTGATAGTATACCATCACTCATCAATCCTTCGATCAAAACCATTCCTGAAATATTCGTATTCTCTTGGTCTATGAGCCACTGATTTAAGTCTAAATTTGATAATAGAATATTTCCATTTACCCTGCCTGAATCTTTCAAAATTCCATTTACTTTCAACATTGTGGAGTCACTTTTCAGTTCTATTGTTTCCACCAATAACTCATCAAGATTTTTTTTCAAGGAAAATTTCCCATGTAAATTCAAACCAAGATCATTGAAGACTTCTGCAATACCATGAAAATTTGTTAAATCAGATTCAAACTTTATCGAAGTTGATAAAGAGGAAAAAACAGGTTTCATGGGAATATCACCAAAAAAATCTTCAGGTAATGATACTTTCCCTATAATCATTTCTCCGGAAAAATGTGCGTCAGGCATCCAAGAATAAAATAAATCTCCCTCAAATGGAATACTTGAAGCCACCCCGCTTATATGTGATAATATTAATCCGCCTTTTTCTATTTTTATGGATGACTCATTCAAATCAACCCTAAATAAAGAATCCCCATAATTAACAACCAAATTGTCAACACCTATATTGAGTTCCTGAGGTTGGTAACTGGTGTTACCAACAAATTCCAGATCAAAATTAAAAACAGTATCCATATTTGTCATTTCCATTTTCCCATTTAATCGCAAATCATCAATATGAAACGGGAACTTAGGAAAACCTAATTCGATTTTTTTCCCTACTCCACTTTTAATAATAGAATCACCTTTAAGTGCTATCTTCATTTCATTTATTTCAAGGAGATCCAGTGATAATTCCCCTGTGATAAGTGGAATCAGGTTTATTTTTGAGCTCACTTCATTGGAGAGAACATTGGAACCATCTTGATGCCATAATAAAATATCTTCCATAATCACTGTTGAAAATAAATGACCTTTTATAGTTCCAATGGAAATCTGCCATCCCTTACTACTTAAAAAGTTTTTATTTAAAACTATCTCAATTTTATCTTGCCATAATCTTGGAGTTAATAACAGGATTATCCCTCCAGCGGAAAGGATCCCGAATAATAACAGAATAGTTCTCAGACGTTTCATAAAAATAAAGTTGTTTCTGAACAATACGAAGTTACATGCCACCAGTTCCAAAAACAAAAAAAGCGTTCTAGTAAGAACGCTTTTTTTGTAGAATCTTTAGAGTTAATCCACAACTTCAAAATCTGCATCCTCTATTTCACCATCTCCCTTTTTTGCTTTTGTTTTCGTGGACTTATTTGCCTTTGTTTCCGCTTGGGAAGCATCTTCTTCATTTTTTGATGCTTCATACATTTTTGAAGCTACCTGGGACCAGGAACTATCCAATAATTCCGTGGCAGTTTTCATATCATCGATATTGCCGCTATCTTTGGCTTTCTTTAGAGCTTCGACCTTTTCGGTCAAAGATGTCTTTTCTTTATCGTCTAGTTTATCACCGTATTCCTTGATATTTTTCTCTGTCTCATAGATCAAATGTTCTGACTGGTTTGTCAGATCGATCTTTTCTCGTTTTTCCTTATCTTCCTTATCGTGCTTTTTCGCATCATTGACCATTTTCTCAATTTCCGATTCAGAAATCCCGCTGGATGCTTCAATTCGAATACTCTGTTCTTTTCCGGTTGCCTTATCTTTTGCACTGACGTTCAATATACCATTGGCATCAATATCAAATGAAACCTCGATCTGTGGAATGCCGCGGGGTGCAGGAGGAATATCTGCCAAGTGAAACCGGCCAATAGTTTTATTATCAATTGCCATTTCCCGTTCACCTTGGAGCACGTGAATCTCCACAGTGGTCTGGTTATCAGCTGCTGTGCTGAAAATCTGAGATTTTTTGGTAGGTATGGTCGTATTGCGATCAATCAAGTGTGTGTTCACACCGCCCAGTGTTTCAATCCCCAGCGAAAGCGGGGTAACATCTAACAGTAGAATATCATCAACATCGCCAGCCAGTACACCACCTTGAATCGCTGCACCTAGGGCCACAACCTCATCTGGATTTACACTTTTATTAGGTTCCTTACCAAATATCTCTTTAACCTTTTCCCGTATTTTTGGTATCCGTGTAGATCCGCCAACAAGAATAACTTCATTAATTTCTGCAGCAGATAACCCGGCATCAGATATTGCTTTTTGACACGGTGTAACTGTCCGCTCTACAAGATCGGCTACAAGGTCATCAAATTTTGCCCTGGAAAGACTAAGGTTCAAATGCTTTGGTCCAGATGAATCTGCTGTAATAAAGGGCAAATTAATATCTGTCTGTTTTGAAGTTGATAATTCTTTTTTAGCCGCCTCTGCTGCTTCTTTTAATCTTTGAAGTGCCATGGGATCATTCCGAAGGTCAATCCCATCGCTTTTCTTGAATTCATCAGCGATCCAGTCAATAACCCTTTGATCAAAATCATCTCCCCCCAGGTGCCCGTCACCATTGGATGATTTCACTTCAAAAACACCATCTCCCAACTCCAAAATCGAAATATCAAATGTTCCTCCACCTAAATCAAAAACAGCGATTTTTTCGTCCTTTTTTTTGTCCAATCCATAAGCTAACGAAGCTGCTGTCGGTTCATTAATAATCCGTCGGACATTCAATCCAGCAATTTTCCCGGCGTCTTTTGTAGCCTGACGCTGGGAATCATTAAAATAAGCTGGAACCGTAATCACCGCATCGGTTACCTTTCCCCCAAGATGTTCTTCAGCCATTTGCTTTAACTTTTGGAGAATCATAGCACTGATTTCTGGTGGAGTATATTCTTTATCCCTCACCTTAACAACAACGGCTCCGCTTGAATTCTTATCAACTTTGTAGGGCACTTCAGATATTTCAGTGCTTACCTCTTTGTGCATCCTGCCCATAAAGCGTTTAATAGAAAATACTGTGTTTTCCGGATTGGTCACTGCCTGTCGCTTCGCAGTCTGCCCAACTAGGCGTTCGCCGTCTTTTGTGAATCCAACAACTGACGGGGTTGTACGGCCCCCTTCAGGATTGGTTATAATGGTTGGTTCTCCACCCTCTAAAACAGCTACACAGGAATTTGTTGTACCAAGATCAATACCAATTATTTTTCCCACTTTTTTCTCCTTAATTCTAAAATTCTATAAATAAGTTAATATTTACACAAAATATTACAATTTATGTGCCAAAGAAAAATAATTGCCTAAATGGCAGATACTTAAGTATTATAGTACTTTATGACAGAAATAGGGGGTATTCTCAGGATTTAGAACTCATTCTTTTCTTCCGAACAGAATTAAATGTAAACTGTCCATCCGAAGTATCCACTTTTATTTTATTGCCGGATACAAATATATTTTCAAGAAGAAGTTCAGAGATGGGTTTTTCCAATGAAGATTGTATTTCACGGCGAAGGTTTCGTGCTCCATATTTTGGACTGAAACCTCTACCTAAAAGCAACGTTTTTGCCCGTTTGGTTAAAAATAGCTCTATATTCAGTGTAAAAAGATTCTCTCTCAGGTCCACAAGGAGAAGATCTACAATCTCCAATGCCTCTTGCCTGGAAAGAGGATGAAACACAATGGTATCATCAATACGATTCAAGAATTCGGGGTTAAAAATTGATTTAACCTGATCGAGTATCTGGTCTTTCATTGAAGAATAATCGAAATCAGTTTCTGTATCCGTAAATCCAAATGAGGTATGATCTTGGATCTCCCTCGTCCCTATATTGGAGGTCATAATAATGATCGTATTCTTGAAATCAACTTTCCTTCCCAGTCCATCTGTCAGTACTCCCTCATCAAATAATTGAAGCAACACGTTAAAAACGTCCGGATGAGCTTTTTCAATCTCATCGAACAGGACAACAGAATAAGGATTTCTACGAACCTTTTCGGTCAGTTCTCCTCCCTCTTC
>ERZ651768.136-NODE-136-length-50785-cov-4.653723_pt1 | contig 50785 bp, 50 predicted proteins | sample MGYA00514754_ERZ651768 | MGnify/ENA metagenome assembly ERZ651768
GCTGCCCGGGTTTCACGGTGGCGCGGTGGGCTACCTGGCCTACGACACTATCCGCTACTTCGAGCCAAGAGTTCCGGAGATGCCGGAAGACCCCGTGGGCGTCCCAGAGTCGGTGTTCATGTTCTGCGACACTCTGTTGCTGTTCGACCACGTCCGGCACGACATCAAAGTGGTCAGTCACGTTAATCTGGACGGCGACATCGACCGTTCCTACGCCGAGGCCACGGCCAAGATCGACGAGATGGTCAGCCGGCTGTCACAGCCCTTGGAATTGCCGCCGGAGCTACAGTCCAACGGACAACAGAAGGTGGTCCCCAGCGAAATCGAGTCCAATCAAACAACGGACCATTACTCCAAGATGATCGACCGATGCATCGACTATATCTATGCCGGCGACATGATTCAGGTAACCTATTCCCAGCGCTTCTCCCGATGCACCGAGGCCCACCCGTTCCAGATCTATCGGTCTCTCCGCAGCATCAACCCATCGCCGTATATGTATTACCTGAACTTGGACGGCTTCCAGATCGTAGGGGCGGCCATCGAAACGGTTGTCACCGTGCACAACGGCAGAGCCGCCACCCATCCGATCGCCGGCACCCGGCCCAGGGGTGCGACTCCCGGCGAAGACGACGCCAACGAGGCGGAGTTGAAGAGCAGCGAGAAGCAAAGGGCCGAACACATCATGCTGGTGGATTTGGGCCGCAACGACATCGGGCGGGTCAGTCAGCCTGGCACTGTGTCGGTCACCCAGCTCATGGACGTGGAGAAGTTCTCCCACGTGATGCACCTGGTCTCCCATGTGGAGGGGGACCTCCGGCCTGAGATGACTTCCTACGACGCCCTGCGGTCCTGCTTTCCGGCAGGCACGGTGTCTGGGGCGCCCAAGATCCGGGCCATGGAGATAATCGCCGAGTTGGAGGGCGAGAAGCGGGGGCCTTACGGAGGTGCCGTGGGCTATTTCAGTTACTCAGGCGACATGGATACGGCCTTGGTGCTCCGCACCGGTGTCTACAAAGATGGAGTGATGTACGTTCAGGCGGGCGGCGGTATCGTCGCTGACAGTACGGGCGAAGACGAGTACATGGAGACCCGCCACAAAGCCGGCGCATTGATGCGCGCTATCGATCTGGCCGAGGGCTCAGAGTAACCAAAAATAGGAGATATAAAATGTTGAAATCGTTTTTTCACACTGGCTTCGTGGTCAAGGATATCGAGGCGTCCATAAAGTTCTACGCTGAAGTACTGGGCATGCGCATCGCGGGCCGCACCGAACGTGAAGGGGAGTTTGTCGAGCAGGTGCTGGCCTTCCCCGGCGCCCACATCAAGGGCGGTTTCGTGGACATGGGCGATGGCCATCAACTCGAGTTGATTCAATACCTGTCCCCGGCCAGCGGGGAGAACCATCTCCACCGCAATGACCTGGGAGCGTCACATCTGGCTTTCTTCGTGGACGACCTGGACGCGTTTTACCAGGAGACTTCTCAGAAGGGAATAAAATACAACAACCCACCTGCATCGATGTTCGACGATGACGGGAAGCTGTCGCGCAAGGCGGCATACGCCCAAGACCCCGACGGCAATTGGCTGGAGTTTGTGGAGACCTTCTAGTTGCGGCCACTCGGCGATAGGGTAAATACCATGCTTTTAATGATCGATAATTACGATAGCTTCACCTACAACCTGTACCAATATCTATGCGAGTTGGGCGCTGAGGTTGAGGTGGTCCGCAACGATAAGATCTCTTTGGAGGAGATCACGGACATGTCGCCGGACGGCATTATCATATCTCCGGGTCCGTCCACGCCCCTTGAGGCGGGAATCTCCAACGATGTGATCCGGCAGTTCGGACCCAAAACGCCTACCTTGGGTGTTTGCCTGGGCCACCAGTGCATCGGCCACGTCTACGGCGCCAAAGTAGACCAGGCGGGCGAGATTCGCCACGGCAAGACATCCATGGTGAACCACAACGGCGCCGGAGTCTTGGCCGGACTGCCCAATCCCTTCCAGGCCATTCGCTACCACTCGCTGGTGGTCTTTCCCGAGACCGTCCCAGACACCCTGGAGGTCACGGCCCAGACCGACAACGGGCTGATCATGGGACTGCGCCACAAAGAATTTCCGATCGAGGGCGTCCAGTTCCACCCCGAGTCCATCCTGACCCCGGACGGAAAACACCTGCTGCAGAATTTCCTGGACACGGTGAGCGCGGCGGTTAGGGTTTAGATAGGAGCTATTAAAGTTGGAAATCAGGGAAGCGATAGACATAGTGGTCTCAGGCAGACACCTGTCTATGGACGACGCTGCGTCGGTCATGCGGCAGATCATGTCCGGCGAGGCTACCCAGGCGCAGTTGGGCTCGTTCTTGACGGCACTCCGGCTCAAGGGTGAGAGCACCGAAGAGATCGCCGGTATGGCCACCGTTATGCGCGAATTCGCCCTGCGGGTGAACGTAGACGGTATGTTGGTGGACTCGGTGGGCACCGGCGGCGACGGCCTGAACACATTTAATATCTCCACCGCCGCGGCCTTTGTTGCCGCGGGCGCTGGGTTAAAAGTTGCCAAGCATGGCAACAGAGCTGCTTCGGGTACCTGCGGCAGTGCCGACCTACTGGAAGAACTGGGGGTGAAGATCGAGCTTTCGCCCGAGGGCGTGGAGCGCTGCATCAGAGAAAGTGGCATAGGGTTCATGTTTGCCCAGGCTTTCCATCCGTCTATGCGCCACGCCGGGCCGGTACGCCGGGAGATAGGCATCCGGACCGTGTTCAACATTCTGGGGCCGTTGACCAACCCGGCTGGAGCGCAGTCGATGCTGGTGGGCGTCGCATTTCCGGAGTTGAGCGAGCAGATGGCGTCGGTTTTGAACCTGCTGGACACCCATCACTCTATCATCGTCCACGGCGACGGCGGCCTGGACGAGATGACTCTCTCTGGGGACACGTCAGTGTGGGAGGTTGCCGGTGGCAAAGTGAGCAATTGGACGATTTCTGTAACCGACACCGGCCTGCCGGTCACAGAGATCGAAGCGGTCCGGGGTGGAGACAAGGCGGCCAATGCCAAGACCATGCGGGAGTTGTTGGACGGCGCCGGCGGTCCAGTGCGGGACTACGTTTTGCTGAACAGCGCTGGGGTGCTGCTGGTGGGGGACCTGGTCTCCAACATCCGCGACGGGGTGCAACTTGCCGCGCAGACCATAGACAGCGGCGCAGCCAAGGACCGGATGGAGTCCATGATCGAGGTTAGTCAGGCGGGGCCGGCTGAACCGGTTTAGAGAACCGCGAAGTATAATGCTAGTCTGTAAATTACGCCCACGGTAGAATCATGCCAAACATCCTTGATGAAATAGTCGCCGCCAAGCGTGTTGAGCTGGCCGAGAGCAAGACTCAGGTCTCCCTCGCCGACTTAGAGACTGCTGCTGCTGGCCAACCACGGCCCCTGAATCTGTCGGGTGCGCTGCTAGGTGGCGGAGTGCGGTTGATCGCAGAGGTCAAGAAGGCCTCGCCCTCCCGTGGGCTGCTGCTGCCCGACTTCGACCACCTGAAGCTGGCCGACACCTACGCCAGCAACGGCGCTGCCGCCATATCGTGCCTGACCGACCCCAGGTTTCAGGGTGAACTGGGCCACCTGCGTCAGATTAAAGAAGCTGGGGCGTCCCAACGCGCACCGGTCATGCGCAAAGATTTTATCTTCGACCCCTACCAGGTCGTTGAGACTCGCGCCGCCGGGGCCGATGCCATGCTTCTGATAGTGGCAATCTTGGAGCCAACCCAATTGAAAGAGCTTCTGGCCGCTGCCCAGTCACACTGGATGCAATGTCTGGTGGAGGTCCACGACGAAGCGGAACTGGAGACCGCGGTGGATGCCGGAGCGGAGATCATCGGGATAAACAACCGGGACCTGCGCATCTTCACTACCGACCTGGGAGTGACGGAACGCCTGGCGCCGCTGGTGCCCAGAGGCAAGCAGATAGTCAGCGAGAGTGGTATCTTCACCCGCGATCATCTCCAGCAGATGAATCGTTTTCGAGTTAATGCGGTGCTGGTGGGCGAGGCCCTGGTGACCGCTCCAGACATCGGCGAAAAGGTCCGGGAGTTGACCGGGCAGAAAGCGCCGGCGGCGTGACCATGGATTCCCAGGGATTAAAGGTCAAGATCTGCGGGATTCGCGCCTTGGACGACGCGCTGGTTGCCGCCGAGGCTGGGGCCGACTTAATCGGCATGGTATTTGTGCCCGAGCGGCACCGGCGGATCACGCCAAAAGAAGCCAAAGCCATCGTCGATGGCGTCAGAAACTCCGGCGGCCCGGTCCCCCGGATAGTGGGGCTATTCGCTGACCAGTCCATCGAAGAAGTTGCCGGGGCAGTCGAATTCTGCGGACTAGATCTGGCACAACTTTGCGGCCAGGAATCGGTCGAATTTGCCGGACAAGTCGGCTGCGACGTGATCAAGGTGGTGCACGTAGCCGAATCTGCTACTGCGTCGGATGATGCTGGCACCGGTGATCGGGTCAAAGAATTCAGCGGCGTTGGACACCTGGTAACGCTAGATAGGTACGTGGAGGGAATCCAAGGCGGTACCGGGAAAGGTTTCGACTGGGATGTGGCGGCGTCACTCTCCCAGGCCGGGCACCCTTTTCTGCTGGCTGGAGGGCTAACCGCCGGAAACGTTTCCGATGCAATCACCATGGTGAAACCCTGGGGTGTGGACGTCTCCAGTGGCGTGGAGACCGACGGCAAGAAAGACCACGCCAAGATACGGGATTTCATGCACAATGCCCGTGCCGCCGCCAAGTCGATCAACGGATAAAAAGGAACACACGATGGCAGATGAAAACGAGGTGCACCTTTTCCCCGACGATCGGGGCCGGTTCGGTGATTTCGGGGGGAAATTCATCCCCGAGACATTGATGGCCGCCGTTGCGGATTTGGACGACGCCTACCAGACGGCCAAGGCGAACCCGGATTTCCAGGAACGCCTGGGCCATCTGCTGCACACCTATGCTGGCAGGCCTACCGCGCTGTACTTCGCTGAAAACCTGACCCGGGTCTGCGGCGGCGCCAAGATCTACCTCAAGCGTGAGGACCTGGCCCATACCGGCGCCCATAAGATCAACAACGCTCTGGGCCAGGCGTTGTTGGCCCAGCACATGGGCAAGAAGCGGATCATCGCAGAGACTGGGGCCGGCCAGCACGGCGTGGCCACTGCCACCGCCTGTGCCATGCTCGGTCTGGAATGTATCGTCTACATGGGCAGCGAAGATATTCAGCGCCAGTCGCTGAACGTCTTCCGCATGAAGCTGCTGGAGGCGGACGTCGTGCCCGTTGAATCGGGTACCCGCACATTGAAAGACGCCATCAACGAGGCCATCCGCGACTGGGTGACCAACGTGGAGACCACCCACTATCTGATTGGCAGCGTGGTGGGACCGCACCCGTATCCGGTGATGGTGCGCGACTTCCAGACGGTTATCGGGCGGGAGGCGAGGGCCCAGTTAATGGAGGCTGAAGGGCGATTGCCTGACTACGTGCTGGCTTGCGTCGGCGGCGGCAGCAACTCCATCGGCATATTCCATCCCTTCGTGCCCGATGAGGACGTACGCCTGATGGGACTGGAAGCCGGGGGTGAAGGCATTGCAACCGGCAAGCACTCGGCCACGCTCAGCGCGGGACGTCCGGGGGTGCTGCACGGCGCGATGTCTTACCTGCTACAGGATGAGCATGGCCAGGTACAGGAGACCCACAGCATCTCCGCGGGGCTGGACTACCCAGGCGTTGGGCCGGAGCACAGCTACCTGAAAGACTCCGGTAGGGCTGAGTACCGGGAGGTCAACGACTCCCAGGCCCTGGACGCTTTCCATCTGCTCTGCCGCACCGAGGGCATCATCCCCGCACTGGAGTCGTCCCACGCAGTACACGCAGCCGTCGAGTTGGCGAAGACGTTAACACCTGACCAGATAGTCCTTGTCTGCCTCAGCGGTCGTGGGGATAAAGATATCGACATCGTTGCCCAGGCGTCGGGGCTGGAGATTTAGGGGTCCAGCCGAAGCTGCACCAGACGTCAACCTATGTAAACCCCTGTGCTATAATGGCTGCCGATTCGCCGAGGCCTTTTCTGTGCGTGCTTCGGCTTGATTCAGACTCTATTCTCGTTGAATAACCGGGCTAAGAAACAGGAGAAATCATTATGGACATGGGCCTCGAAGGCAAGGTTGCAATCATCACTGGTGGAAGTGACGGGATCGGGAAAGCGGCCGCATTGAGTATGGCCAAAGAAGGGGCTAACGTTGTCATCGTGGCCCGCCGCCAAGAGGTACTGGACCAGGCCGTACAAGAGATCAAAACGGCCACTGAGGGCTCGGTAATACCTCTGGCCTTGGACATCACCACCGACGGCGCCTCCCAGAAGATGATCAAGACCGCCGTGGATAGCTTCGGGCGGGTGGACATAATCGTCAACAACGCCGGCTCATCCATGGCCAAACCCTTCGAGAGCGTGAGCCACGAAGACTGGCAGTCGGACTTCGAACTGAAGGTTTGGGCTGCGGTCCGGCTGATGCAAGACTCCATCGGAGAAATGCGTAAAGTCGGCGGCGGCCGGATCATTAACGTGACCAACCTTGGCGGCCGGACCCCTGGACCCGCCTCCATGCCCACTTCCATCTCTCGCGCCGCAGGTATAGCCATCACCAAAGGATTGTCCAAGGACCTGGCCAAGGAAAACATCCTGGTCACCACCGTCTGCATCGGGTTGGTCAAGAGCGGCCAGCACCAGCGACGGTATGACGCCCGCCTCGAGAAGGAACCCAACCTCTCCCTGGACACGTTCTATGACGAACTGGCCCAGGGCCGGAACGTCCCAATAGGCCGGGTAGCCGAGCCCGAAGAGGCCGGCGACGTTATCGCCTTCCTGGCCTCTGAGCGGGCCAGCTATCTGACGGGAATCGCCGTGAACCTGGACGGAGGCGCGTCGGCAGTTCTCTAACCTAAGATAATCGATCGACCAAAGTGTCTATATGACCGGGGGTCTTAAAAAAATTGACTAGCTCCAACACGAATCAATCGCAGCTACCCCAGAGGATGCTGCTCGGCGCCGGACCCAGCACCGTACACCCACGCGTGCTCCAAGCGATGACCATGCCGGTGGTGGGTCATTTGGACCCGGCGTTCTTTCAGGTGATGGATGACGTGTGCGACATGCTTCGCGAGGTCTTCCACACCGAGAACAAAATGACCGTGCCGATATCGTCCACCGGCACGGGCGCCATGGAAACAGCCTGCGCCAACGTCATCGAGCCGGGCGACGAGGTGCTGATCTGCCGGAACGGCTACTTCGGCATCCGACTGGCCGATATCGCGGAGCGCTGCGGGGCCACGGTTCACCTGATGGACACTCCCTGGGGCAAAGCGGTAGACCCTCAGATGCTGCGCGACGAGCTCAAGCGGCATCCAGGCCTGAAAGCCGTGGGTGTGGTCCATGCTGAGACGTCCACGGGGGTTCTTAGCTTCATAAAAGAGCTGATGGACGTGATCCGTGAGGCAGGTGCGCTGTCTATAGTAGACGCCGTTACGTCTCTGGGCGGGCATGAAGTGCGAATGGACGACTGGGGCATCGACATCTGTTACAGCGCGACCCAGAAGTGTTTGGGAGCTCCTCCAGGACTGGCCCCCATCAGCCTTAGCCCAGCGGCCATGGACGTAGTCAGCAAGCGCCCGACCAAGGTGCAGAGCTTCTACTTCAACCTTAAGGACCTTGAAGCGTACTGGAACGCGACCAGGGCCTATCACCACACTTCGCCAATCAACATGACCTATGCCCTGCGGGAAGCCCTGCGAATGATGATGGAAGAGGGGCTAGAGAACCGGATCCAGAGGCACGCCAGGGTGGCCGCCGGGCTTCGCGCCGGAGTGGGAGCTCTCGGTCTAAGCCTGCTAGCCGAGGAAGGACACCGACTGAACCCCCTCACCACATTGTCCATTCCAGATGGCGTTGAAGACGCTAAGGTCCGTGGGGCGCTGCTCAACGACTATGACATCGAGATCGGCGGCGGACTGGGAGAGTTTGCTGGAAAGGCATGGCGCATCGGGCTGATGGGCGAGTCGGCCCGGGAGAAGAACGTCTTCGCGGTACTCTCTGCGCTTGAATCTATCCTGGCCAAAGAGGGCTACGAAGTGGCCTTCGGCGCTAGCCTGTCAGCCGCCCAGCGGGCGATTGCTACGTTTGATGAGTAAGTAGGCGGGCAGTGAAAGTCAGAAGAAAAGAGAAGGGCCGGGTTAACCCGGCCCTTCTCTTTTCTTCTTCCGTCATTCCGGCGAAAGCAGGAATCCATGTAGTTGGCTGGAATAAGAACACTCGGTTCGTGGTTCATTCCTGTCCCTTCCGCGGTCTGTGAATCCACAAGGCCCAGGGGCCGAAATGGCCGGGGGAGCTTGTAGGGGTAGGTTTCTAACCCGCCCGTACGGTGATTGGCTTGGTTGGACTAAGGTCTGTGAGACCAAACCGGCGCCGGGATGACGGGGCCGCCCCTACTTATCATCCCCAGGCAGTCGTGTAGCCACCGTCCCCATAGATACCGGGGGCCAGGGGCCGGTTAGGTAGTCGTAGAGGTTGCCGGCGTTGATGCCCATGACCATGGGCGCCAAGGCTGCTTGCTCCACGTCCATGGGGTATCGGTCGATCAGGGCCGTTAGGGTTGAGACCGATTCTTCTCTGGTCATGCCCCGGTCCACGGCGTTTTGGACGTAGTCTTTCCACTCGGAGATGAACGCGCCCTGTTCGTCCAGATAGCCTTTGCCGCACATGTCGCCGTGACCTGGGACGAAGATGTCCTCGTTCAGTCCTCGCAGCGACTCCAATGCCACCAACCACAGGTCTGGGTCAGCCTCGTGCAACCAGGAATGGACGCCGTTGAAGATGTTGTCGCTGGTGAAGACCACGCCCTCCTCTTTGATAATCACCGCCGCCTGATAGAGGGTGTGGCCGGGCATGTGAATCATCTCGAAGGTGTGGTCGCCGACGTGCATGGTCATGGTGTCGCGGAAGGTGACCACTGGAAAATTGGCAGTGTAATCTTCCAACAACGCCGGCTCGTCAGGCCCGAATGTGCCGACTCTGGCGGCATGCTCGGCCATGTCAGTGTTCAGCATGCGGGTGCGGACCCCTTCGTGGGCGATGACGGGGGCGTCGAAGAAGGCGTTGCCGGTCCAATGGTCGCCGTGGGGCTCGGTATTGATGATGTAGCGGAGCAATCCTCGCTTCCCGATCTCCGACTTCAACCATATCGCCGTGGTGGGCTTGTGGGGGCTGTCAATCATGACGATGCCGTCGGCCGTGGTCACGAATCCAAAGTTGCAACCTCTAGTCTCGGTTTCAACCCAAACATTGCTGGTTATCTGTTTCATGTCGATTCTCCTTGCTGGGTCGCTTGTGTACCCAGTGATTCTTCCACCACCGCCGGCAGCTTCATGGTGAAGGTTGACCCGTTGCCGAATTCGCTCTCCACCAATACTGTGCCGCCCTCCAATAAGCGGATGAAGGCGGCAGACGCGCCAATCAGCCGGACAGATTCGTTGACGATCAGGTCCAACACTTCGTCTGTGTTGTGGGTGGCGGCCACCTTGTTGGAGACCTCTTCAAGCGCGATTGAGCGTTCCCGTTCGCGTTGCAGGTCTTCCAGCAGCTACTTCTTTGTCTTCCGCTGGTCGTTCATGTGCTATCTGCCTAAAAAGTTGCCGGTATTATGACATGATTCAGTTAGGCGGCGCACCGATTGCAGTAACTTCAGAGCGGCCAGGGCAAAGGAGGGCTCGCCTCGTGTTGTCTATTTGTTGACGGCGCATCGGGCCACAGCTATGCTGGCACCGATTCTGTTAGCGGCCATGAAAAATTTCTTGTACAGGTTGCAACACGCATCTATTTTGGAGTCAGGCATCGTATATTGGACGCACTTAGGCCAGGCGGCCAAAAAGGAGTAACGATGGGCGAAAAGCTGCAACAGGGAGACCATCTCCCCAGGGTCACTCTTCAGATTCTGGACGGAAGTAAGATTACCCTTCCCGACGATGCACCCACCCGGTACACAGCGGTGCTGATCTACCGGGGCCATTGGTGACCCTACTGCAATCGGCAGTTAGCCGAATGGGAAGCGAACAAAGCGGAACTGGAAGAACTGGGAGTGACGACCTACGCAGTCAGCGTTGACACCAAAGAACTGGCACAGGAAGTCGTCGATAACAATAAGTTGACCTTCCCCATGGCCTATGACGCGACGAAAGCCGACGGCGACCTGCTGGGATCATGGTGGTCAGAGGAACGGGGCGGTTACATCCAGCCCACCGAGTTCCTGTTGGGCCGGGGCGGCACGGTGCTGGGCGCCATGTACGCTTCGGGACCGGTGGGACGCATGGGCGCCGACGAGGCCATGCGCTTGATCACCCGCCGGGAGAATATCCGGAAGGAAGAAGAGGGCGCGGCCCACTAACCCAAACCAGCCATTAAGGGGAGAGAGCCATGGGCAACCAGCAAGTGGTCGATCTGATGGAACACGTCTGGAGTTCCATAGACTCGTTGTGCTCTCCCCTCACAGAATCCCAATGGAAAACGCCCACCGACTGCCCTGGCTGGTCGGTCCAAGACCAGGTCTCCCACCTGGTGGGCGCCGAGTCCGGAATTTTGGGCAATCCCGGGCCTGACCATACACCGCAAGATACCTCCCACGTCAAGAACGATGTCGGCCAGTCCAACGAAGTGGTGGTCGACTTTCGCCGTTCCTGGCCCGGACAACATGTCCTGGATGAGTTCCGTGAGCTGACCGGCCAACGTCTGACGTTCCTCAAGGGCCTGAGCGATGACGGATTCGCCGCCGAGACTCAGACGCCCATCGGTCCCGGAACGATCACCGAATTCGTGCGCATCCGAATCTTCGACGCCTGGGTCCACGAGCAGGACATCCGCCGTGCGCTGGGCATACCTGGCGAGCTAGAGGGCCCGGTGGCCTCTCATTCGGTGGGCCGGATCGCCCGGGCGCTGCCCTTCGTGACCGCCAGGAAAGCCCAAGCTCCGGATGGTGTCACTGCAGTCTTTAACATCACCGGCGTGGCAGGCAGCGTAGTCCCCGTGGCGGTAGAGGGCGGCCGGGGAAAAGAGCTGGACGCAGAGCCGGATTCGCCAACTGTCACGATAACCACAGATGTCGAGACGTTCGTCTGCCTAGGATGCGGCCGCTGGGACCCCTCCGAAGCCCTCGCCTCTGGCAAGGTCACCGTCTCCGGTGACACGGCTCTGGGCGATACCATCGTCAATCAGATGAACATCATGATCTGATGGTGGCTCCGGGTGGTGTCTGGCTGTATTTATGAGAACGATTCGATATAATCCACTGGTTGCTTCATCGAATCTCCTAGATTTACAAGAGGGTTGCGCTAATTGGCCTTGATAGATAGACCCAAGTTCCGATATTCGGCCGCCAAGATGCCCTTTGGCGTTCACTACAGTTGGGTGATCGTGGCCGTGCTGGCCATCGTCCAGGTCTTTGGCAGCTCCGTTTTCATGATCGCCGGCGTTATGGTGCCACCGCTGACCGACCCGGAAGGCGGTTTCCGCTTCGGGATCGGTGAACTCAGCATGGCCATCGGCCTCTACTATGTCTTCAGTGCCATCTTCGCCCCTATAACGGGCCACCTAGGAGACAGGTTCGGCGCACGGCCCATGATGTTTGTCGGTGCCTTGACGTACGGCGTGGGCATGGTTGCGCTGGGGTTCGTGACTGAACTCTGGCACTTCTTCCTCTTCTACAGCTTCCTGATGTCGTTCACCGCCTCTATCACTATGGTTCCAATGATGGCGTCCATCAGCGGCTGGTTCCGCCGCCGCCTGGGTTGGGGTGTTGGGATCCTGTGGGCCACTGGGGGTATCGGGACCGCTATATTGGCGCCGCTGATCGCCTACATGCTGGACACGATGGGGTGGCAGCAGTCATTTACCATCGTGGGTCTGGCAGGCACCGGAACCATGCTCCTGGTATTCCCGTTCATACGGAGTAAGCCGGCAGATATCGGGATCCGGCCCTTCGGAGTGGCGAGCGATGCACCTGAAATTCCAGCTAGAATCCGGTCAGTGGAGGCCTTGCGCCTTAAGGTTTTCAATCAACAGATACGGCACACCAAGGCATTTTGGAACCTTCCCGTCATCCATGCGCTAGGTTGCGCTGGGATGGGGATCGTACTCATCTACGTGATTCCCCTGGCGGTTGAACAGGGGCTTAGCACTACCTCTGCGGCGCTGACCATCACGATCATCTCGTTGGTAAGCATCGTCAGTAGACTCGGAGCCCCGGTCGTGGCCGAGGCCTGGGGACCCAGGAAGGTTATGGCCGCTAGCCTGAGCATCCAGGCCTTAACGGTGCTAATTCTGTTCTGGGCCCACGACCCATGGATGTTCTATCTATTCGCCGCCACATTCGGACTGGGGTTCGGCGCCGAGTGGACCGGATATCTGGAGATCAACCGCCGGTACTTTGGCGATGGTCCCATGGGTAGTGTTTACGGCTGGCAGATGACCGGAGCGTTCGCCGGACACGCCGTGACCACGTTCCTTGCTGGTTTGGTTATCTACGTAACCGGCTCCTTCTACCCGGTGTTCGTGCTGTCCGCGGCCTTTAGCGCCGCCGGATTGCTGGTCATTGCCACGCTCGAGAGCACCTCCCACGTTTTGATTCCCGATTGGGAAGACTCTCTGCCGCCCGAAGCCAGAACGAACTTCGTGCCTGGCGCCGCTGTTGGAGACGATTGATGTTTGCGCATACAGACCCCGGGCTATCGCCAAAATCACGCGCTGGGGTGTACTTATCATCACCGATAGTTATAATGTTCCACTAGCAATATCCTAATTACGCCGGTAACCCGGCGTAATTGCCTTTTTGGAAACGGAAATTGGCCCTCACCTCCAGGCCCAACCTTAAATTCTTGGCCGGCAAGTTGCCCTTTGGCATCCACTACAGTTGGGTGGTCATCGGGATCTTGGCCACGGTCCAGATATTCGCCAGCTCCATCAGCATGGCCGCGGGCATCATGGTCCCGCCGCTGAACGACGCCGAAGGAGACTTCGGATGGGGCTTGGGGATCATCGGTATAGCCATCGCCAGCTATTATATGTTCGGAGCGATCTATGCTCCCATGACCGGTTGGCTGGGCGACCGCTACGGCTCCCGCTGGATGCTATTCGCCGCCGCCATCATGTACCTGATCAGCATGTTTCTGCTGGGACAGGTGACCGAGGTCTGGCACTTCTTCATCTTCTTTGGCGTGTTGCTGTCGCTGACCCAGTCCCTTGCTATGGTTCCCCTGATGTCGGCCGTCAGTGGGTGGTTCCGCCGCCGCCTAGGGGTGGCCGTGGGTATCCTCTGGGGCGCGGGTGGGATCGGCACCGGCATCATGGCACCGCTCATGGGCGGCTTCATCGAGGTGCTGGGCTGGCAGAGCACCTTCATGCTCATAGGTGCTGTCGGTGGAGGAATCATGCTGGCCATGGTCCCCTTCATGCGCAGCAAACCGGCTGACCTGGGTATACAGCCCTATGGCGCCAGGGCTACAGACCCGCCGGCGGTCTTGAGGGACAAGACTGTGGACCGGCTGCGTCAGAAGGTCTTCAATCAGCACACCCGCCGCACCAAGCCGTTCTGGAACTTGCCGTTGATCCACGGCCTGGGTTGCGCCGGACACGGCACGGTTTTGATCTACGTGATTCCTATGGCCTTCGAGCGCGGGGCATTCTCGTCCCTGGCTCAGGCGGGGATCATCCTGACCATCATCTCCTTGGTCAGCGTCTTCAGCCGTGTCGTGACCCCGATCATGGCCGAGATGTACGGCACTCGGAGAATGATGGCCGCCAGTCTGAGCATCCAGGCCGCCACCGTTTTCATGCTTTTCTGGTCCCAGGAAGCCTGGGCGTTCTACATGTTCGCCGCGGTGTTCGGCATCGGGTTCGGCGGGGAGTGGACCGGCTATCTGGTCATCAACCGCCAGTACTACGGTGAAGGGCCCATGGGGACGATCTACGGGTGGCAGACAACGGGCGCGCTGATCGGACATGCCGTGGCCACCGCGTTAGCAGGTTTGGTGATATACGCGACGGGGTCATTCAACATGGTGATGGCGTTATCTGTTGGTTTCAGCGCCATCGGTGTGTTGGTCATCGCGCTGTTGGACGATACATCCCATGTGTTGATCCCAGATTGGGAAAACGATCTGCCGGAAGTTTCCGCCACCGGCGATACTCAGCTCAGACCGGCCGCCACCGCGGCAGGGGATGACGATTAGGGTTTTTGGCGGTTGACTTGGCCGGGACGGGGAACGCCCTCATCCCGACCTTATTTGGGGAAACCGTGTGTTTTCTCTCACTTTGTGGGCTTTTGTGGTTAAGACCTACGGTTTTCTGAATTGAATGACGCCGCACTAATGTCACCCTGGGAGAATCGAAGGGTCTGCCAAGGTGACGATTGGAAGGTTCTTCGTCGGCTTACGGCGTTCCTCAGAATGACAGTTTGGAAGAAGGGATGTTCGAATGAAGGTACTAGTTTTCTCCGCTGACTAATCCTGGTTGAGGAAGTCCAAAACGAACTGGCTCATGGGTTCTTTGTCGTAGCGGCTGTTCATCAGGACCACGTTACGGTTCCGGTCGCCCTGGAAGAAGCGCTCGTAGAGGATCTGCCGGGAACCGAAGGCGCTGCAGCAGGTGTCCCAGGCCAGCCGGAAGAGGCGGACCCGGTCCTTGGCCGATGAGAAATCGGTCTCCAGGTACCTGGCGATTTCGTCGGCGACGGGGCCCTCGAAATCGTCTTCCGTGGGCAGGGCCATCAGGCTGCTAGAGCCCAGCAAGTGGAGTATCTCGCCCATGCGCGGGTACATCTTGATGAACTGCTGACGGGCTACCATCAGCGATATATCCACGGGGCACATGACACCCCATTCGTCCACCTCCGCATCTACCTCGGCCGCTCGCAGCAGGGCCTTGGTAATCTCTAGGTTCTCGATGATCTCAGCCAGCATACCGTGCACCTGGGGCATATCTTCGGAACCCAGGGTTTTGACCATCAGGTTGGCCAGTCCCAAGATGAACTCGCATTTCACCACATTCTTGGTCACCACTTGGTGGCCCGAATGGAGGAACTGGTGCGTTCTCAGCGACATGTTGTTGCACATGTCTACGTCGCCGTAGAGGAACACCCTTTCCCAGGGGACGAGGACGTTGTCGAAGAACGCCAATGCGTCCATCTCCTCGAACCGAGAACCCAGGGGATGGTCGAAGCTGGAGCGCTCCAAGTCGAAGGGCTCCCGGCATTGGAACTTGAGGCCCGGCGTGTCGCAGGGTATGGCGAAGGCAAAGGAAGTCCGGCCCGGGGCACCCGTGGGTAGCCTATGGGAGCGTGCAGGGTAGACGGCTATCTCGTCGGCGATTGGCAGTGTCGCCAAGACCCGTGCCCCGTGGACGATGATTCCCTGATCGGACTCTTTAACCACAGACAATGCTACGTCCACGGAGTCGTCGAGGGCCGTGGCAGCTCCGGAGCGGTTCCTTTGGATGTTTACGAGCGTGTGGGTCAGCACCAGGTCTTTCTCCCTGACCAACTCGTAGTAGTCCTGGATATTCTTCTCGAACTCGGGGCGGTTCTGGCCGAAGTACTTGCCCGCGGCGGCCATGGACATCAAGCTCACATTCAGGAAATCGGGGGTCCGGCCCATCATCCCGCAGGTGATCTTGGCCCAGTTCCGCATCATCTCGCGGCGCCGGTCCAGGTCCTCGTGCGTCCGAGGAGTCAGAAAGGACATGCCCACCTGGTCGCCGGTTGTCGGCGATTCGTAGGTCATCTTTTTGGCGTACTCGGGGTCGTGTTGCAGGTCGTAGAGTCGGGCCAAAGTCTTGATCCCGCCCTGCAGTCCCGGTTCCTTGGTGGCGTCTTTTACCTTCTTGCCAGACATGTAGAGGTTGGGCGGCCTTTCGCTTAGTCCGTCGATGTACTGCTTTCCCGTCCTGGCTGGCATCCAGTACCCTCCTGGCAATCAACGCCGGGCATAGATTTTCTTAAGAGTATTCGCCGGTATTTTGCGGTATCTTCCCATGTTTTACCAGCGCCGATGAAATTATGTTCTAGATGGTCAAAGATACATTTGACAGTGCAAGTTGCTTCCCCTAGTCTGAGGCACACGATTCGACCGGTGATTTCAAGCTGGTATCAAGCCTGGAGGTCTTAAGTTATGTCTCTTCCTCCGCATCGAGTGGACTACAGTCCAATCATCGAACGCCCGCCCATCAAATGGCCCAACGGCGAGCGAGTGGCGTTATGGATTGCTCCCAACGTGGAGCACTACGAATACATGCCCGAACAGTACGGGCCCCGCGACCCCTGGCCGCGCACCCCGTATCCCGACGTGCAGCAGTATTCCTACCGGGACTACGGCAACCGGGTCGGGTTCTGGCGCATGCTGGAGGTCTTGGACCAGTACAAGATCCGCGCCTGCGTGTCCCTAAACCTGGCTGTTCTGGAACACTTCCCGGAGATTCGCGACGCCATGGTGGAGCGAGACTGGGATTTCATGAGCCACGGCATCTACAACACCCGCTACCTGTATGCCTATACGGAGGAAGAGGAGCGGGAGTTCTACCGGGACAACGTCGAAACACTGAAACGGCAGACCGGCAAGCAGTTGAAAGGGATGCTGGGTCCGGCCATATCCGGAACCATCCGCACTCCGGACCTGATGGCCGAGGCCGGGCTGATCTACCACACCGACTGGATGCACGACGACCAACCGGTGCCCATCAACGTGGAGACGGGAAAGCTGGTCTCGGTGCCCTATTCGATAGAACTGAACGACTCGCCATTGTTCCGGGTGAATTACGAAGCCGATTACTTCGCCGAAATATGCAAGCGACAGTTCGATCAACTGTATAAAGAAGGGGCCGAGAGCGGCCGGGTGATGTGCATCGCCCTCCATCCCTTCCTGATCGGCCAACCGCACCGTATCAAGTACCTGGACGAGATACTCAGTTACATCATGTCCCACGACGGCATCTGGCAGACCACCGCTGACGACATCGCCGATTACTACATCGAGAATTACTACGACCAGGCGGTGGAACACGCTCAACAGTTCAAGGTATAGCCCGTATGGCTTTTCAAAAATCTAAGGCGATGGGAGACCTGAGCAATGCCTGCTGAAAGACGAGAAGGGATGGACCACGAGCATCACGAGTGGTCCCCGATTTCCACCCGAGGCAAACTGAGTTGGCCCGATAACGCCAAAGTCGCTTTGTGCGTGATCATCACCCTGGAGCACACTGAATGGGAGGCGCCGGAGGGCAGCTTCAGCGCCGACCAAGCCGGAGGGCTGGGACTGCGTCCTTTCCCCGACTACCCCAGGTTCTCCCATCGGGAGTATGGGCACCGGGTGGGGATCTTCAGGGTGCTGGACACCCTGGAACGCCTAAAGATCAAGGCAACCGTGGCTATGGACACCCAGACCGCCGAAGGCTATCCCTATCTGGTGAAACATTGCCAGGACCGGGGCTGCGAGATCATCGCCCACGGCGTCTCGGGCACCCAGATGATCTCCGGGAAGATGTCCATCGAGGAAGAAGTGGACTTCATACGCGCTTCCCTGGATGCTATGAAGGAGGCAACTGGTTTGGCACCCAGGGGTTGGTTCGGCACCGACTACGGCGAATCGGAGCGGACGCCGGGCCTATTGCGCCAAGCCGGCATCGATTACCTGTGCGATTGGGTCAACGACGAGCAGCCCTACCCCATGACGGGAGGCCTGGTCGCTCTGCCGACGATGCTGGAGATGGACGACCTGTTCGCCATGTCCAGCCGCCGCGTGGAGATCGAGAGGTACTGCCAGTCGTTGAAAGACGGCTTCGACGTCATGTTCCGGGACGGCGGGAACAACGGCCGGCTGATGACCATCAATCTTCATCCGTGGCTGGTAGGCCAGCCGTTCCGCATCGGCTATCTGGAAGAGGCGTTGGCCCACATCATGGGTCACGACGGAGTCTGGGCGGCGTCCGGTTCGGAGATCATAGACTGGTTCCGTAGCAATCCGCCGGCCTAGTCTACAGGCGTCTTTCCCGGATGCCATGACGCTAGAAAAGAGAGTGTTATGACAATCGTTAAAGGGGTACTTGACGCGATCAATGCCGTTTCAAAGGGCATCGAGAATATGCAGAGGATGTCGAAAGCGATTAAGACCGGCAAGGACTACCTTAAGACGCAACATCCCGACGTAGCTATCGACTTTGCCATCATGTGTGATGAAATGCGTAAGTCATCCAACGCCCTGGTTTCTGCCTTCTCGATCGTTACGAACTTTAGGTTTGTAGTCGGCGATGCCCAACCGAATTCGGCGCTGCAATTCAATAGGATATTCTCTGAGCACAAAGAAAAAGCAGGAACCGTTGAGCAGGTCATAGATTCTATGTGCGGCCATTGTCGTGTCATAACCACCGTGCAGAGGAAATCGCCTAGAAAGTGGACGCAGTGGGCTCCCTTCCCTTCCCTTTCCTTTGATTTTAGCTCAACGCTCCGATGAGCGAGAGCAAGATTTAGCCAAGGCGTTACAAGAGATCTACGACGAGGAAATGGAATACCATAACGGCGTGGTCGCAATGGCGGACGCGGTCAAGGCGACGCTTAAAGCAGTACAAGATGAACTTGGACCGCCTGGGATAATCGACCCAAACAATGTGCCGGATGCAGGCGTCGTGTTGGGTGAATATGCTACCGCATTCTCAAAACTTGAGACACGGTGCAAATCCGTCTCAACGGAATTACAGGAAATAATCGATGCATTATGGGTTCGGCCTTCCTAGAGACCAGAGATCATCGACTGGTTCTGGGCCAACCCGTCTGCTTAACCGGAAATTGGCAAAAGCAACACGGGGTCAAGAAATACCTGTATAGATTGTGGCGATTCGTGGGATATGCGTCATCGGCCCTACCCGGTGACGTTAGCCTCGAGTACAAACACTTTTTAGCGGCGCCGCGCTTTATGCCGAGGGAAGGATATGCATTTTTTTAACGCCTGCTGGGTTGGCTATGAAGCTTCCGGAGGAAACAAAAGACGACCTCTTCTTAAAGAGAACCGCCGTCCCGCTGAGATATTTTGCAAAAGGCCCAGTCAAAAAAGAGTATGCCGTGTTTCCTGGCGATGCGCCGCAGAGTAGTGCGGCATTACATGGATACGTTAGGCAGAGCATCGAGTATGTCTTGAAGTTACCAAAGCCTAAAAGAAAACAGAACTAGACAATCAGCCGTCAAATTCACCGCTTATTTTTCCTGAAACATGCTTCATCGGTAAGCCCCGCAATCATGCGTAACCAAAGCTGAAATCTCTTGACACCCATAGGCAGTTGTGATATTTTTCACCTGGCTTCTAGCCGAAGGCTTTTTTACGCGCGGGTTACTCACGGAAAAACCCCCTTAAATTAGCATTCCAATTCGCTGATTCTCGGCCAATCATGGGTAGTTTTATTGGAAGACCCAAAAGCATTAACGAGCGTTGACTGGAATAACATCCATATGTTCCTGCAATGGTTCTGGATCTACTTCCCCATTGTCGTGACATTTGGAATCACCCTGCTGACAGCCCATGCGCTGATACCCTCGTTGGTGTCTACCGGCCATCTTCCTGAATCGACTCAGAAGCTGCGTATTCCTCTAACAGGGTTCGCGGTCCTTCTGTTCGCCGCCGGGGTTGTGATCCTGATCTTGGGCATCAATGCAACCCTGGACGTGCGCAACGTATGGGACCGGTTCCTGATTTAAAGCGGATGAAGTTAAGAAAGCGATGGACGGACAAACCTACTAGATGATGCCAAGCCGGAAAATGTTGCCCCTCATGGTAGCCGGAGGGGTTGTAACCGTAATAATGGGCTTCATCGTTATAGTTCTGCTCATATCTTGGTTCTCCAACCCGCCGTTCGGCCTCGGAAACGCTCCCACCCAGCCCGTGGCGTTCCCCCACACTGTTCACGTGGCGGAGAACAATATCCAGTGCGAGTTCTGTCACCGCAATGTGACCAAGGGCGCTGCGGCCACTGTGCCAGCCGTTGAGACCTGCCTTTTCTGCCACAAAGATATAGACGGCAGGACGGTTACCGCTCAGACCGAGATCGAGAAAGTCAGGACCGCATTCGAGACCGATACGCCGATCGACTGGGAGCGGGTCCACCGTTTACCCGACCACGTTCGGTTCATCCATGAGTCCCACATAAGGTATTTCACCGACGAAACGATCCCCGTTAAATATGGCATCAACGGGGAAGAGATTATCGAATCGCCCGACGTCGCTCAAACGTGCACTATCTGTCACGGTGATGTGGGAAACAAGACAGTGGTCCAACCGAAGACCGGCCAGTCGCTGAAGATGGGGACCTGCGTGGATTGTCACCGGGTCAACAACATATCCACCGACTGCACGATCTGCCACAAGTGATGAAAATAGATTCAATACAGGGCTATAGGTAGATGAAGCTAACCCGGCGAAATTTCCTAGCATGGGCCGGCCTAGGTGCGGTGGGAGCCGTTGCCTGCGAGGGCTTTGGCATTCGCGACGGAGAACTAGATATCCAGAGCCCTGTCCAATTGCCCGAGGACCTCGTCCGAGGAAATGATAACTGGTACGCCAGCCTATGCCGGACCTGCCCGTCTTGCGAAGGGATCGTCATTCGGGTGATGGAAGGTCGGGCCAAGATGGTCCAGGGCAATCCGTATTACCCGACCAACCAGGGCAAGATTCATGCCCGTTGTGAAGCAGGGCTCCAGGCCCTCTACCACCCAGACCGCATACCTACCGCCATGCGCCGCAGCGGCCCCCGCGGTTCCGGCGAGTTTCTGCCCGTAAATTGGCAGCCCAACGGCATGGACACTCTGAAAGATGTCCTGCGTGCCAACGGCTCATCATCGGTGATGATTACCGCACCTCTCAGGGGACACATGGCGCTGTTGGCCGACCGGTTCGCCGCAGCCATCGGCGGTGAGCGTCTGGGCTTTGAAGCCATCGATAACAACACCTACCGGGCAGCGGTCAAGAGTGTCTTCCAACAAGACTCCCTGCCCGACTTCGAGCTGGAGAACAGTAAGTTCATTCTGTCCTTCGGCGCCGACTTCCTGTCCACCTGGGTATCCCCCACCCGGTTCAACCGCGGATACGGGGAGTTCCGCCAGGGTGAAGGACGCGACCGGGGCATGTTCTATCAGGTGGATTCCCGGTTCTCCATGACGGCGGCCAACGCCGACAAATGGCTACCCGTGCGGCCCGGATGGGAAGGCTATCTGGCTCTCAGCCTGGCCCAGGTGATCATCGCAGAGGACCTGCAGGACGATAGCGTCGACGTGGCCTCCTTCGTCGGGGGCGATGACGGGATTCAGGTCCTGGAGACCTTCCGTCCCGAGGTTGTGGCCCCATTGGCCGGACTAACCTCGGAGATGACCGGCGGTAACCCGGTTGAGTTCCTGAAGAACCTGGCCCGCAGTTTTGCGGCCAACGGGCCCAGCATCGCCATCGGCGGCGGTTCTGCCGGAGCCCAGAGCAACGGCCTCTTCAACTTGGAAGCCATCTACGCGCTGAATTTCCTGGTGGGCAGCGTTGGCAAGAAGGGCGGGATCAGATTCAACCCGCCCAGCCCATGGGCCGATGTCCCCAACTCCAGCACGGCGGGCAGTTTGGAAGACTGGACCCGCGTTACCGAGCAGATTCGCAGCGGACAGACGAAACTGTTGCTGCTACACGGCGCAGACCCGGTACACGGCCTGCCCGACTCCCTACAACTCAGGGACGCCATCGCCCAGGCGGACGATCTATTCGTGGTCAGTTTCTCGCCATTCTTGGACGACACCAGCGTGATGGCCGATCTCATCCTCCCCGACCGTGTGTCCCTGGAGGATTGGGGTGACGATATCTCCGAACCGGGTCCCGGATACCAGATCGTCGGGATGCAACAGCCCGTGGTGAACCCACTGTCTGACCTTGACCCGTTGAGTTTCCCTGACGTTCTGTTGACCATGGCCCAGGAACTTGGGAAAGATTCTGACCTGCCATGGAACAATTACAAAGCCATGCTGCGGGAAGGCTCCGATGCCCTGTTCCACCTGAACCGGGGTTCGATCGAAGCTTCTTCCGCCGATGAGTTCTGGAACAATCTACTGAAGCGCGGCGGATGGTGGGACGAACTCCGCAACGGACCCACCAGTATTCGTCCGGCCGACGGTCTACTGCGGACCATCGCCGGTAAGGCCGCCAACCCTGAATTTAACGGGATCGCCGCCGGCGGCGATTCCCTCTATCTGGTGCCATTCGCCCACAACACCCTGCTGGACGGCTACAATGGCCACCTACCGTGGCTCCAGGCCACGCCGGATCCGCTGTCGACAGTCACCTGGCAGACCTGGGTGGAACTGAACGACACAACCGCCGATCGTTTGGGAGTGAAAGAAGGGGACATCCTGCGCATAGAGTCCTCGAAGGACTCCATCAGGGCCGTGGCCTATCCGACTCCGGCCGCGCCTCCGGATACGGTGAGCGTACCCTTCGGGCAGGGCCGCAAGCACGGGTCAGATTACGCTACCGACCGGCCTGGCAACGAAAGCTCCAACGTCATGGACATATTGGAGACAACCCAAGTTCAAGGCACCGGTTCTCTGGCCTGGGCTGGAACCCGGGTGCGGGTCTCCAAAACCGGCGAAAGTGTGAGCATAGCCAAGTTGGAGGGCGACGCCAGGGCCGTTGAGATCGGCATCCTGCCTTCCGAAGAGATCATCAAAACCATCGCACCGGAGAACGCCTAAAGGCGCCCGGCCGCATCAGCCAAGAAACGTAGAGTAGATAGGTAATCAGATGGTAGCTCAGCGAATAAACCATAAATGGGGAATGGTAGTGGACCTGGACCGGTGTACTGGCTGCCAGGCCTGTGTTGTTGCCTGCCAAGCAGAGAACAACATTCCCATCAATGTTAAGTCGTTTTACCAGCAACGGCGGGCCTACCAATGGATCCGCATCGAGCGTTATTGGGAAGGCGAGTTCCCCAACGTTAAGGCCAAGTTCATCCCGATCCTGTGCCAACACTGCGAGAACGCGCCGTGCGAACCGGTCTGCCCGGTGTTCGCCACCTACCACAACGACGAAGGGATGAACGTCCAGATCTACAACCGTTGCATCGGGACCCGGTATTGCTCGGTCAACTGCCCATACAGCGTAAGAATGTTTAACTATTGGGAACCGCAGTGGCCGGACCGGTTGCGCAACCAGCTAAACCCCGACGTGACCATCCGGACTCGGGGCATCATGGAAAAATGTTCCTTTTGCGTGCAGCGCCTGCGCCGTGGAGAGGTAAACGTAGAACGGCGCGGCATCGAACCTCTAACCGGCGAGAGTATCCCGCCCGCCGACCGGAAGCTCGACCAACGCCGGATGAAAGAGGGCAATTACCTTCCCGCGTGCGTTCAGTCTTGTCCGACCAATGCCCTACAGTTTGCAGATCAGCACGACGATACCAGTCCTGTGAAAGAGTACTTCGACGAGGCCAACGAGCAGATCGAGACTCGTGAGCACGGCGGTCATGTTGATGAATCCCACACTCGGGTCTACCGGTTGCTTGAAGAGATAGGCACCAAGCCCAACGTGGTCTATCTGAAGAAAGTTGACGCATTCCCGTTAGAAAAGGCCTAGATAGATGGCGGTAATCGAACCCAAAGGTCACGGTCAACACGCCGGCATGTGGGTATTCCCGGATGCCGCAGTGATGACTCAGGACGTCGGTGAGAAGACGAAGGCCATGCCTCGGCCGTTCACCACGGCATTGGCGGTGACTGGAATCTTTTTCATCCTCGGCATCGTGGGATTCATAGCCCGCGCCGTCGATGACGGGTTCGACGATATCGCCCCTTGGGGCTATTACATGGCCATCTTCTCCATGGTGTTCATGGTCACCAGCGGAGCACCCCTGGTGGCGTTGGCGTTCCGGTTCACCAAGAGCCATTGGCGCAGGCCCCTTTCCAGGGTGGCAGAACTGTTTTCCATCGTTGGGATCTTGAACCTTCTGATGTTCATCCCCCTGATGTTCTTGCTCCCGGGCATCGCCAATCCAGACGCAGTTATCGAGGGCGAGTTGGCCGTTCGTAGGACCATCTGGTTCGAGGGGCCGATAGGAGCCCCACACGCTTGGGACCTGGTGGGGGTAGCATTCTTGACCATAACTTCGCTGACGATACTTTGGATATCGGCGAAGCCGGATATGGCCGAGTGCCGCGATACCGCTACCGGATTCAGGCGCTGGCTCTACAACTATCTGGCCGGTAATTGGTATGGCACCAAGCGTCAATGGAATGCCCAGAAAGCGGGGCTGGCGTTGCTGGGCGCTTTCTATTTCATGACTCTGATCTTCATGCATTTCGTAATTAGCTCCGATTACGCTCAGAGCTTGATTCCCGGATGGAAAGACTCGATATTCCCGGTGATCTACACTATCACCAGCCTCCAGATGTCTCTGGGAGCGATCCTCGTTGTCCTTTTCATCATGCGGCGATGGGGTGGGTACGAAGGTTACATCGGCAAGTCGACTTTCTGGTCGGCCAGCAAAGTGCTATTGGGAGTAACCCTGCTGTGGGTCTACCATCTGTTCGCCTTTTTCATCACGTTCTGGTACGGGCGGCTGGAGATCGAACAGAACGTCATTAAATATCTGGTCACGGATACCTACGCGATAATCTTCCTTCTGAACCTGATATTTAGCTTTGCAGCTCCGTTTGCGGTGCTGCTTTGGAACCCTGTTCGCCGTAGCGCCTGGGGCCCGGCCCTAGCCGGGGTGTTGGTGCTATTCGGCGGGCTCATGTTTAACATAAGGATCTTCGTAGGCTCGGCCAATGCGGCGCCGGGAGCCGAACTGTACAAAGCTTTCATGGAACATGTCCCGGCGCCGGTATATCCGGACATCTGGGACGTATTCATGGTGGTCGGAGGACTGGGGGCGGCCGTCTTCCTCTATCTGGCGGCCACCAAGTTGATGCCCTTGATTTCGATCTGGGAGGTCAAAGAAGGGACTCTCTACCAGAAGTGGGGGAAGTTCATCCGTGGCGAATATCTGATCCTGGGCAAACCTGAATAATTAGACCCAATTTACCCGGCGGAGCATCATGCAGGAAGGCACACCGCTACAATCTAGACAGGTAAACAGGGAGCTGCTGGTCAGCATCCTTAATTCCCCCAAGTGGTTCTTTGGGGCGTTAAGTGTGCTTGGCTTCATCGTCCTGGTTGCCATGAGCACCGCCGGATTCATGATCAACCAGGGGTTCGGTGTTACAGGCTTGAACCGTCCGGTGATGTGGGGATTCTTCATTACCAACTTCGTCTTCTGGATAGGCATCAGCCACGCCGGCGTGATGCTCTCGGCCATCCTGCGCCTATCAAAGGCTGAATGGCGGCGTCCCGCGACGAGGGCAGCGGAGATATTGACAGTCTTCTCGCTGATGACTGCCATGACCATGCCACTGATTCACACCGGGCGTCCATGGCGTACGGTCTATTGGATCTACACACTGCCCTTCGTGCCTTATGACTATGCTCGCGGCATCTGGCCAAATATCCGGACACCGTTGGTCTGGGACCCCAGCGCCGTTTACACCTACCTGACATCCAGTATCTTATTCGTGATGATTGCGCTGATCCCCGACTTCGCCGTGTTGCGCGACCGGACCACCGGCATCAGCCACCGCATCTACGGGATGCTGGCGATGGGCTGGCAAGGCAACGCCCGGCAGTGGAAACTCCAGATCATCGCCGGGGTTCTGCTCTCGGCCTTGATTCTGCCGGTGTTCGTCTCCGTACACAGCATCGTGTCCTGGGACTTCGGTATGGCGGTATCGGTAAAGTCATGGCACTCGACGATCTTCGCCCCCTACTTCGTGGTGGGCGCGGTCCACTCCGGCGTGTCAGCAGTCGCATTTGTTCTAATCATCCTGCGCTACATATACGGCTGGCAGAACTATATCCGTCACGAGCATATCGATGCCCTGGCCAGGCTCCTGATCGTAGTGGCCACTGGATGGTTCTACTTCTTCGTGATGGAAGTTGTCTTTGGCTTCTACGGTCGTGAGGCAGACGAGATAGCTGTTAGGAACTTCCAGTTTATGATCAGCCCGTGGAACATCTGGATGATGATTTTCGTGGGCCTGACTTACTTCGCGCCAGTGGCGATCTGGTTGAGCAGGCCCGCGCGCAGAAACCTGTGGATCATGTCCCTGGCGTGTATCTTCGTGAACATCGGCATGTGGCTGGAGCGGTTCTTGATCATCGTGCCCGGCCTGGCCCGTAAGCAACTACTGACATTTGACTGGTATACCTACCGGCCCAGCTCCGTGGAGTGGATCATCATAATCGGCACATTCGCCTTGGTGTCCATGTTGATGCTGACCATCGCCAGGGTGGTGCCGCTTATTCCGCTTTACGACATAAAAGAGGGCGAGATTCTGAGAACAGAGATAAAGATTGGCCGGGTGACCGTCCCGGCGGTATTCCGGGAAGACTAGGCATTTAGAGGGAACTGAAATGGCCAAATCACCGATATTGGGGCTGTTTGAAACCGCCGACAACGCCGCCGATGCAGGCGACGCTTTAAAGGCGGCCGGTGTCTCACCAGCCGATTACGATTTTCTAACAGACACGCCCTATCCTGAGGGCGCATTCGGGGAGAGGGAAGAGCCCCACCGGCTTTACCTCTTCCCATTCATCGGCGCGCTCATCGGGCTAACCGTGGGCATCATGCTGACCTCCATGACCCAGATGGCTTACCCGTTGGCCCAGGGCGGCAAACCCATCCTTTCCTTGCCTCCCATGGCTGTGGTGACTTACGAGAGCACCATGCTCACGGCGATCATCTTCACCATCATCGGAATCATCTTCGAGTCCAGGCTGCCTGCTTTCAAAGAAGGCCTGTATGACACCCGGATCACTGAGGGTTACATCGGCGTTCTGGTCAACGTTGAGGAATCGGAATTGACTCAGACCCAGACCTTGCTCACCCAGGCGGGAGCCGTCGACGTGGTACTCAAAGCTGAAAGGATAAGCGCTTAATGATGAACCGGGCCGAACAAAATCCGGTCTTAAGCCGGACCCGGACGGGACAAGTCAAGCGCGGACTGAGGCGCTGGTTCTTCGGTGTCGCCATGCTCTTCGGCATCGTGCTGGTTGGCTGCAGCCAGGGGTCTTACCCCTTGGATATCTTCTACGAACAGCACTACCAGCAGTCCTACCGGTCTCATGAGCCTCCCCGTTTGATCGGTGTGGCCGATGCCGTCGCATTCTATCCGCCCACCACATCCACCGTGACCAACACCGGCGCGGACCTGTTCCGGGTCAACTGCCAGATGTGCCATGGCTCTGATGCCAAAGGCATCGGCCCAGTGTTGGCCAGGATAGTCAACAGCTATGGGTACCAACCCATCGTCGACACAAACATCACGACCAGACCGGTATCGTTCATCGCGTCCAGATTGGAAGCCGAATCCCGGCCCCTTGGGCCGTCTTCAGTCATGCCGCCCTTCGGCAAGCTTTTGAGCGAGAATGAGCGCAACGCGATAGCGGAGTACGTCGGCTCGCTGCCTAAGTAAACGCCCCGCACCAAAAACTCCGGAGCGAATTGGGGCCTCGCTTCCGGCCGCGGTTGAGATATGAGACCTTCGATTCGACCCCACCAGCGCCACGTTTCGGCCATGCCTGCGGCCGAGGCCTTCTTTATTCTGCTCATCTTATCGGCATTTGCTCTGTTGGTTGCCGCTCAGACCGGTCAACTCCACGCCCAGACCCCGGAACCCGCTTCCTCTGAATCCACGCCCAGCGAAGCCGTTTTTAGCGAAAGCGAGGCCCAGGGCATCGACCGCATGATTATGTGTCCAGTCTGTCCGGCCGAGACCATCGACCAAGCCCAGGTCCAGATCGCCCTGCAGATGCGCGCAATGGTCCGGGAGATGCTGGGTGAGGGGAAAGACAGAGAAGAGATTCTGGATTTCTTCGTCGAACGCTACGGCCAAGACATACTGGGCGCCCCACCCAAGTCCGGGGTTGCTCTGGTGGCTTGGCTTCTGCCCGCCGGCGGCGTGCTTGCCGCCGTGGTGGCCGTGTTCTTCATCATCCGGTCCATGACCCGGCATGCGCCCGTTCTGGCCACGCCGCCGCTGGCGCTGGACCCCGGACTGATCCCTTACTTGCAACTGGTCGACCGGCACCTGGACATGACTCGCGGCGGTCTGCGGTCCGGGGACACATCCAATCCGCCCGGTCCCGCCGTAGAATCATCCGGTACCGAGGCACCAGACCGGAACGCCCCTGCTGGAACGGACGAGAAGATATAGATGGCTGAGCTAGGCGCAATAAGTCTCTGGATCGCCCTGGCCCTTGCTGCCTATTCGACGATCGGGTCTGTGGTCGGAAAGCTGCGATTGTCGCCGGCGTTGGTTGATAGTTCCCAAACGGCGATGTATGCCGTCGGGCTGGCCCTGTTGATGGCTACCCTTAGCCTGGTGGTCGCCTTTATCAGCCGTGACTTCGAGATCGCCTACGTGGCCGCGCACAGCGACCTGGCCATGCCCAACCGATTTACGTGGGTGGCCTTCTACGCCGGAAACGAGGGTTCCCTGCTGTATATCGCCACTATCCTGGCGATCATGTCCGCAATCGCCGTCTGGAGGGCCCCAGAGAAGTTCAAGGACGCTCTTCCGTATACCACTGCTGTCCTCATGCTGACCCTGACGTTTTTCCTGGCGGTTACGGCTGTCATGGCCAACCCATTCGACAAACTGCCCTTCGTGCCACTGGACGGTGACGGGATCAACCCCCTGCTCACCCACTTTGGCATGTTCTTTCATCCGCCAGCCTTGATGGCCGGCCTGATCGGCATCACCGTGCCCTTTGCCTTTGCCATCGGGTCCCTGTTGGCCGGAAAGACGGGCGACGAATGGGTGGACGCCGGGCGGGTCTGGGGAATGGTCTCTTGGGTGTTATTGGCCGGTGGCCTGCTCCTGGGATCCTGGTGGGCCTACACCATTCTAGGCTGGGGCGGGTTCTGGTTCTGGGACCCCGTGGAGAACGCGGCGTTCATGCCGTGGTTGGGTATCACAGCCTTTATTCACTCGATCATGGTGCAGAAGCGCAGGGGCATGTTCCGCATGTGGAACATCGTCCTGATCAATGTTGCCTTCGGGCTGGCGCTCTACGGGATGTTCATGAACCGGGGCGGGTCGGTGCCTTCGGTCCATTCGTTTGGAGCCTCCCAGTTGGGTTGGGTTTTCTTGATGTTCTTGGCTATCGGCGTGGTTGTCCCCTTCGCCATTTTCATCTGGCGCTATCCACTGTTGAAGAGCGTCCAGAACCTGGACTCCATGCTCTCCAGGGAGGCAGCCTTCCTGGTCAACAACATGCTGCTGCTGGCTATCGCTTTCGTGACACTATGGGGCACCGTTTATCCCTTGATCTCCCGCCTGACCAACGACGAAGAGATCACGGTGGCCCGGCCCTTCTACGACCAGGTGAACGGGCCTTTGATGCTTGGGCTTATCTTCCTGATGGGTATCGGGCCATTGATACCATGGCGGAAAGCCGGCGTGGCCACGCTACGGAGGACGCTGCTGCCACCGGCCGTTGCCGGGTTGGCTACGGTGGCGGTCTTGGCGATACTAGGTCTGCATAAGGAATACGCCCTTCTGGCGTTTGGGCTGGCGTCCTTCGTGACCGGCGGGATCCTGATGGAATGGTACCGGGGGACGCGCTCGCGCCACCGCAGTTCGGGGGAGAATTACGCAACCGCGTTCCTGCGCTTGATCGCAGCCAACCGGCCCCGCTACGGTGGTTACATCGTGCATCTATCGGTGGTCATGGTGACCTTGGGCATCGTCGGCACGTCGTTCTTCAGCACTCAAAGAGACGTCGTGCTCAGCCCTGGAGAATCCGCTGTCGTCGAAGACTACGAATTGGTCTTTCTTGGCACTCTCGCGACTCCCAAGAGCAACCGGACCGAGTTTGAATCGACGGTCCAGGTGTTCCGTGATGGAGACCTTTTGGATACCATTCGCACCAAACGGGCCTTTTACCCTAGCTTTAACATGGCTTCCACCAACGCGGCCATCCGCTCCACGCCAGTCGAAGACCTGTACATCGTCCCCAGTGAGAACCTGCCGGACGGGAGCGTGGGCTTCCGTATCTTAGTGAACCCACTTATCTGGTGGATGTGGGTGGCAGGTCCGGTGATGGTGCTTGGTACCGTGATTGCCCTCTGGCCCCAGAAGATACGCGCCCCGGCTCCGGTACCCAGCCCCCGCCGTTTCGCCTCCGGCCCTCGTCCCTCGGCGGCCTAGGCCCGTTGACGGCCTGATAAACTGAATCTCATGGACGCGGAAACCGTCATATCCATCTTCGTTGGCGCGGTATTGGCGGCATTCAGTTTTGCCGTAGTGGCCTACGCGTTCGTACGCGGACGGCAACCCCTGCCAGTCGCGGACTCCCCGCCGGAGACCGACGACCAGGCCCTGGCCGATATCTTTGACTCCATAACCACACTGGACCTGGAGTATCAACTGGGCCGGATGCCGGAAGAGGACTTCCAAGCGCAATTTCAGGCATACCGGGTGCAGGCCGCCACGGTGCTTAGAGACCAGCTTGAGGCGGGACGCGGCGACCCGGCGTGGGTCCTAGAACAAGAGATCCTCCTAGCTCGTGGCGTTGCAGGAAATGCGGCCGTCTGCCCCGATTGCAGTGCCGCGGTCCTGGAAGGCACTGCTGCCTGTCCCAACTGCGGCGCAGAGATGGCGCCGCGATCGTGAAGGCAAAGCTGTTCTTGCTCGCGGTTCTGGCCGTCGCGCTATTTCTATCCCCCTTGGAACAGGACTCCCTCCGGGCTCAAGAGGCCATAGACGTCCGCGGACGAGTGGTGAATGGCACGGAAGGCGCGGAGACATTTGAGGGTCTCAACGTGCTGATGCTGGTTACCGCTGCCGACGGCAGGCTGGCCGCCACGGGGCAGGCTGAGCCCGACGCCCAGGGCAGGTTCGTGTTCAAGAATGTTCAGATCGAAGAGGGCGGGTCCTACGCCGTCAGCGTGGACCATCAAGGCGTCTTTTACGGACTGTCTCTGGACAGCGCTGGACTGGCCGAAGACCTGGTGGTCACGGTGTTCGAGACGACTCGGGACGCCTCCATCATCCAGGTGGAGCAGCATGTGATGGTGTTTGTCGCCCTGAACGAAGATGACCAACTGGCCAGTGTTCTGGAGTTCGTTTCATTCGTAAATCCCAGTGACCGCACTTTACTCCCCGACCTGACCAAGCTGGACCAGATCAGCTTTCTTCGCTTCGCTCTACCCCCTGATCCGGCGGAACTGGCTGTGGAATCTGACCTGCCCGGCGGAGACATCGTATCTATCGGCACCGGATTCGCTGTTACCTCGTCCGTTGAGCCCGGAGACCACAGCATGAACTTTTCATACACCGTTCCTTACGAGGACGAGACCATCGCCTACCGTCAGAGTCTGGTCCAAGGAGCGGGTCTGTTCCAGGTGTGGGTGCCGGAGAGCATCTCCGATGTGGCAGTGCTTGGGCTCGAAAAGATAGACCCGATCACTGTCGAAGGTACCGTCTACCGGGTCTACGAAGGGCACGATTTTGCTCCGGGCCAGGGATTGCAATTGGAGATCACCGGTCTGCCGATGCCGGGAGTCTGGTCCCGGTTCTCCGGATCGGTGACCGGAGGAAAATTCTGGCAGATAGCCATTCCCAGCGCTTTGGGAGCCACTCTGGCTGCTATGCTGTTTTGGGGCACGATACGGGGCTACCGTCCGGTTACAGCAGGCAATCAGACTGACGCGGCAGCCTGGACGGTCGATCCGGCGGAGCGGGCCGTAGTGGTGCGGGCGGTTGCAGCCTTGGACCAGCGATACCAAGAGGGAGACCTCTCGGAAGACGAGTATCGCGCCCAACGGTTGGAACTCATGGCCAGAGTCTTGGACCCCGACACTAGTCAACACGGAGAAATACCTGGAGAGCAACGGGAATGACCAAACGCGGCTGGATAGTGCTGGGTGGGGGAGCCGTAATATCGGCTTTGATCGCCATCCTTTCCTGGGCATCCATCAGCACCGGCGGGAATCCGGGCGGACTGGCCGTGAACTCCGATCTGGTCGAGTTTGAGATTGATGCCAGTGCAGCTAGGGATTTCGATTTGGACTTGATCGGCGGCGGGACGGTGCAGCTCTCTGACCTCCGAGGGAAGGTGGTGATGGTGGACTTCTGGGCGTCGTGGTGCCCGCCCTGCCGGGTGGAAGCGCCAGCTCTGGCCAAGGTGTACCGGGAGTTCCAGGGGCAGCCGGTGGAGTTCCTAGGGGTGGATATCTGGGACAATATCGGCGACGCAGAGCTCTTTCTGCAGCAGGAGGGGCAGGCCTACCCCAACGGGTTCGACGCCAGCGGGGTTGTGGCCATCGATTATGGCGTCCGGGGCATTCCGGAGAAGTATTTCATCGACCGGGAAGGTATCTTAGTCAAGAAACTGTCGGGTCCGTTGACCGAGACCACCCTCCGAAACACCATCAACGAGCTGTTGGAGCGATGAGCACACCACAGGTAGCAGTGGCCATGGACTGGGGCGGGACCTGGACGCGGACCGCGGTCATCAACAGACAGGGGGAGATCCTCTGGCAGGCGCGGGAACCCAACCCCCAGAACGGGTCTAAAGAAGAATATCTGACCAATGCCGAGAAGTTGCTGGCTAACGCCATCGATCAGGCCATCGGGCCGGTGGCGGGCATCGGCGCCGCAGTGGCCGGCCCGGTGGAGCCAACCACCGGCACTTTCTTCCAGCCGCCCAATCTGATGGTGCTGGATGGGGTATCTTTCAAGGCCCTGTGGGAAAAGGCGTTCAACGTGCCGGTCTGGGTGGGCAATGATGCCAATCTGGCCGCGCTGGGTGAGCATTACTATGGCGCTGGCAAGGAATCCGCGGACAAAGGCCGCCCGGTGAAGACCCTGTTCTATGTGACCGTTAGCACCGGCGTCGGAGGCGGCGTGGTGGACAACGGTTCGGTGTTCCTGGGGGCCAACGGTCTCACAGCGGAGATCGGCCACACCTTAGTGGACACCTCCAGTTCAGCATTGACGTGTCAGTGCGGCGCCACAGGTTGTCTCGAGGCTATGGCGTCGGGCACGGGCATCGAACGAATCGCTAGGCAAAAGGTGGCTTCCGGGGATTTTTCTGAATCTGTTCTTGCCGAGCTGGATGCCGGGTCTCTCGATTCCGAGGCGGTTTTTGACGCCGCTGGGAAGAACGACCCTTTGGCCATGTCGATTGTGGCTGGCGCGGTGTCCGCCTTGGCTATCGGGCTGACCAACGTTGTCCACCTGTTTAACCCCGACATGATCGTGCTGGGCGGTGGCGTGACCCAGGGCCTAGTGAAGCTGGACCTGCTGCCGCGAATCGACCAAGGGATCCGGGAACGCACCATGAGCGAACTTCACAGGGAGTTTCAGCTTACGTCAGCCCGGCTGGGCGACTCTGTGGGTCTGGCCGGAGCTGCGGCGTTGGTCTGGGACCAGTTGGCGGCGGAGGGCTAGGGGCTTTTCCCGTGCCCTGGCTGAGCCTGCAACCATCGACGGTTGCTCGGTGAGGGATGGTCGATGCGGAGGAGTTGGTATGACGAACTCACCGGGAACGGATGGCCAGATATACAGAGAGTTGCCCCTACCGCGCTCCGTACATGGGTTTGAAGAAGCTGTGGAGGAAGTTGCGGCCGTGGGCCCAGGCGTGGCAGCGGCGGAGGACTGCGTCGGGTATCTTCTCTCCTGATCTGTGGGTGATGCGGAATGCCTCGTAGTTCTTCAGTTCCGGTGGAACATCCACAGTGAATATCATTTCACATTCGGACGCAGCCACGAACAGCTTCAGCGATTCGAAGCCCTTGGGTTTCATGTTGGGCGTTTGGTAAACGAATAACTCGGTGGCGCCGATCAACTCGTCCAGGTGGTCGCTGCCATTGCCGCGGCCTCCACCCTGGCGTAGTTGCGCCCGGGTGAATCCCTGGTTGGTCAGGCTGTTTCGTCCTTGCAAACTCATGGTAGATGCTCTCGGTAGGTGGCTGAGCCCGCGATTACGGGAATAAGGCCCAGCCTTCCATGTCGGTCTCGGCCTTGAACAGATGGCCCTCGGCGCTGGTCACGTACAGAGTCGAGCGGTCCGGGCCGCCGAAGGCGCAGTTGGTGGGCCGGATGCAGGGCACTGGGTGGGTCTCGATGACCCGGCCTTTGGGGTCGAACACATAGATAAGCGGGCCGGGGCCGGAAGAGGGCCAACCGGCGGTGGCGATGATATTGCCCTCGCGGTCCAGGCACATGCCGTCGATTCCGCGCTGGGCTTCGCGTTTGTTGGTTCCGAAGGCGTGCAGAGTCTCGTAGGGGCCCAGGAAGCCGTCGTCCTTGATGGGGTAGGCCCGAAGTTCCCGGTCTATGCTGGCGTCATCGCTGTTGCTCTCAGCCACGTACAGAGTCTTGCCGTCGATGGACACCAGGATTCCATTGGGCATGGTGCTGTCGGTCTCGACTCTGGCGACCGAGTAAGTGCCATTGGCCTGGGGAGTGGCGCAGAGCACGGCGCGGAGGCCCGCTTCTTCGATCTCGGTGGCATCGATGTTGGTGGCATTCCAGGGGTTGGTGAACCAGACCCGGCCCTGGCGATCGACGGCCAGGTCGTTGGGGGTATTCAGCTGATGGCCATCGAACCCGTCGGCGATGACAACGTTGTTGCCGTCTGGGTCGAAACGCAGGATGGCCCGGCCGCCGGAGCAGCAGCCGAAGAGCTGTCCCTGCTCGTCGTGGGCCAGGCCGTTGGTGCGGTTGGTGCCTTCGCGCCAGACAGTGATCTCGTCGGTCTTGTGGTCGCAGCGGTAGATGCGGCTGGCCGCTATGTGGGTGAACAGCAGGTTCTCGCCGTCCCATACCGGGCCTTCGGTCACGCTGCCGTAGGGCTTGTTCAGCAGTTGGAAACGCCAACTCATGGGCTAGTCCCTCCGTGGGTCTGGGGTTAAATAGGAGCGGTTGGTCTAGGCGCAGATTGTAGCAGACCGTGCGTACGGGGACAAACGGCGGTACGTATCGGCAGGCGGGTGCTATACTTTTTTAGGCACCTTTTGTATCTGCCCAATCGTATCTGACGAAGCGAGAACCCTTTGGCGCGTGTTGGAAGAGAAATAATCGAAGCCGTGGTCCTGGCGACGGTGGTGTTCATGCTGCTGCAGGTCACCGTGCGGAACTTCAGAGTTGAGGGCTATAGCATGGACCCCACTCTGGAACACGGCCAGTACCTGTTGGTCAACCGCCTGGTTTACCTGCAGGTGGACATGGGCCGGCTGGCCGAGATCGTTCCCTTCTGGAAGGCCGGGGAAGGCATGTCCCGGCACGTGATCCACGCTCCAAAGCGGGGAGAGGTCATAGTTTTCGAGTTTCCGGATTCGAACCCCAACAACCCCAAGAAGGACTTCGTGAAAAGGGTCGTTGGGCTGCCGGGTGAAACCATTCGCATGAATGCGGGCACGGTGTTTGTGAATGAGGTGGAACTAGATGAGCCGTACCTTGCCGAGAAAGACGGTTCCCACGCGGCAGAGATCACTTTGGGAGAAGTCGAATACTTCGTTCTGGGGGACAATCGCGCCCACAGCAACGATTCTCGCAGTTGGGGAGCCGTCCCCGAGGCCAATCTCCGTGGCAAGGCATGGTTGGTCTACTGGCCCGCGCCGGAGATCCAGGTCCTGAACATACTGGACAAGATACCCGGCCTCTGATTGCGGTTTGGGTTTGAAGCCGCTTAAACGGCGGGCGGCGCTACGAGTATGTCGTCACCCTCTATCTGGACCTGGTAGACCCGGAGCGACTCGTTGGCCGGCGGGTTTATAGGCACTCCCGTGATGGCGTTGAATGAACCGCCGTGGAGGGGGCATTCAACCTCTTCCCCTCTCAAATCACCCTCGGACAAGGTGGCATAGGCGTGGGAGCAGATGTCGTCGATGGCATGGATGTTGCCGTCCACGTTGACTAGAAGAACCTGTTCGTCCGCCACTTCGACGGCGATCATCTCGCCGGGCCGGATCTCACTTACCTGGGCGACCTTGACGAAGCCTGCATTGGCCATAGTTCTATTTACTCCTATGCGGCATTGTCCCGCGTATTGGTCTGGAAACATTATAGGGGAGTAGACGGGCATATTTGAAGGGCGGCAATGGATAATCGATCCTTGAGTCTGTGGACAGCCTAGCGCGCCGTTGCCTATAATGGCTGATGTCTCAGGGTTCCCGGCAGTAAGTCTGATCAGGCGTTTCCGGGTCCTCTGGGCGGGAATTTCCCGCCGAGCTGGAGAGGTGCCGGAGTGGACGAACGGGCGCGACTGGAAATCGCGTAGGGGAGCAATCTTCTCGCGGGTTCGAATCCCGCCCTCTCCGCCATACTTCCTCTCCTGCGGCATTCTCACCTAAAGACTCGATCTCTCATTACCGCCAGGCACAGGCGCAGGCGCCTGCGGAGCCCTCAGTCCATGAGAAAGTCTTGGCTGCTCATAGTCCTTTGGCTTTTGGCAGCTGATTTCGCTGGCTGTGGCGGCGGGACCGAGACTGAAACAACCATCCTCTCCACCCAGGCGCCGGCCGAGCCCACAGAAACGCCCACCGACACACCGGTGCCTCCTCCGGCCGCGATTCCCACCGCGAAACCAACCGATGATCCGACCCCGACACCAACGGTGGTGCCTCTTCCGATCTTGCGGCTGATGACGGGGCAAGTCGTGGATGCAGTCGCACGGAACTCAGTCGAGATAGAGTTGCTCCAGGTGCAAGACGACGCCGGCCGAGTATGGTAGTTCGTTACTGAGGGGCCAATCGGCATCGATGCCGCGCACCTACTGGTCCACCGGGAGTTGGGGCAAGGGGTCGAGGTGGTCTACACGGAGAGGAATGACCGCCTGATCGCGTTGGAAGTGAATGACCGCGCCTCCGAATCGCCGAAACCGACTTCGGTCGCCACGACAGGGCCGACCCGATCATAGGAGACCCCCGGTACCTCATTGGCGACGGCAAAGTAAGTGCCAGCCCCCAGAGCGGATCGGTCTACGCCTGCTCCCAGGATTTTCGCGGCGGTGGTGCGCAGCATACCGGAGACTGGGTTGTGAGCGATTACTGGTACCCCGCAAGGAAGATAACCGTGCGGGTGAAGTCGGTTCGCCCGATGCAGTGGTCTCTTTCGAGAAGAGTAACGGGAGAAGGGTTGTGATCGGAAACGCCCTTCCTGTGGGCCACCCAACGGGGACTTTCCCCATAAAAAGTAACGACCCGGCCTACCAGATCGGCTGAAATTCCAACGCCATCAGCGGGCATACGGTCGATCTGTCACTGCCCCTTGATCCGATCATGGCTGCCACGGCGAGTTGTGTCCCCATGGGCATCGTTGGCATATCTCTGAATGGAGTGGCGGTTTACAACGCCTTGGACGACGCCGGAAGGAATGCGGCGGCCCATGAGGTCCAGGACCTATGTGCTGGACACCCGCAGGGCGCCGGTGAGTATCACTATCATGGGCCCGGTTCCTGCCAAAATGAGGCACACACCCTGGCGCATACGCTGGCGGGCTATGCGATGGACGGCTTCGGGTTGTTTGGTATCTACGACGATCAAGGCCGGGAGATCGTAAACGCCGACCTAGATGAATGCCACGGCCATGCCCACAACATCGAATTGAACGGGTCCGAGACCGCTACGTATCACTACCACCTGACCAACTCCTACCCGTATACGGTGAGTTGTTACCGTGGTTCGGAGGTTGTGCGGACCCGGCCTGCTGGGGGCGGACTACCTCCGCCAAGGCGGTAGGCGGGAGAAGGCAGACGTTAGTCTTAGATGCCCAGAAACTCGTACACTTCCGGGTTGGCGCACTCCTCCAACCGCTCGCCGTTGAGTCCGGCCAGCAGGTTCCTTGCCGCTAGTAGATGCATCTCCCTGCGGGAACGGTTGGACGCACTTCCGATGTGCGGCAGGACCACCACGTTGTCCAGGCCGAGCACCGGGTGTCCGGCCGGCATAGGCTCCGGGTCGAAAACGTCCAGTCCCGCTCCGGCGATCCAGCCCTTGGTTAACGCTTTGCAGAGAGCTTCGGTGTCGACCACTGGACCACGGGACAGGTTCACCAGGATCGCAGAGGACTTCATCATCTTCAGTTGTTTCTCGCCGATGAACCGGGTTGTCTCCGGGGTCAATGGCACATGGATGGATATGAAATCGGACTCGGTCAACACCCGGTTGAATGAGGCGTATTTAAGACCATATTCTTTCTCCGTCTCCGACTTTCGGGTGCGGGAATGATAGAGGACCTTCATATCGAAGCCCTTGGCCCTTTTGGCCATCTCCAAGCCGATTCCGCCGAGCCCCAGGATGCCCAAGGTGCTGCCGTTGACCTCTGAGCCCAGCCAGAACATGGGGTGGTGCGAGATCTTCCAGTTGCCTTCCCGGACCCATTTGTCGCTCTCGACGACGCGCCGGGCAACGGCCAGCAGCAGTCCGAACGCCAGGTCGGCCGTCGATTTAGCCAGTACACCCGGTGTGTATCCGACCAGTATCTCCCGCTTGGTGGCCTCCGGGATGTCGACGTTGTCCAGCCCCACGGCTACTTGACTCAAGACCTTGAGTTTGGGGGCGGCGTCCAAGAGCGGGGCGTCTATCCGGTCCATGACATTGATTATCGCGCCGTCCACGTCTGCCATCGCCTCTCTAAGTTGTTCCGGTGAGGGCGGTTCGTCCTCCGGCCAGAGCTCCAGATCCGCAGACTTCTCGATGAGGTCCAAGGCGTCAGGAAATATCTGCCGGGTGACATAGACGCGGGGCTTGAACATGTCTGGAAATCTTTCCTCTATCAAACGTGCCGATATGCCAAATAATTGTAGCAAAGCGACGCCTGTTTTTGACGCCTATTCGGAGGGAATCCTCGGTGCTATACTGGACTGCCGCCCGTGCCTGGGCACGAGTGAAGCCCAAAGAGCCTGCCGCGCGGGTGATACCAGGAGAGAAAGATGGCCCTGTTTTTGAACGACCAGGAAGTGGCCCAGCTGCTGCCCATGAACGAGTGCATCGACGTGCTCGACCAGGCCTTCGCCCATGCCGGAGAGGGGAAGGTGGACAATACGCCCAGGAACCGAATCCGTATGCCCGGCGGCTTCTTCCATTTCATGACCGCGGCCAACTCCGGCCAAGGAGTGTTTGGATACAAGGCCTACCCCTCTTTCGGCGGGCCTGGTTCGGCCAAAATGATCGTCATGCTCTATGACTACGAGACTGGGGGTCTGCTGTCCTGCATGGAGGCCGGCCGCTTGGGCCAGATACGCACCGGCGCCGCCAGCGGGGTGGCCACTAAATACATGGCCAAAGCAGACGCCGCCACCGTGGCCGTGATCGGGTCCGGGTTTCAGGCCCGCACTCAGTTGGAGGCAGTCTGCGCGGTCCGTGATATCAAAAGTGTTCGGGTATTCAGCCGACGTGAGGAACGCCGCGAAGAGTTCGCCAAACAGAGCGCTGAGAGCCTAGGAGTGGATGTGAAGGCGGTGGCCAGCGCTGAGGAGTGCGTACAAGGCGCCGACCTGGTAATCGTCATAACCTCAGCCCGCGAGCCCGCCCTACTGGGTGAATGGCTGTCCCCCGGCACCCACATCAACGCTGCCGGTGGGAACCACTGGATGCGGAGGGAGATCGACGAAGAGGCGGTGGTGCGCTCCGAGGTCATAGTGGTGGATGATCTGGACCAAGCCAAGATCGAGTGCGGCGACCTGCTTTGGCTGGAGCCCAGGGGCAGCTTCCGCTGGGACATGGCCAAGGAGCTCCAAGACGTGGTCTCCGGCCGGGTCAACGGCCGTCCTTCGGCCGATTCGATAACGCTTTTCGAGTCGATGGGCCTGGCGCTAGAGGACATAGCGGCGGCCCAATTGGTGTACACCAAGGCCAAAGAGCAGGGCATCGGACAGGAATTGCCGTTCTAGTGGTTCGACGGGCTCACCACGAACGGAAAAAGAGGTCGGGCAAAAGAAAAGGCGGCAGCTAGATCGCTGCCGCCGTGGAGAAGGTGTTTCCCCGGCCGTGATCGCGGTGGAGGTTACACTGCGGCAAGGGGTCGGTGGTTGGATGCGACCGGGGCTACTTCAGGATGACATTCTCAAAAATGAGTGGGAGACCTTTTTACAATCCCATCGGGCCGGTGCGGCGGATGGGCTCGGTCTGGGCAAGCTTATGCTCAACGCGCTGCTTCTCAGTCATGGCCGGTCCTGACGACCAGTCATAGGCCGCGACCATCCCGTCTTCCACGGTATGTAGCATTTCGCCCAGGTGTAAAAAGTTCGGATGCCCGTTCTTGTGCCGATTCGGTTTCGCCATTTCCAGTTCCCTAGCCTTCGGACTTCGCGTCCGGTTAAGTATGCAGTTTTACGATACTATAATTGATATTTAATCTATATACATGATAAAGTCTCCATATTATTGTGTCAGCGTATAATGTCTCCCTCGCTACATCGGGTTTCGTGATGACGCATATCACATTATGACGGGGTGTGATTTGCACTAAACCGCCAAAATTTCAATCCCCAAAGAAATTAATTCCTGAATCCGTAGCGTACAGCAATGTTTTTGTCACTAAAATGCAGGAATCACTTCCTGGGCGAAGAGGCGCATGGATGCCGCTGCGTCGGTCTCGGAGATGAGGTGGAAGTTGACCTGTAGCGAGGCGGTGCTGAAACCACCCACCTCGGCAGCGTAGCCGGAGATCTGCTGGCGTATGTCGTCCGGAGTGCCCACCCAGATGGTGCCGCCATCCAACAGCGAGTCGAAGCTGGCAGCTCGTAGCGCGTCAAGGTAGCCGCTGTATCCGGGGTAGTCCCGGGAAGATGCACCGGCGCCCCACCCTGAGTCCTGCTCGGCGGCGGACACCAACGACTTGAAATAGGCGTCGATGTTCGGCTTGGCGATACGGTGGGCTTCCTCGCGGTCCTGGTGGCAGAACATGTGAAACCCCAAGGCGATCTTGCCTTCACCGGGGTGTTCCGCTTGCTGCCAGGCTTCTCGGTAGACCCCGATAGCCTCTTGCATCTGGGGCCCGGCAAAGGCTACCAACATCAGGTTGAAGCCGTTCTTTCCGGCGGCCTCCATGGACGCCGGGGTACCTAGGGCGGCGACCCAAAAAGGTGGGCGTGGTTTCTGTGTAGGTCTTGGTAGAGAGGTCACGTTGCTGAATCGGTGGAATTGCCCGTTGAAGGTTACGTTTTCCTCTTCTAGCAGCCGACGCACCGCCTCCACGCCCTCATTGAACCGGGCCCGGCTATCGTCCATGCTCTGATCGAACCGCTGGAACTCGTGGGGCAAGAAGGCCCGTCCGAATCCGCAGTCCAACCTGCCGTTTGAGATGGCGTCCAGCATGCCGATCTCACCGGCGATCTTCAGTGGGTGGTTGAATATGGGCAGCACCGCGCCGGTTAGAAGCCGCGCCTTGCTGGTGCGCTGGGAGGCCGCTGTCAGGAAGACGTGGGGCGACGGGCTGTAACCGCCGTAGGGCTCGAAGTAGTGCTCAACGGTGCGGACCTGGGCGTACCCAAGCTCGTCACAGAGATCGACCAGGTCCAAGCATTCGTTCCAATACTGTTGCGCCGATTTCTCATCTGGGCCGACGTCCGGGAAGAACTGGAGTCCGAATTCCATGGCACTTTGCCTCTAAGATTGAGCTTAAAGCCCCAGCTTGCCGGGGTTCATGATGTTGTGGGGATCCAGAGCCAGTTTCAGGGCCCGAACCACATCCTGGCCCACGCCCATCTCCCTGGCAAGCAGGTGGTTCAGTTTGACTCCCACCCCGTGGCAGTACTCCATAACACCGCCCATGTCCTGGGCCAGCTTCAACACCTGCTCCACCGTTTCGCCCAGGCGCTCGCTTGAGGCGTACGCGGCGCCTGATTCGGGGACGATCAACATGGAGAACAACTCGGGCCGTGACCAGATAGCGTACTCGACGACCCGCACGCCCGACTTCGCCATGATGACATCGCACTTCTTGCGGTATTCCAAGACCTTGGAGATGGGCAGGCCCAGGTGGAGGTAGTCGAAGCCTCGGCGGCCCCGCCAACGACTCCAACGGACGCTTCGGGGTTTGCCCAAGGCTGAAACCTTGTAGTTCTCCGCCGACTGGCGGCGGTCTTCCCAGTAAGCGGTTGTTGGACCTGGGCCGAGCAAGCGCCCTCCGAACTGGGTGCACACGGATAAAGCCCGTTTCTCGGTGGCTTCGACTCCCTCTTTGAATCCCTCGAAAAGTAGGTGGAACGTGATGCCGTCGTCCTCTTCGGTCAGGTCAACTAGGGTGGGGCGCACCCCCAGGGCGAACATCTCGGCCGCCGCGTTGAACCCCTTGTCGAAGGTGTCGAAGGCGGCGGCGGAAAAGACCTGGGCCTCCGGCAGCCGGAACACCCGTATCGTCGCCTTGGTGATTACGCCGAAGACGCCTTCTGAGCCGATGAACAAGTGTTTCAAACTGGGGCCCGACGACTGGTTAGGCACTGCTCGCGTGCTCATGATTCGGCCGTCGGCCAGGACGACTTCCAGGGCGACGACTTGGTCTCCCATTGGGCCATGGGCCCCGGCGCGGTAGCCGACGCCGTTGGTGGAGATGGTCCCAGCCACGGTGGCGATGGGTACGCTGTAGGGGTCATGGCCGGGCATCAAGCCTTGGAGCGCCAGTGCGTTTTCCAGGTCTTCCAATACTACGCCGGCCTCGACTTCGGCGGTCATGTCCGTTGAATCGATGGCCAGGACCTTGTTCATCCGCTGGAGGTCCAGGATGATTCCGCCCAACGCAGGCACCGTGGCGCCCATGACGCCCGTTCCACCGCCGTAAGGGATAACTGGAGTCCCCGACGCGTTGGCCAGCTTCAACACTGCGCATACGTCTTCGGTTGAACCAGGGCGTGCCACCACGTCGGCCAGGCGGTCAAAGGCGTCTTCAGCGCCGAAGGCGCGGGTGGGGGAGAGGGCGTCGCCGGAATAACGGTCCAGGTCATAGGGGTCGGTGAGGACGTTTTCCTGGCCCAGGGCTTGGGTCAACGACTCGATTAGAGAATCTAGCAGGGCGGTATCCGGCATCAGTTTTGGCTCCGTTGCGCCCAGGGTTTCAGGCCGTTTTCGTTGGACCGGGCTCCGTCAGGAGTTGGGGCGGTATTCCCAGATGCTGCCGGCGGCCGAGTCTTCCACGGAGATGCCCTGACTCTCCAACCAGCCTCGGATTTCGTCGGCCAAGGCGTATTGTTTGTAAGATCGGCAGGTAGTACGGATGTCCACCAGCCGGTCGATGTCCGGCGCTGATACCGCTTCAATGTCGGAGTTAGGGACCAGTTCGGCCAGCTCGTTCTCGCCGGTTTCCGAGATCTTGGAGCGGAGGTCCTGCAGTATGGCGTTATAGGACGCCGCGTCGACGTTCAGTGATGCTTCCCGTTCTTGGAACGTTAGGCCCAGGATCGAGCCCAGATGGCGAAGGCAGGCTTGCGCGGCGGCAATGGAGTGTCCATCGTCACGTTGGCGGTTCATCTCCCGGGACAGGTCGAACATGGCCGCCAAAGCCTTGGGGGTGTTAAGGTCGTCGTCCATTCCGGCCAGGAATTGATCTTGGAACGGGGATGGGTCCATGGACTCGCCGTTTGATTCAGGTTCAAACCTAAGGGCATGGCGCAACCGGTCGACGCTACGCTCCATGGCGTCGCAGCCCTCGCTGGAGTAGCTGAGGGGGCTGCGGTAGTGGGAGCTCAGGAAATACAAGCGTATGGCGTCGGGCGTGTAATTCTCCAGAGCTTCTTCCACAGACACCAGGTTGCCCAGGGACTTGCTCATCTTGTCTTCGCCCAGTTGGAGCAGGCCGTTGTGCACCCAGTACCGGGAGAACGGCATCTCGCCGGTGGAAGCCTCGCTCTGGGCGATCTCGTTCTCGTGGTGGGGGAAGATCAGGTCCTGGCCGCCGCCGTGGATGTCCAAAGTGGCGCCCAAGTAGGTCATAGCCATGGCGGTGCACTCGATGTGCCAACCGGGCCGGCCCGGCCCCCAAGGGCTTTCCCAAGACGGCTCCCCGGGGCGCGCCCCCTTCCAGAGCACGAAGTCCATGGGGTGTTCTTTATTCTCGTCGATCTCGATACGGGACCCGGCCTGCATGCCGTCTAAGGTCCGGTGGCTTAGCTTGCCGTAGTCGTCTTTCTTGGTGACGCGGAAGAACACGTCGCCGCCGGCGGGGTAGGCGGAGCCGTTGTCCACCAGAGTCTGGATGGTCTCGATTATCGGGCCGATCTCCTGAGTCGCCCTGGGATAGATGTCGGCCCGCTGGATATTCAGGGCGTCCATGGTGCGGTAGAAATCGTCGATGAACTGCTCGGCCAGGTCGTCGGGGTCTATCCCCTGCTCTTGGGCCCGCTGGATGATCTTATCGTCGACATCGGTGAAATTCTGGACGTGGCGCACATCAAAACCCAGGAATTCCAGATACCGCCTGAGAGTATCGAAGGCTACGTAGCTGAAGGCGTGGCCTACGTGGGTCGAGGAATAGGGTGTCACACCGCAGACGTACATCTTGACGGTCTTGCCATCGGCGGGTGCGAAATCCTGGACATCGTGAGTGAGGGTGTTATATAGCTTCATTGATCTAATGGGGCCTGCAATTGGGGCCGGTCATCACCGGCCACCGGACGTTAAAGAAACCACGGCTAGTGCGGCGATGCCTTCTTCCCGGCCTACGAACCCCAGGTGGTCGGTGGTGGTGACTTTCACACTGACGCGGTGAGGGGAAACGGACAGGCTCTTGGCCACGTTTTCCCGCATCTCCGCATTGAAGGGATTGAGCCTGGGATTTTGCGCCATAATTGTAGCATCTACGTTTGAGAGCCGCCAACCAGCCTTGGTGACCAAGACGCCGACGCGTTCCAGTAACTTGAGGCTCAGAATGTCTTTGTACTGGGGGTCGCTGGATGGGAAATGCAGACCCTTGTCGCCCAGGTTGGCCGCTCCTAACATCGCGTCCATGACCGCGTGCACCAGCACGTCTCCGTCGCTATGGCCGGACAACCCTCGGTCATGGGGAATCTCTACACCGCCCAGCACCAGCTTTCTCCCTTCAGCCAGTGGGTGGGAGTCGAAGCCGATCCCGGAGCGGAATTCGAGTTCTTGAGGCGTGGTCATATCGGGGAAAGTTTACGCCAGGGGGAGTGGGGGAGTAAATGGCGGGATGGGTGGGCTTATCAAGCAGAACTGCGGCGAAGTCGGGCCCTTCGACAGGTCCGATTACATTGAGACTCTCGACATTCGGTCGGAGCCCATACTGCTCTGAAATGGTGACCGGTGTATATCGGTTTCCCATGACAACACCTTAACTTGGTGTTGCACTTCGTTTGCGAACTTTGGGAATCTACTCACGCAAGGTCGTTAAGCTGGCGGACGTGTTACATAAATTTGAAGGTAACACCTACGTCCAAAGTCCTACTTCGTCTATTTGCCAGAAGGTAGACACACGGTTGACGCAGTGGGTTCCGGCGAAAACCGGAACGACGGTGGGGGTGCATAAAGGTGCTCAAAGACGCCCCACGAGACCCCTAGTCCGCGGCGAACACTGCCAACTCTTCCTGGTCGATCATGGCGGAGTCGCGGCAGCGACGCATGATCCGGAAGATGGTGCGCACGGTGACGGAGAACCGGTCTGCGGCTTCTTCTACCGTCAGGTCATCTTGCTGCATGGCGGTCCAGATCTTGAAGTCCCGCGCCAAACGCCGGTTGCGCTGGAACCAGGCCGGGTCGTCGTACTTGCACTGGGGCAACGGGCAGTCGAGACAGGCGGCTGAGACCTCACAACCCGTATCTTCGTAATGGTAAAATTCGGGCACCGCGTCGAGAACAGGACTGGAAGTGATGGGCCAATCTAGTGCGGCCATAATCGTTACTCCAAACAAATGTTCTAATATTGCTCAATTAGTTTAGAACACTTGTTCTTATAATGTCAATAGTTTTAGAACGTATTTTCTATTTACTGGATTACAGGTGCGAATTAGCCTTGAATCCAGCCCAGCACACGTAAAGCCCGGAGGTGGCCATAGTGCCTAGCACGCCAGCGGAAGAGCCCAAAGTTATCACCGAATATGAAACCATGATGTACAAAAGGCGGGACAAAATCGCTTACATCATGTTCAACCGGCCCCAGGCGCTGAACGCGGTCAACGACCAGTTTGAAGAAGACCTGCACACAGCCCTGCTGGAGTTTGATCTGGACGATGAGGCCTGGGTGGCCATCATCCACGGCGCCGGTCGCAGCTTCTGCGCCGGAGCCGATGTGAAACAGCGTCTAGTAGCGATGACCCCGGAGCAGGCCGCTCGTAGACAAAAGGGCCCCAACGCAGAGGGCTACACGGGCCGGACCGCCAACTGGAAGCCAATCATCGCGGCAGTCCACGGGTACGCCCTGGGCGCAGGTATTGTCATTGCCGTGGAATCAGACTTGATTGTTGCCTCGGAGGACGCTAAATTCGGCATCACCGAGACTAGGAGAGGTTTGCCGGCCGGACGCATCTGGGCCAAGGTCAACGCCTTCATGCCCTCCAAGATTCTCAGCGAGATGGCCCTCACCGGAGAGCATATCGACGCCGCAGAACTGTACCGTCTGGGTCTAATCAACCGGTTGGTCCCTACCGGGGAACACTTGAGCGCCGCTGAAGAACTGGCTGAGAAGGCACTAAAATCGCCGCCATTGGCGACTAGGTCGGTGGTGAAGCTGATTCGGCGTCAGTGGGTGCAGCCAAGCGCCGACGCCGATATGCAGATGCTCCCCCTGAAGCTTCACCTAACAGAAGACTTCAAGGAGGCCAGCCAATCGTTTGTAGAAAAACGCCCCCCCAAATACCACGCCCGCTAGTGCCTCAGCCGGTACAAGCAAGTTTTGTGGTGCATTGCGCTGGAAAGGGTTTCCGGCAGTGCAATGTTAATAAGGCAGTTTAATTGAGCCTCACGAGGAAATATTAATGAAAATCACTGATGTTGAATGCTTGGTTCTGGACAAACAGTATCCTTTTGTCCGTATCTACACCGACGAAGGAATTGTTGGCATTGGCGAATGCTTTCGTCGCCTGCCGGAGGTGGTCCGCACCATAGTCGACAAGGTTCTCAAGCCTGTTTTGTTGGACAAGGACCCGATGGACACCGAAGTCCGCTGGCGAGAGATGATCCAAGCTGCGTCAGCCTCAGATATGGGTGGCATGGTCCACTGCGCCATCGCCGGTCTCGACATTGCCATGTGGGATATCAAAGGTAAAGCTCTAGGGAAGCCGATCTATGAGCTGCTGGGCGGGAAGGCCAGGGAAAAAGTCCGGATGTACGCCAGCTCCATGCGACGAGACCTCACACCACTGGAAGAAGCCAAGCGAGCAGTGTCCCTGGTCGAAGAGGGCTACTCCGGCTATAAGTTGCACAGCGCTTTGCCCGGAGCCATTGACGACCCGTCTGACCAGACCATTGAAACCGTGCGAGAGGTAAGAGCGGCGGTGGGGCCGGACATCGAAATACTGGTGGACGTCAACGGAGCCTTCTCCGCCCACCACGCCATCGAAATCGGAAAGGCGCTGGAAGACTTAGGCGTCTTCCATTTTGAGGAACCCCGCCCTCACTACGACCTGGAGGGCTTGGCGACGGTCGCCGACGCCTTGGACATACCTATTGCGTCGGGAGAAATGATCTATACCCACTGGCAGTTCAAGGACCTGATACTACGCGGGCGAGTCGATATCCTGCAGCCCGACATCGTCAAAGTTCCAGGGTTCACTGAGTTCCAGCGCATTGCGGCGTTGGCCTCTGCGTTTGGCAAGCCCATTACGGTCCACAACATTCAACCGACCCTCAGCGCTGTGGCCCATCTGCACGTTTGTGCCGCTTACGCCATAATCCCCTACGCCCAGGAGTACAACATCGAGCCAATCTCGATTCGGGACGAGTGGCCCATCCTCAAGAATCCGCTGGAGGTTAAAGACGGTTATCTAGACGTTCCGTCTGGCCCCGGCCTGGGTGTGGAACTGGACGAAAACGTGATCGAGCGACTGGCCAACGTCTAAGGCTGTGCCTAAACAAACTCCGGCATGACTTTCTCGGCGAAGAGCCGGAGCGACTTGGCGGTGACGTCGCCCTCCATGCCCGGCCACTGGGAGCGGAGTATCAGTTCTTCCACGCCGTTTTCTTTGTATTTGTGTATCTCTTCGATGCACTCTTCCGGGCTGCCGATGATAAACCGGCCTTCAACCACCTGCTCGAACGGCACGTCGATGCGGTCGGCTTCGGGCAGTTCTTGGCTGTGACCCAGGGATGCCCGGTCTTTGTAGAGCCACTCCACTTGGGGCCGAATGATGTCGATGGCCTGCTGTCGGCTCTCTGCCACAAATACCTCACGCCAGGCGGCTATGTAGCCGGGCTTGCCGGCCTCCTTGACCGCTGCACGGTACTGAGGAGCCTGAATGCCAATCGTGGGCAGCGTTGACCGTGAGCTGACCAACCAGCCGTCAGCTTCCTTGGCCGCTCGCAGCACGCCCTTCTCCAAGTTGGCCGCCAAGTAGACTTTGGGGCCAGGCTTCTGGATGGGGTCTCCGGCGCCGGGTACGTCGTCAAGATGGAAGTGTCGGCCCTCATGGGTGACCCGATCCTGGTTCCACAGCTTCTCCATGACTTCCTGAACCTCACGAAATCTGGAGAGCCGTTCCGACTTGGGAATTTCAAAGGCTTTGAACTGGAAGTCGCGCCACCCCAGCGCCGGTGCCAGCACAAACTTGCCGCCGGTGATCACATCCAGGGTGGATATCTGCTCGGCAGCTTCCACCGGGTGGTACAGGGGCAGCAGGGCAACCATGCCCAGTTCTAGACCGGGAGCCTCGGCTGCCACACGTGCCAGCAACATCAGGGCGTGGAAATCGTTGTTTAGGTAGCCCGCGCCGGTCCAGAGGGAGTGATACCCCATCTCTTTGGCCAATCGCGCCTTGGCCAGACGCGCCTCCAGACCTTTTTCCCTAGACTGGCCGCGCCGGTCTCCGCCCCCCAAGTTGATCCCAAAATGCATGATTCAAGGCCCTCCGTATCCGCCGGTATTTGAGCCTGAGAAGTATAGCAGAGGACTCGAAACGCCAGCGGTGGGACGTCCCCTCCTAATACCGCGCCGTTACTGAGTCTAGCTTCGACCTGCAGGTGGTGGAACCAGAGGAAATTGGACTGGCGTATCCGCAGGCTGCACACATATGGAGCGAGGGTGCCTTCGACCAGCACACGTACCTCTTCAGCGGGTACTTCGCGGAAGCGGGACTGTTTTCTGTGCCCAAGATAGGTGCTGACCGAGATCTCGGCAGCGGAGCCGGCTCAATGGTCGAAACACTGCAGGTCAAAAACGGCCAGTCCGCCCCTTTTTTGGACGTGTTCTAAGGCTTCAGTGGTGAAAGAGACGGCTATCTCGGCTGATCTGGAGGGGCCTTCACCGACCGGTGCGCCGTAACGTAGCCGCTGGACGTTAAGCCCAGGAGGCACGACGTCCCAGCACCATGCCGTTTTCCAGTTCCAGATCCGCCTTGAGGTTTCGGAAAAACAGGAACTTCTTACTGTCGATGTTCATGACAGTGGTGTGTTGAGCGAGATTCGGCAGGATGAACAATTCCACGCCGTCCTGCTCTATCTTGCGGTACGGAGAAATGTCGCGGCGGGCAATTCTGGTATCGACCGATACCTCAGTGGCGTTGCCGCCTCAAGACGAGAAGGAAATCAGGTCGACGGCTGCCTGGCCGCCTTTGCCCTGGATGTGCTGGACGGCATCTGGCGTCAGATTGATTTGCATCGGTTACCTCGCTGGCCGGTGGGGGCGACCGGCTTGAAAAACGGTATGCCTGATCGAGGCCTAATTGGTGTTTATGATGCGCCAAATCCGGTCGGGGTTCAATCCCTGGAGGCTAATCTTTAAGTTTGAGGACCAGGCTGTTACGAGCATCGACGCTGGCTGGGTGGACCGTTTCGCCTTTTTCGATCCGGGCAGCCATCTCCCGGGTCAGAAACTCCAGCAGCGCCAAGTCCAGACTCTCTAGAGCCATGGTATGCAATCTAGCCTGGTAAGAGTAAACGGCCGCCTTCTGCGGGTCCAGCTTGTCGGCAAGGAAAACCAGCTTGCCCAGATCGTCCAAAGAGGGGTGAGCCGTGGAATGCCAGCGCACGGCCTCAAAAAGACTTTTGTCGGTGAGATTATCTTCCTTTCGGAGCAGCTCTGCGCCCACTGGTCCATGGAGCAATAGAGGAAAGTCCCGGTCCACGTCGGTCACGGGCACATCCAGGTCGGCCGACATCTTGAGAAGGTCTTCTCCGGGAACGGCGCGGCACACATCGTGGGCGAGGGCGCCAAGCTCAGCGCGGTCTGGGTCGATGCCATGGTTGGCAGCCAACTCTAGGGCTACGTCACGCACGCGGTAGATATGGGCTTGCAGGCCGTCGGGTAGGGACTTCAGACGGCTCTGTAGGCGTTGGAGTAGGTCGGGCAATGCAGAAATCCCGGGAGTGGGATCTAGCCCATGTCTCCCAATTTCTTGCCGCCCAAGAGGTGCATGTGGGGGTGGGGTATCTGCTGGCCCGAATCGTCACCCTGGTTCAGCACCAACCGGTATCCGCTGAGGGCAACGCCCTCG
>ERZ651768.137-NODE-137-length-50749-cov-5.369731_pt1 | contig 50749 bp, 40 predicted proteins | sample MGYA00514754_ERZ651768 | MGnify/ENA metagenome assembly ERZ651768
CCGCTGGATACATGAAGATTCCGCCCTTCAGAAGAGTGCGGTGAAAGTCCGCCACCAACGAGCCGATGTAGCGTGAACTGTAGGAGACCGTCCCCTCACCATCGAGCCCCTTCAGATGCTGCATCAGCCTCTGCTGACCAGAGGACCAATGGGGATAATACGCCTCGTTGATCGAGTACATCCGACTCGGGGGGTCGGGCATAACGAGGTTCGGGTGGCTCAGCAGAAATTCACCGATCGACGGGTCGAGCGTAAAGCCGTACACCCCCCGCCCGCTCGTATACACGAGCATGGTCGACGATCCATAGAGCACGTAGCCCGCTGCGACCTGCTTACACCCGGCCTGAAGGCAATCTTCGACCGTGCCGTCTACGCCGTCGGTAATCTTCTCGTGAACCGAAAAGATGGTGCCGATCGAAACATTGACATCGATGTTCGAAGAGCCGTCCAGCGGATCGAAGATCAAGACGTATTTCCCCTTCGGAAACTTCTCCGGAATGGGCAGGATGTCCTCCGACTCCTCGGAGACCATGCAACAGAGCGCACCTGTATGATCCATCGCACGGTAGATCACGTCCTCTGCGTAGAGATCGAGCTTCTGGACACGCTCGCCCTGTACGTTCGTGTCTCCGGTGCCTCCGAGCAGATCAACGATGCCCGCCTTGTTCACCTCCCTCGAAATGATTTTCGCGGCTAGGGTGATCGAGTAGAGAATGTTGCTGAAGGCGCCGGTCGCCTCCGGGCGAGTCCGTTCCTCTTCGACGATATGTCTCTCTAGTGTTACAACACTGCTGTTCGTCATAGCCTCGCGGGACTTGGACTGTCGGGAAGCTCTCGCACGCCAAAACATAGCCGGCGCCATCCGGAGGTCAAAGACACCACTCGGGTCTCACCACTCGGCGCTGGCGTCGTAAAGTCTGCTGCGACCAAAGCCACGGGTGGCGGTCTCGGCCTCACAGTGGGGAGCCCTGAGCCGCCAAAGGGTGTCGACTTTGAGGCTAGGGCACCGGACCTTCACCGCCTTTATCCTCGGGGGGACGTGACGGAAACAGATCCTGCTGGGTCCGATCAATGAGGGCCCGCTCTTCACGATCTTCGTCCTCCAGTCGCTGCCGAAGCACGGCTCGGACCTTGAGATCGCTTCGGATACCCGCGACGAGCATCACGAGCATGCCCATAAGTAGCCCTGTGAATACCGGTATGAACAACGGCACGCCGTAGAGAACTCCCACCCCTAGATCGAGCGTAATCCGTTGTGGGTTCAGCGCCGCAAACACGATTGAGATCACCAGGATCGAGAGAACTCCCAGTGGTCCGACGAACCGGGTCATGTGGACCCCGTCAGAGCCGGAGCACCTTGCTCCCGCTCCCCGACGAACGTCGCTCCCGTCGTGCCTGTGAGGCGTACCTCGAGGTAGGTGCCAACCAAGTCGGGAGATGCCGGGAACGCGACCACTTTGTTCCGCCTGCTCCTTCCCAGAATCTGACCTGGATCACGGGCCTCTTTTTCCACGAGCACCTCTTCCACACGTCCGACTTCGGCCTCGTTGATTTCGGCCTGGATCGCTCGATGGGTTTCGATGAGGCGCTGGAGTCGTTCCTGGGCCTCCCCGTCGGGGACGAAATCCGCAGCCGGGAAACGCGTGGCGGGCGTGCCCTCCCGAGGAGAATACCGGTACGTGTAGGCATCGTCGAAGCGGACGGTCCGCATCACCTCGAGCGTTTCTTGGAACTCGTCGTGGGTCTCACCAGGAAAAGCCACGATGACGTCGGTCGAAAGCCCAATGTCAGGTATCACGGCGCGCGCCAGGTTCACCTTCTCCAGAAACCCCTCGACCGTGTAACGCCGAAGCATCCGTCGAAGCGTTCGATCGCTTCCTGCCTGAAGTGGCAGATGGAGCTGCTCACACACCGCAGTTTCCTCTGCCATGACATTGAGCAGATCGGTGGTCACGTCGTTGGGATGCGGTGACGTGAATCGAACACGACGGATGCCTGGGACGCGAGCCACGGACCGAAGCAGGTCGGGGAAGGACTGCCCGTCGGCCTCATAGGAGTTCACGGTCTGACCCAACAACGTGACCTCCGTTACACCGGAGTCGGCGATTTCTTTTATCTCCCGCAACACCTCCCCTGGTTTCCTGTTCTTCTCAGGCCCTCTCACATACGGAACGATGCAAAACGTGCAGCGGTGGTCACAGCCTCGCTGGACCGGCACCCATGCCGAAATCCGGGACGCACGTCGCTGGTCGAGGCCCTCGTAATTCTCACCGAGGTCGAGGTCGAGAACCGCGAGCTGGGGACCACGCTTCTTGGCCGACCGGGACGGTCGAATCTTCCGGCCTTCCTCGATCGCCGCGAGCCGCTCCGGCAGAGAGCGGTAGCCGTCGGGGCCCATGACCAAATCCACATGGGGAGCTTGCTCCGCCAGCGTCTCGCCCATGCGCTGCGCCATACACCCGGTGACGCCGATGACCAGGTCCGGACGTTCACGTTTGAGCCCGGAGAGCTGTCCCACCCTGCCGAGTACACGCCTCTCGGCATGCTCCCGGATCGCACAGGTGTTCACCAGGATGACGTCGGCATCCTCAGGATCCACGGCAATATCGTATCCGTGGTCCTCCAGGACACCCTCCATCAGCTCGCCATCGCTGATGTTCATCTGGCAGCCATACGTCTCGACGTATACTCGCTTCACGCCCGCTTCCTGGACCGCTGAGTCATGCTGAACTCACGTGTGAACGCGAGGGCAACTCCATACCGGAACCGGCCCCGGAAGGCTGGTGAAGGAGTACAATGGGTGGCGTTGCGGATGCCACGGTCCTAGCTAACGAGTTCAATATAGAGGTCCTCCCCGTTGCCTCGAAGTACGCCGGAATGGAGTCGTCGAAACGCGTCCACCCCGACACCCGCCGCATCCCGCTCCACGTGCACTCCGGTGTCCACCTTCGCGTTCACGTTCACCCGAAGGTAATCTCCGGTCAGAGCTCGGCGACCTTGCCCCTCCAGCGTAACGACAGACGCCTCCCCTGCGCGCGACTCCCTATAGCGGCGATGCTTCTCCTGAGCCAGCGCACGCAATTCACGGCTCCGCTCGCCCGCAACCCGCTGCGGTACTGGGTTGGGGAGCGTGCTCGCCTCAGTACCGTCCTTCGGTGAAAAAGGAAAGACGTGGAGGTAAGTGAAGGGAAGTTCCTCGACGAGAGCCACGGTCTCTTCATGATCCGCTGCGGTCTCGCCGGGAAATCCCGTAATGATATCTGCTCCCAAGCCGACTCGGAGCACGGTATCGGCAACCTGGAACGCCCGGGCTCGGTACGCCTCTCGCGTATGCCATCTCTTCATACGGCGCAGGACCGGATCGGCGCCACTCTGCAACGGCATATGTAAATGCGGCGCAACACGCCCACCCGATGTGCGCATGAGGTCGAGGAGTAACTCATCGATCTCCGTGGCCTCGACGCTGCCGACACGGAAACGTACGTCCGGGACGGCGTCTAGGAGGCGGGCCAGGAGGATTGAAAGCGTAATGGAACCCTCTAGATCCCGGCCGTAGTGGCCAATATGGATCCCCGTCAACACGAGTTCGGGATGGTGGAGAGATAATGCGCGGGCTTCGACGATGATGTCCCCAGGGGGACGCGAGCGGCTCGTGCCGCGCGCAAGCCGCGTAGCGCAAAATGAGCACTTCCTGTCGCAACCATCTTGGATCTTGAGCCAACCCCTCGTAGCGCCCTCGCGCCTGTCCAGGATCCCAGCACCGATCGGTTCCAGGTGCGACTCATCCAGTCCTGGATTCATGCCGAGTTGAACGAGGCCCCCACGGGGCGCACCACGAGCTTCACCGGCATCGACAACGGCAGCAGCGACCTGAAGAGGGTCATGTCCCGGTACCACGCAAGCCACACCGTCCAACCCGACATACTCACGCTTGCGAAGCACAGCCGAACACCCGGCGACAACGATTCGGGTCTGAGGGTTCTCTCTCGTGATGCGCCGAACGAAACGCTTCGCCTCGGCGTCGGCCGCATTCGTTACGGTGCAGGTGTTGACCACACATACGTCGGCCGAGCCCAAGTCACTCGTGATGAGAACGCCTCGGGCTTGCGACTCCTGCCGCATGCGTTCGGTATCGTACTGATTGGCCTTACACCCGAACGTATGGAAAAGAACCTGCACGCGACGCGGCCGCCCTCAGTTCCCGCCCACCCGCAACGTCATGGTGAGCCGGCGAAGGCTCTCATCGTAGGTCCCCGAACGGCGGCTCCCCGCCTCAGCCGCCACATCCAGGGCCGCCAGCGGTAAGCCCAAGGCCTGTGCCATCACGATTGAGAAGCCCAAGGAGACCGTATTCTCCTTCACTCTCTCGTCCAAGAAGCGGAACGGCAATTTCGATTGACGGAAGCCCAACCGAATAGGCAGGCCACCCGCCCAAAAGTTTCTAGCCTCCCACTCCACCCCCGCACCGTACGATACGACTCTGCCAGCGCCCGCGTCCTCGACACTCGCATCGCCCAAACCGCTCCAGTCCGAGTAGGTAGCTCCCGCATTCAGAGCCAGCGTCGAGCTGAGGGCCGTGGTTGTGGAAACTTTGAACTGCAACGGCACCGACACTGCCCGTCCGAGATCCTGAAACCCTCTCACTGGATTTACCTTGAGCGTCCCCCCCCACTCCATGGTCGCACCCAGCTGTAGAAAAGGACTCGGATCCCACAACAAATTCAACGAGGCCAGAAGGCCCGAATGGTTCCATCGCCCAAGAACTGTGGTGGTCTCGATCGGGTTCTCCACCGCAACGGAATCAACCGTCTCTCCGTCGAATACGCGGAAGAAGTTCCGCTTGAGCCCCCCCCTATACACACCGACCGTCGCTCCGACCGCAAAGACTGTCGACAAGCGGCGGGCCCAGCCCGCCTGAATCGCCGTGACAGCCCCATCCGAAAGAAACCTGTCAGTGTATCCCACACTCTCCCCGTGTACATCGACGGTACCCCTAGACACGACGGACCAGTTCTGGTCGAATTGGCTTCCCGCAGTCAGTGTGATCACGCTATTTGTGCCCAACGGATAGGCGAAACCGAGCACGGGAAACCGGGTCGCGAAGAAGTCGCCATTCTCCGACCCGACGACGTACGTACCCCACTGCGGCTGGGCGGTGAAGGTTATGGTAGGTGCTAGAAGGTCCAGAGACGCCGCAGGATTTCCTGGAAGCACCGTAGGTGTACGCGTCGTAACTCCCACCCCACCGAGTGCCCGCTGTACAGCATCGAGAGGTTCCAGCCTCATTCCCAGCCCACTCGCCCCTATCACGGATTGGGCCGCCAAGGGGCTCGACAGAATCAGCAGGAGCGCCAAGAATGATCCGAAAAATCTCATGGCAGGCCCACGGGATTGGTGACGGTATACAGCAGGCGTAATGCGGGAGCCCCGGCACCCCCGGCACCCTCGAAGGACGCGAATCCGATCAGGTGCGGTTCAATATTCGTGAACAGAGCGATCGAAGTCACGGGCACCGTCCCTGTCACGGCGGCGCTGTCAAGAACCTGCACCAGCAACGGAGTCAGCGGCAAAAACACCTGCGTCCCGGCCTGCCCGGCAAAGACCTCCCGCGGGACCCCCTTGGGGAACGCCACCGCTTCTCCGAGCGGGGATTTGGGAAGTAGCTCCGGGCTCAGCACCGGGCGGATGTCCACCCCCGTCGTGTCTTGGGGCTGGAACGCCAACTCGGTTTGGCGAGTCGTCAGCACCAACTCGGCGAGGTTTAGGTGGACCTCCGTAAGATCGATCTCACAACCCACAGAGCCACAGGTCTCAGGCGTGCCGGTTACTTCACGCGGGAGCGACATCGTCAATACGGAACGCCACGACGGTGTGCCCCCCACACGGAGCCACCCCGACGAAGGTGGGGGGGCCGGGTCGAACATGAAGCTCGTAGTTACTGCGGGGACCGTTTCCTCCCAGGGCTCAGGGTTTAGGAAAGTCGACGAGGTGAGGACAAGCGCCATCTTCACGAGTTGGAGGGACACCCCGGAGCCGACCGCAGCCACCAGAAGCGCGGGCGGCCGTGCACCGGGTTCAGTCTTCAAGAAAGCCACCATCGCCGAGTCGATCGGAATACTCAGCGAATCCGATGCCTCGGGGATGAAGTTCGCCGCTCCAACCAAGGTCGTGACCCCACCGCCCGGTTGGCTCCAAGCCCTCTGACCTCCAGTAGTGTCAACCGCGAATTCCCAGTTCACCGACTCCGGGTGCCACTCCTCCTCCACCTGGTACACTTCAACGCCCACGCGAGAGTCCAGCTCACCAGCCAACGAGTCGAAGTGGAGCACGAGTCGCCCACCGGTAAATATCAGTGCCCCACGGTTCTGATCCGAAGAAGGCGTTGTTGGATACTCGTCGAACCCGACCAGCGTCCGCGCATTCAGCCCGTCAAGGTCGGCCGCGACCCATCCACGACCGATATCCGAAGTGGATCCGTACCCATCGAAGACCAGCACTTCGTCTATGAAGTCCTCAAAAGGGATGAGGACCTCTGCGGTGCGTGGATTTACCTGAAGGAAACCGAGATCAGGGGCAGTCGAGATTTCCTCTGTACAACCCGCAGCCGCACAAACCATTGCCGTCAAGAAAATATATCGCCTCAAAATCAACTTCCTCAGATTATTCAGTGATCCAGATCCTCGGCATCCGTGCCGTGAAGCCCGTAAGGATCTCGTAGCTGATCGTTCCTGCCAAGTCCGCAACTTCGTCCAGCGTAATGACGCCGTCCCCGTCCGTTCCGATCAACGTCGCTGCGTCCCCAACCTCCACTCCGCCGGCACCGGTAATGTCTACCACCGTCATGTCCATCGAGATCCGTCCGATTATGGGAAACTTCTGGCCGGCGAGTAGCGCGTTACCACGATTCCCCAGAACCCTTGGAAATCCATCCCCGTAGCCGATGCCCAATGTGGCCCAGCGTTCGTTCCCGGAGGAGCAATAAGTAGCTCCGTATCCAAGTGTGGTCGACTCGGGCACATCGCGAATCAACGTGACGCGCGCCCGAACCCGGGCTGCCTCCTCGGGTGGGGCCACACCTTTGCCTACGCAACCCCCGTATAGGAAAATTCCGGGCCGGACCGCATCCGCGGCGAACGTCGGGTATCGCATCGCGGCGGCCGCGTTGCAGCTGTGAATCAAACTTCCTTTTTCGGGCTCCAGTCGCTTGAGCGCGCTATTAAAGCTCTCCCACTGCGCCCGAGTCGGCCCGTCGTCCTCCAGATCTGCCGAATGAAAGTGCGTATAACATCCCTCCCAGATCGAAGCGGGGGAGGCCCGATCAGCCAAGTCGGGTCCCCACTCCGCAACCCGCCGCCAGTCGAAACCGGACCGGCCCATACCGGTATCGATCTCCACATGAAAACGACCTGTGTGCCCCGTCCGAGTGGCCGCCGCTGCCACTCGCTCGACAGAGTCGAGATCCGATACCGTGAGTGTGAGGTCCTGTGCCACGGCCGGGTCATAGGAGTCGGGCGACACGGGGCTGAAAACGATCACGGGAATCGTGACACCCGCGCGGCGCAACCTCAGGCCTTCTTCCACAGTCGCGACGCCGAATCCCCAGGGGGCCTCGGATTCCAACGTGCGTACCACGTCTTCCATGCCCAACCCGTATCCATCTGCTTTGACCATGGGAATGACCGTGGCCGCATCTCCGATGGATTCACGGATTCGACGGAGATTCCGTCGAAGTGCTCCGGGCCGCACTTCCACCCAGGCCCGTGCTTGAGGGTCCGTTGACATATCCGTTGAAAAAAGCGAAAAGATATGCCTTGATCAAGGCTCCGATCCCCCACCTCCACCGATCGAGGAAGACCCGAATGGGCTCCGATGACAACAAACCCGACAAGCCAAATCTGGGCGCGGGTAATATGGACCGCGCCCTGGAACTCGTACGCTTTCTCAGAGTCGAATGCCCCTGGGACCGTAAGCAGACCCCGGAAACGTTGATCCCTCATCTTCTAGAGGAGGTCCACGAAGTTGTGGACGCCATTCGCGAGGGCCACGACCACGACCTCGAGGGTGAACTCGGCGATTTGCTGCTCAACCTCTCGTTTCAGATCGTGCTCGGCGAAGAGCGGGGCGGGTTCACTGCCGCCTCGGTCATGGACCGGCTGGAGAAGAAGATGCGAGAGCGGCACCCCCATCTCTTCGGCCTCGGAGAAAAAGAGGATTGGGAGGTCCTGAAGGCGAGAGAAAGGCGGGAAGAATCTGGTAAGGTGAATGCCTCCGTCCTCGCTGGCATACCCAAAAGCCTCGATGCTTTGCACAAGGCGCACCGCATCCAAGACAGGGTCAGCGGTGTCGGGTTCGACTGGGCCAACGCCACTGATGCGCTCGAAAAGGTCCAAGAGGAAGTAGGGGAAGTCCGTGAGGCCCTAACCCACGAGGAATTCCCTCATCTCGAGGAGGAGCTCGGGGACCTCCTTTTCGCAGTCGTGAATGTCGTGAGGCTGGCGGGAAGTCACCCGGCGACGTTGCTGGAGAGCGCCAATCGCAAGTTCACACGCCGATTCGAGCGCCTCGAGGGAATGGCTGCTGAAAGGAAAATCTCCGTCCCAGACGCCACGCTCGAAGTCCTCAACCAAATCTGGGACGAGGTCAAGATCGAAGAAGGCTAGGGGGTTAGTTGAGGTCGAACAGGGTCAGATCAACAGCGTCCGCCATCGCCTCGTAGCCGTCATCGTTCGGGTGCAGGCTGTCTTCCGAGAAGCCGGGCCGGAAACGACTCGGCTGGGCCGGGTCACGAGTCGCAGCGTCGAAATCGATGACAGCGTCGTAAGCTCCGCTCGTTCGGATCCACCGGTTGACCGCTTGGCGTCTCACCTCGCGTTCCGGGCTGAAGTAGAAAGCGCCTTCGAACGGCGTCAGCGTAGCGCCGTAGATCTTCAGCCCTCGAGTGTGGGCACGAGCAATCAGCTGTTGATGACCGGCGATGATCTCATCGGCGCTCGCCACTTCCGGCGCCAACGTCCCGCCGAGCCCGATGTCGTTGATCCCTTCGAGTACCACGATGTGGGTCACGCCGGGCACGCTCAGAACGTCGAGCTCCAGTCGAGCCAGAGCGTTGACACCGAAGCCGCCCAGGTCGTGCAGAACTCGGTTGCCGGCGATACCGGCATTCACGACGCCCAGGGCACCGGAGCCACGAGCCGCGAGCCGTCTCGCAAGGTGATCGGGCCAACGGCTGTTGGCGTCGACAGTCGACAGCGTGCCGTCGGTTATGGAGTTGCCCAGGGTGACCACGACGCCGGTTCTCTCGGACGGCCTCACCTCGACAGCGGTGAGGAAGAACCAGGACTGGGAGGTTTCCGCACCGGATATCTGCTCGCTCGCAGCGAAGTTTCCGGGAGACGAGATGTAGCTCGTCTGCAGCGCCGTTCCGTGCGAAGTGGGTGCCCCTGTATCGGATGGGAAGTAGATGCTGATCACTAAATCGGCCAGCGGCTCCACTTCCATGGCTACCGGATCACTGAGCACGAACGCGCCCACGGGAATCTTGATCGAGTTCTCGGCACCAAAGGTCAGCGCCCGATCCGACGCCGCCTCGATCCGAGCTCCCTCTCTCCTAGAGGCGATGTGCACCGCTCCGATCGCCAAGGGCACGCTTCCATGACGGTTGGACACCCTTACGCGAACACTGTCACCGCCAACGGAAGTGTGCACGATTTGACGCAGCGTCCGATTCTCGAAGGCGATGCCGGACGCGCCGGGCTCCCCGAAGCTACCAGGAGTGCTCGGGCTCGTACCCCAGGTCGCCACCCACTGTGGGGCTTGCGACGTGTCCTGGCCCGTCGCGAGCACAGGCCAGGCGAGGGAAACGGCGATGCCGAAGACGGCCAACAGCAGGCCCCTTGATCCGAGGCCGAGCTCCCTCCGGTCGCGCAAGAAGAACATCCGCGTGAAGGAGCCGGTAGATACTGCGGCTGGTTCCATCGTCATCTTGTTGATCTCCGCTATCGTATGGGCCACGCAGGCAGCCCGCTGAGCTGCGTCAGCAGCCATCGAATGGATTCAAGAGAGTATGCCTTTTGGATCCGCACAATCAGCACGGAAGGGATAGGAAAAACAACAACCTTTGGAGGGATCGGGACAAGGTGCGGCGCAGGATCCGGCGCAGGAGCAAGACTGTAACATGAAATCTTGCGTCCGTGTTCCGAGGGAGAAGGCGAAGCGACCCAAAGTTGCTTCCCCTCTTCCCACGAAATACAATGTCAGTATGCACCCTTAGCTGTGGGATACCCGTGTATACGTTGACCGCAGCGCCGGCCCAAAGGAGAGGGAAACCATGCGACACCTGGCCTTTGTGACAGTCCTGCTCACGACGATGACCTTCGCCGCTGATGCCTCCGCACAAGCAAGCGAAATCGTTCCCGACATCGTATACGGCCACAAGGACGGCATGGCCTTGACCTTCGACGTCTTCAAGCCCCAATCGCCTAACGGCGCTGGCATCCTGTATATGGTCAGCGGTGGCTGGCGCTCGGGCTGGCGCGATCCGGCGCAAGCCCAACGCGGCTACGCACCCTTCCTCGAGGCGGGGTTCACGGTCTTCGCCGTCCGACACGGCAGCAGCCCGCGATATAACGTCGCCGAGGCCGTCGACGACGTCACCATCGCCAACCGCTACATCCACGCCCACGCCGCGGAATGGGGCGTCGATGCCGATCGCCTGGGTGTCACCGGTGGTAGCGCCGGCGGGCACCTCTCTCTGGTCCTCGGTAACAACGGCACCGACGGTGATGCCAGCTCCGACGATCCGCTCCTACGCGTCTCGAACCGCGTGGCGGCTGTCGTCGCCTACTATCCTCCCGTCGACCTCCGGGCCTGGCGCGGGCCGAACCAGCGCTTCCCCGCGCTCGACTTTCCCGCGGAAGACGAGGTTCGGATCTCCCCTATCCTTCAGGTCAGCGCCGACGATCCCCCGACCCTCCTCATCCACGGCACCGCCGACACCACGGTCCCGGTGGAGCACAGTGAGCGGGTGTTTGCGGCCTTCGAACAAGCCCGGGTCGAGACCGAAATCATCATCATGGAAGGCGCCGGCCACGGCTTCCGCGGCGAACAAGCCACACAAGCCACCGCCGCCCGCGTGAAGTGGTTCGTGGAGCATCTAGCCAACTGACGCTACCGAGCCACGTTCGTAGCCTTTCGTGTAAAGCGGGGCGGTCGGGCTTGTCTCAGTTCAGGGATTACCGATCCTGGCCGCCCGGTCGAGCCCATCCGTCGACTGTAGGATCTTCCCCCTGAGGCGGTGCGGGTAGTCATCTGGCAGAGCATCCAGCCATTCCTTGACGTCTGCCGCCAATGCGGGGTCGTTGTGGGATCCTAAAGTCGACCCGAGCCACCGTTGCGGGAAGAAGATGTCACCGGTCCGCTGGATCTCTTCCACCATCTCGAGACTGGGGATCACAAAACGCTGGGAGTGACTGGTCCGCGTGGGATGGTGTAGATAGCCAAGGGCGGCGAGCACCCAAGGCTCCCGCGCGCGATTCTCGGGATCACTCAGACCCTCAAAGAACGCCTCTCGCACGGCCGGGTCCGCAGACAAAGCAGGGCGTACGAACAAGAATCGAGCCCTCCTGTCGGGGTTTTCGATCCTCTCGAACTGACGGTCGAGGATTTCTTCAGCGTCCCCTTCCCCTAGGATGGCGAGGGTGGTGGCCATACTCGTGTAGTCCTCGACCGAAAACTTCATGCCGCCAACCGAATCAACCTGCTCCCAGATCCGGTGAAGCCGAGCTAGTCCTGTGGGTGTACTCACCACGTTCCGCCAGGCGTTGAAGTAGGACGATTGCCGGGTCATAACCGTCGCCCGTTCGACCTGACCCCAGAGTATTTCTTCCGTCGATGTCGCCTGGGCCGCTCTCTCGTCTTCGCTCAGATACCCCCAGAACGTGGATCCGAGGTATCCGAGAACTCGCTGAAGACTCTGCTCGTCTTCCTCTTCGACCGCGCCACGGAGGAGAAGCGCGTACCAGTCGCCAACCGCGACCTCCCTCTCGAGGACCGCGTCCCAAAGGGTCACCCAGGCGATGCCCCTGGTCTTGGCGTCCGTGATCTCGGGGAGCGTCTCGATGAGGTGCTGCCGGCTGCCCGCATCTAGATGGAAATGCCCGTACTCGAAGCCCCCACCGTTGGGGAGCACGAAATCTGGCGCGTCGCGTCCTACCCAGTCGCCGAGTAAGAGTGGCTCTCCGTCGAGGTGCACCGGCAGCGTAGAGAGCGTCCCACCGGCCGAGAGCGTGATTTCCATCGTCTGGGGCCAGACACGACCCTCACCGGCTGGATCACTCTGTGAAATTCGAAGCTCCGTGACACGCCCATCCGCGAGAGTGAGTTCCGTGGATACAGTGGGCCTACCCGGTTCTTCCACCCACACCCGACTCCAGTCCGCCAGGTCCTCATCGCTGAGGTCGTCCAAAATAGCGATCAGGTCCGGCCAGGTGGCGTTCGAGTGTGCGAACTCGGTCAGGTACTCACGCATCCCATCGCGGAAGGTCTCTTCGCCGACCAGCAGCTCCAGCTGGCGCATCACGATCGGAGCTTTCTGATAGATGATCGCACCGTACAGCGTGCCCGCCTCCCTCAAGTTCTCCAACGGCTGGCGTACGGCGTTGGCACCCGGAGTGCGGTCCACTCCGTAAGCCGTGTTGTGATGGGCCAGGAAGAACCGCAGATCGTGATTCAGGTCGGGAAAGGACGGCTGTACGATCTTTGCTGCCATGAAGTTCGCAAAGACCTCTTTGGTCCAGACGTCATCAAACCAGGCCATCGTCACCAGATCGCCGAACCACTGATGCGAGGTTTCATGTGCAATCAGACTCGCCCGTCCGATGATCTGATTCTGCGTCGCCGACTCGTCCAGAAGAAGGGACTGTTGCCTGTAGAAAATCGATCCCGGGTGTTCCATCCCCCCGTACTGGAAGGGCGGAAGGAGTACGAAGTCGAACTTCCCGTAGGGGTACTCGATCTGAGTGTAGTCCTCCAGCCAATCCAGCGCGGTCGCGTGCAGGTCGAAGACGGCATCCAGATTACGGGCCACCTTCGCGGTATCAGTCTCGCGATGGAACATCCTGAAGGTGCGTCCCCCCTGCTCCGCCTCCTCGATCTGAAAGCCCCCCACGGCAAAAGCAAGGAGATAGGTCGGGATCGGCTTCGTTTCGCGGTATGTGTACCGGGTCCGCCCTCCGTCCAGGAGCTCCTGGGACACCTCCACGCCATTGGCTACTGCCACCCACTCGGACGGAATCTCCAGCGTCAAGCTGAAGGGCGCCTTCAGGTCCGGCTGGTCGAAAATCGGGAGCGAAAAATGGGCCCTGTCGGGAACGAACAGTGTGTAGAGGAAATCTGGGCTTCGGTTGAGGGCCTCGTCGCCGGCTTCGAACTCGATGCTCACTTCATTGTGTGCGTCGGTTGCGAACGCCGAGCCGTCGATAGCCAGGTGGTCGAAGACGGCAGTCCACTCGGCCGCCTCTCCGTTGACATAAACGGTTCGCACCCGCTCGCCCGGGCCCTTGAAGTCGATGACTACGGGGCTATTGGAGTCGTCGCGCAGCGTGAACTGCGTGATCAGGGTTCCCGTGAGCGCTCCCGCGTCGCGCGGTACGCTCAGTTCATAGGCGTAGCTCAAATCTGCAAGCGTAGCTCTCCTGTGGCGGGCGAGTTCTTCGGAAACGCCTTCCTCTAAACGCAGCTCATCGGGCTGGGCAACGCATCCGATCCCGAACGTCACGAGCCCCAATCCGACCACCATCTGTCGCAGACCATCTCCCACGCGTACCTCCGCTGTGTATCTCGGACGGCGCTTCCGTCCTGTATCCGCAAACTGCCGGGCCTCAAGGATCCCGTCCAGAGATTAGCCGCCCCCTTCTCAACGTCAAAAAGAAAGGTGGCTACAGAGGCCGATCACCCTCCAGCAAAAGGAGGGGGGGGGCGGCAGCCCCCACAGAGCCCGATATGATGGTTATGGAGCGCCGTCGTACTCCGTCGAGGGGCATCTGGGAGCGGAGAGGGGGTGGCCGAGCCGGGCCGCGGACAGCCGCCCCGAGGCGGAGTGCGACGGCGCTCCCACCACCATGTCAGGGCATTAACCTATTCATGAGCCTCGGAAACGGAATCATCTCCCGCACGTGATGACGTCCCGTGATCCACGCCACCGTACGTTCCAACCCGAGTCCGAAGCCCGAGTGCGTGAAGGTCCCAAAACGCCTCAAATCGAGGTACCACGAGTACGTATCCTCCGGAAGTTTCTCCTCCCGGATGCGCGCCAGCAGCTTGTCCAGATCGTCTTCCCGCTGACTTCCCCCGATGAGTTCGCCGTATCCACGCACGAGCAGGTCGTTACAACGGACGGTCCTCGGATCCTCCGGATTTTCCTTCATGTAGAACGCCTTCACGGCCTTCGGATAGTCATGCACGAAGACGGGTCGGTCGAACTGCTCGGACAGCAACATTTCGTCTGACGCTCCCAGATCGCGGCCCCACTCGATCTCACTTCCCTTCTCCTGCAGAAGTGCGACGGCTGATGTGTAGGAGATGCGTTCGAAGGGCCGGGCAAGCGTCTCCAGCTCAGACGTGTCCCGCTCGAGCACCGCGAGCTCACGACTACACCGCTCGAGCACCCTTTCGACGAGGTAGCAGACTAGGTCCTCCTGGAGGTCCATGTTGTCGTCCGAGTCGGCAAACGCGACCTCCGGTTCGAGCATCCAGAATTCGGTCAGGTGTCGGCGCGTCTTGGATTTTTCGGCTCGAAACGTGGGGCCGAAGCAGTACACCTTCCGAAAGGCGGGGCACGCCGTCTCGACATACAGTTGCCCCGTCTGAGCCAAGAAGGCGGTCTCACCGAAGTAGTCGGTCTCGAACAGCGTGCCCGCGGATTCGCCAATGGAGCCGGTGAGGATGGGCGTATCGATGCGAACAAAATCCCTCTCGTAGAAGTAATCGTGTATGGCTTGCTCGACCTCGTGACGAACGCGCAGACCCGCGCGCTGGAGGCTGGACCGAAGCCAGAGATGGCGGTGATCCAAGAGGAACTCGACCCCGTGCTCTTTAGGCTGGATCGGGTATTCCTCCGAAGCGCCGAGTAACTCCAGGCCGGTCACGCCGACCTCATATCCGCCGGGCGCGCGCGGCTCCTCGCGTACTTCACCGCTGAGGGCTACCGAAGATTCGTAGGTGAGCGACTCCAGCAGCGCCCACGCGTCCGCTGGAAGCTCCTTCTTGAGAAGAACGCCCTGCACTAGACCCGTGCCATCTCTTATGACCACGAAGCCGACCTTCCCGTGGCTGCGGGTGCTCTCGACCCAACCGAGAATGGTGACCGACGAGCCTACGTGGTCGCCGAGGTAACCGACTTCCGTGATGTTTTCCTGACTCATATAGCCTATAGCGTGTTTGTGACATCGAGAAAATGGCCGTTTGCGGTGAACCGTTACCGTAGACTGCGGCCTGTGTGATGTCCAGCAATGCGTCGGCACGCTCCCGATGCGGATACACTGCTGGTGCGCCTCGCGGGGCCGACAATGGAGCTCGTGACGAACTAGCAATTCGCTTGCCCGCCGGGATACTCCGTGCCTCCTACCTAGTCGCCTTACCCGACCGAAAAAAGCTTCAGCCGTTCCGCGTACCGATGGTCCATCAACGCCCTGATCCGTGCGACCCCGTCGCTGCTCAACTCGGGGTCGCTCTCGACCAGAGCCCGGGCGCGAGCCTGGGCCTCTAACAGGAGGCCCTCATCCCTGGTAAGGTCGGCGAACCGCAGAACAGGATCCCGTCCGTGCTGTTGGGCTCCAAAGAGGTCTCCCTGCCCGCGTATTCGCAGATCGGCGTGGGCTAGCGCAAAGCCGTCGGACGTGTCTCTGAAGATATTCAGGCGCTCGGCCGCGGCTTCACCTGGTTCGGCGATGAGTATGCAGTAGCTCTTCGCGGCCCCGCGCCCCACCCGGCCCCTCAGCTGGTGGAGCTGGGACAATCCGAAGCGCTCGGCGTGCTCCACCACCATTACGGACGCGTTCGGCACGTCGATGCCGACTTCGATCACGGTGGTCGCGACCAGCACGTCGATGTCTCCGGCAAGAAAGGCCCGCATGACATCGTCCTTTTCCTCGCTCGACCGTTGGCCATGAATCAGGCCGACCCGCCGGTGCTGGAAGGTCTCGGCCGAGAAGCGTTCGTACTCTTCGGTGGCGGACTGTAGGTCCATCTTGTCCGACTCCTCCACCAGCGGGTATACGATGTAGGCCTGGCGGCCGGCCTCGAGTTCCTCGTCCACGAGGTGATGGACTTCGGCTCGCTTGCTCGGGTAGCGGAGCAGCGTCTTCACGGGTTTTCGGCCTTTCGGCATCTCATCGAGAAGCGACAAGTCGAGATCTCCATATAACGTCATCGCCAATGACCTGGGGATCGGCGTCGCCGACATGATGAGTGTATCCGGGGGAATTTCGCGTTCACCCAGGGCCATGCGTTGTCTTACGCCGAAGCGGTGTTGTTCGTCGACTACCACCAGGCCGAGATCTCGAAACTCGACGTTGTCCTGGATCAGCGCGTGCGTGCCTACGGTGAGTACGGCGGTGCCGTCAGAAAGCGCCCTCAACGCCGCTTTGCGTTCCGATGCCTTCAGTTGGCCTGTCAGCACTTGCACGCTCAGGCCGAGAGGCTCAACCAGCTCACTCAGCTTGCGTACATGCTGCTCCGCGAGTAGCTCCGTCGGCGCCATGAGGACCGCCTGGCGTCCACTTTCGGCGGCCAGGAGCATGGCGAAGAGGGCGACGATCGTCTTTCCCGACCCGACATCCCCCTGCAAGAGACGGTTCATCCTCCGGTCGGAACCCATGTCGGCGTAAATCTCGCGAAGGACCCTGGCCTGTGCTCCCGTCAGCTCGAAGGGCAAGGCTTCGTGCAGAGGCCTGATGAACTCGTTGGTGCGTTCGAACACGAGCCCGGGCTTCAGGATGGTCTCTTGGTAGCGGGCCTGAGCCTGGACGAGCTGGAGGAAGAACAGCTCGTCGAACGCGAGTCGCCGGCGGGCGGTCTCCACGGCGCCCAGCGAGGATGGCCGATGGAGTTCCCCAAGGGCATCCTCGAGGCCCGGCAAAACGAGGTCGCTCCGCTCCTTCCCTGTGAGATACTCCTCTTCGGCCACCTCCTTGAGCAGTACGTCGAGATTCTTATCGAACAGCCCCCGAAGGACCCACTGCTGGACCTCCTCACTCGCCGGATATGTGGAAAACACGTGCCCCTGGGCCACCTGAGCTGGGGAGTCCTCCTCTGCGCGAGCCAACACAGTGAATTCCCGCGGCTGAAGCTGCCTCCCGTGGAAGAACTTGACGGGCCCTGTGACCAGCAGGAGATCCCCTTCATGGAGCTTCCGTTCCAGCCAGGGCTGGCCTGGCCAGGCGCACGTGATCATCCCCGAATCGTCCTGCAGGACGGCTTGAAAGATACGAAGGCCCTTACGCGTGGGGATCACACCCTTGGAGCGTACCCGCCCAACCGCCGTGACGTCCGCACCGACCTGTAGTTTCTCTATCGGCTCGATCGTGGAGGCATCGTCGTAGCGGCGCGGCACGTGGTAGAGGAGATCGCGGGCGGTCACGATTCCCATCCTACCCAACGCCTCGGCGCGAACCGGCCCCACCCCCTTCAGAAACTGGACCGGCCTGTCCAGCCTGAAAAAATTCACTCCTCGAAGACCCCCTCTACGAAATCATCGGGATCGAAGTCGGAAAGGTCGTCGACTCCCTCTCCGGACCCCACAAGCTTGACCGGTAGGCCGAACTCCTGCTGAAGACCCACCACGATACCACCCCGCGCCGTCCCATCCAACTTGGTGAGGATGATACCAGACAGGTCGACCGCGCCACTGAAGGAGCGCACCTGAGCCAGCGCGTTCTGGCCGACCGTTCCGTCCAACACGATCAGGCACTCCTGTGGAGCCCCTTCACACCGCCGGCGGATCACACAATCGACCTTCTGAAGCTCCTCCATGAGGTTCCGCTGGGTGTGAAGGCGCCCCGCAGTGTCGACCAAAACAACGTCAATGTCCCGGGCTTCTGCAGCCTCGATGGCGTCGAACGCCACAGCGGCCGGATCACCCCCTTGTTGGCCCGCGACGAAGTCCGCGCCCACCCGCTCTGACCACACCCGAAGCTGCTCTACGGCCCCTGCCCTGAACGTGTCTGCCGCAGCGATCAACACGCTTCGTCCCTCGCCCCGAATACGGTGTGCAAGCTTGGCCACGGAGGTTGTCTTGCCCACGCCGTTCACTCCAACGATCAAATAGACCGTTGTACCGGTTTCCGCTATTTGCAGAAAGGAAGATCCGGCCGGCTCCAGGATTCTGCCGATCTCGTCCCTGAGGGCGCGCCTCAATTCGGAGCCACCGGACACCTTACCTCTGCGCGCGAGTGCAGCGACATGATCAACGAGTCGCATGGTCGCGTCCACGCCGAAGTCAGCTGTAAGAAGTCGCTCCTCCAGTGACTCCAACGACTCGTGGTCGACGCCCCCGACGGCTACCCGGACGTCGGTCAGCGCGAGATCGACAGCCCGCCTCCACAGCCCCTTCTTCTTCTCACCCAGTCGCTTGAATAGTCGGGCCATCGTCAGTCCAAACCCATCCTGCCTATCGTAGCCCGCCCCGCCGGCGACCGATCCACTCGGCGGACAGAAGCACCAAGATGAGAATATACGGGCCGGGGTGGGTCCGTAGCGGCGGGCCGAGCCTAGCTCTAGTCGGGGCTCCTTCGGCCAAATCCGACCCCCCGGGGGAGATGTTCGCGGGCCGGTGGAGAAGCTCCAGGCTGTGGCCCTCACTTTCGATGCGCCCACTCCCGATGGATCCATCATCTCCGGGGCGCGTGACCCGGTACGAATACTCAGCCACGGGCAGCGCCCTGGTCCCGACGAGCCCGGCGCCATCTACCACGACCGTGGTATCGAGCACGAGCGAGTCACCCGCCGAGTTGTTGACGGATAGCGCGAAGTCGACACTCTCTCCGATCAAACCGGGAGCTCGCCACTCCATAGGCTCACGAGAACTCCACACCCGCTTTTCCGGACGTACCGGAGTGGCCCCGCCCTGCGGCGCTGATGCGAGCAGCCACCCTGCGACGCCAGCCCACAACCTACGGTAGGCCTCCCGGTCCGGGCCTTCGCGGAACGCCCACCGCCAAAAGCCAGATGCCAGAACGACCGCCCGACGACGCCCTTGGTTTTGGTCCAGCACAAGCGCAGCTTCCGCGGGTCCACTCCCTTGGCGCTGGAGCGGGATCGGGGTTAGAGCGGTTCCCGGTGTACGCTGGGGCAGGATGGCGGTCAACGGCGGCAGCCCCGTCAGGTCTGCACCGGATAAGCTGGCGGCCAGCGGAGATGGAGGCAGGTCCGGCGTCGTATACCACTCTCCGTCCAGGTGGCCGCGGGCCTCCACGCCCGAAGCCAGGGCGCCGGCCGGGTCGGACGGAAAGACGATCGACCTGGGGGCCTCGGCGAGGGCCGTGCTCACCCAATCGGGGGCCCCCGCTCCGAGCCCGTGAAACACCACAAAGTCCGCTCCCGCGAGTGCCTCGCGGACCTCGTCCTCGTCGACGGGTGGTCCGACTTGGGAGCTCGAGCCCAAACGCAGGTATCGGCCCCCGCTCAGGCCTAGAAATCCGCTGGAAACGAGTCCTGTGATCTGTGAGAGTACCGGAAGTAGAAAGCGGGGCTCCCAGTTGGGTTCGAGAGAAAGAAGAACCAGACCGCCCTCACTCGGGTCGACTTCGGTGAAAGCGGATTTGGCGTCGTCGGGGGCGAATTGGTCACCCGGCAAGCTCACCAGGAGACGATAACGGAGCCAGCCAGTGTCGCCAGGAGCCGGTAGGCGGATCGTCGCGGTGGCGAGAAGGCCCGGGTCCGTGGGGAGCACCCCAGCCGACGCAACAAGACGTTCCTCCTCCCACACCTCGACCTGGATCGTATCTCCCGGATCGGTCCCCTCGGAAAAGAGGGCGATCCCTACCGAGAGCGGGGTCCCGGATTCGGCGCGAGCCGGTAGCTCGAAGCGGGCCACACCCGCGTTGCGGACCGGCCCCCCGCTTCTTTCGATCTCAACCCCAAAGGGAGATCGACCCAGACTGAGCTCCGCTTCCACTGGATCGTCGAGTCTGAGGTCCGACAGAACCGTTACGTCCGTGGCCCCGGCTTCCGCTGCCCGGGCGAGCGCAGGGGCGAGTCTCGAGGTGGACGCCACAGGGAGTAGCGTATCGAGAGAAGCGAAGGAGACGACCCGAGGGGTTTCACCAAAGAGCAAGACTTGGGCGCCGGCCTCGGCAAGTTCACTCGCACGCTCTAAGGCCCGGACCCAGTTGGCGCCGCCCGTCGTCGCCTCATCGGACGCATCGGCCGAGTTATCCGCAGCCCCACCCGCCATCTCAGGCGCCGACATGCTGCTGGACGCGTCCAGCAGAACCCAGTTACCGTCGGCCCCGCCGCTTAGGGGGCCACCGGGCAATCGCGGATCCCAGAGCAGGAGAAGCACGAGTACGAGAACCGATGCACGTATCGTGCCGAGGAGGGTCCGGCGGGGGATCGGAAGTTCGCGGCGCACATATATCCACGCGGCGAATCCCCCGGCGCCGGCCACCAAAATTAAAAAGGCCAGCCAAGAAAGGGTCACCGCTCTCCTGCGTCCGACACCTCACCCTCTCCGAGGTCGTTCATGGCAAGCCGAGTATCCCAGGGAAGAGGAAGCCGATCGAGGAGGGACAAGCGCATACGGCTCTGTGTCTCCCAAGCCGCCCACTGGTCGACTGGCACCGGATCGCCTGGCGGCAATTGGATGGTTTCGGGATCCTTGAAGGTGCCGTTCTGCCGCATCTCATAGTGGAGGTGCGGACCGGTGGCCAGCCCCGTCATCCCCACGTACCCAATGAGGTCACTCTGGGCGACCGCACTGCCCACACGGATCCCAGGAGCGAAGCCGTTCATGTGGGCATAACGCGTGGTCCATCCGTTGGAGTGCCGCACAACGATCGTGTTACCATAGGTGCTCTGCATTTCCCGTTCGATCACAACGCCGTTTCCGGTCGCCCGCACCGGCGTCCCCCTGTTCGCCGCATAGTCCACACCCCGATGCGCCCGCCACGTCTGCAACACCGGATGGAACCGGCTGTTGCTGAAACCACTGGAGATCCGCTCGTATTGGATCGGGCTCTTCAGAAACCGGAGTCGTACAGAGTTCCCGTTCTCGTCATAATACGTGCCGCTCCCGTCTCCATTTGGGTCGAACCACACAGCCTCATAGGAGCGTCCACGATTCACCAACTCCGCGGAAAGCACGTGCCCGCGGCGCATGGTCCCGTCCGGCCGAACCGCCCGTTCGTAGGAGAACCGGAAGAAGTCGCCCAACCGGATGTCCCGGGAGAAGTCCACCTGCCACTGGAAGATATCGTTGAGATCCGAGAAGAACTCGGCCAGGTTTCCGGGATCCAACCCTTCCCTGTTCTCGCTCCCGGTGACAGCATCCCAAAGATTCGTCTGAATCTCGCCAGACACCCACACCGTATCCGTCACGATCGGCGTAGTCATCGTGGTCGACATCCAACCAGCTGCGGATGGCGTCATCCGGACGGTCAGGTCCGCGTCGACTGTGACATCGACAGCACGCAACTCGGAGGCGGTGGTGGTGGACCAGCGGAAGGCGATTTCAGTACCAGGTCTCAGGCGGCGAGGATTAGCGTGCTCCCTCAACGCGATGACGAAGTCGTATTGGTCGTTGGCATCGAGCACGCCCTCGAGAAGCTCACCGAGCGTCTCGTCCTGCTTCAGCGCTAGAAGCTCGACCCGCTCCGGCGCGGGCGCGAAGATCGGGGGCACGAAGCCCACCGTGATCACCTCTTTCTCCGAGAACAGGACGAACGCCAGGCTCGAGGCCATTATCCCGAGGACTCCTATGAATCCCAGCATCTTGGAGCCCGAGCCCACCCTGCCTCCTTGGTCAATCGTTGCCGCCGGGGCCCCTGTCGGTGCGGACCCACGTCTCTACTACACTCGCGCCACTTCTCCCACTTGTCCAATCTCTTCTCGTTCTTTCGGCGCCCGCCTCACGGTCGTGTCAGTCCATCTGGCGCCGGATGAACGTGGGAACATCTAACTCGCCGATCTGCTTTCGTGTCACAACCCGCTCCGGCGGTCGAGGAAGGGGAACCACACTCGCCGATCCCCCACCGACTGCCGCCACCTGCTGTTGTGCCTGTTGCGGTACCTGCTGCCTATTCGGCTGCACGTTACGCTGAGGCAACTGCGACGGGGCTTGCTTCCCGAAGTCCGGCCGAATCACGTCGTCGAAGCCGGTGGCGATCACCGTAACCCGAATCTGTCCTTCCAACTCCGGATCGTGGACCGCACCGAAAATGATCTCCGCCTCATCCCCGGCCTCTTTTTGAATAATAGTTGATATCTGGTGTACTTCGTCAATGGCAAGATCCATCCCGCCCGTGATGTTGATCAACACGCCCAGCGCACCGTGGATCGATACGTCGTCTAGTAACGGCGAAGAAACGGCCTCTTGAGCGGCCTCCTGCGCCCGGTTGTCTCCCTCTCCAAAGCCAGAACCCATCAGGGCAGGCCCACGGCAAGCCATGATGGTTCGAACGTCCGCAAAGTCCACGTTCACCTCACCCGAAACCCGGATCAGGTCGCTGATCCCTTGTGTCGCGTGCAAAAGCACCTCGTCGACCTTCTTCATGGCGTCGCGGAAGGAAGTGCCCCGCGGCACCACGGACAACAGGCGGTCGTTCGGCACCACGATCATCGTGTCGACGGTCCTGCGAAGCTCCGCTAGACCCTGCTCGGCCTGACGCTCCCTTTTCCTCCCCTCGAAGGAGAACGGCTTCGTGACGATACCTATGGTGAGAGCACCCATTTCACGAGCGATTTCCCCGATGATGGGAGCGGCTCCCGTACCTGTTCCGCCACCCATTCCAGCGGTGATGAAGACCAGGTCGGCCCCCTCCAGCACCCTCCGGACCTCGTCCTGGCTCTCGGAGATGGCCTGCCTGCCCACTTCGGGCCGTGCGCCAGCACCCAGCCCGCGTGTCAGTTTCTTGCCAATCTGAAGCGTGACCTGCGCGCGTGAACCCTTGAGTGCCTGGGCATCGGTATTCGCGGTGATGAACTCGACGCCCTCCAGGTCCTCGTCGACCATTCGGTTGACTGCATTTCCGCCGGCTCCTCCGACTCCGACAACCTTCATTCGGGCCGTTTGGAGTGGAGTGTCCTCGAATTCGAATATCATCATGATTTGGCTCCCATGAATGGGTGGTTCGGTCTGATTCAAGCTCGATGCTCCGAGTCATTCGTTCGTCGGAGCACTACAAGAATTCCTTCAGCCACGACCAGACCTTCGACACCAGGCCGGAAGTGAGTGTCGAGGCGCCATTCCCCGTTTCGTCGTACCGGTCGGCGCCGTACAGCACGAGTCCTGCAGCCGTCGCGAACTTCGGCCTTCCAACGGAGTCGGCCAGAACTGCCAGCCCTTCGCCCGGGACACCACTGCGTACGGGTGCCGCGAACACCTGCTGAGCCAGTTCCACGGTTCCATACGAGGTCGACGCGCCTCCGGTGAGCACGATGCCCGCCCCCAGCTTGTTCAACAGGCCTTCGGCCTCCAGCTCGGCGTGGACCAGGCCGAACATCTCGTCGAGACGTTGCTCGACGACGTGGGCAATCAGTTCCCGGGCGACATGCCTGATCTGCCCCGGGCTCGGGCCCGGCAACTCCACCGTCTCCTGCGGATCCACGAGTTGGGCGAACGCCACACCAAACTGCTCCTTCGCCCGCTTGGCTTCGGCAAAGGGAATCGACAAGCCCCTCACGAGATCGTTCGTAACCGTGGCTCCCCCAAAGGGGAGGACCGCAAGATGTCGGAGTTCGCCGTCGCAATAGACTGCAAGGTTGGTAGTACAGGAACCGAGCTCGACCATTGCGACGCCCACTTCCTTCTCATCCTCAGTGAGGACCGACCGGGCCGCCGCAAGGGATTCGAGCACCAACTCCTGAACTCGGTAACCCGCCCGCTGGACCGACTTCCTGATGTTCTCGGCCACCGATGAGGTGCAAGTCACGAGATAGATCTCCGCCTCGAGCCTGGTGCCCACCATCCCCACCGGATCCTTGATCCCAGCGCGGCTATCCACGATGTAATCCTGTGGGATGGCGTGCAGGAGTTCACGATCGGGCGGATGGGCAACGGCGCGAGCCACCTCGTGAACACGTCGCAGATCGACGGCCGAGATCTCATCGTCCGTAACGGCGACGACGCCCGGAGACGTAGCTGCCCGGACATGCTCACCGCTAATTCCCACATACACCCGATCTACCTTCGCGCCGGCCATGAGCTCGGCCTCTTCCATGGCCGCTTTCACGGACCGGGTCGCGTCTTCGACATGGGTGACGATGTCCCGCATCCCCAAGCTCGGAGCCTGCCCCACCCCGAGAATCTTGAGGTCCCTTCGGAGGCGCGGGTCTTCGTGGACCTCCGCGATCACCGCGCAGGTCTTGGTCGTGCCGAGATCGACGCCGGCGATCAAAATCGACTGCATCTATTGATCGCTCCTCGGGGCCGACACCTCGGCCCGAAGCCCGGTGCCCTGCTCGGCATACCCAACCACGACCTGATCCTCGAACCGAAGATCGAGCACGGCAGCTCTTTGATCAGGGCGGCGGTGAATGGCATCCTCCAATACAGTGAGACCGTCATGGAGTCGCCGGTGCGAGAGTGGCGGACGGAATCGAAGGAGAAGGTCCCCGCTCACCAACTCGGTCACCACCGCAGTCACGTCTCCCCGGGCATCGATCGCAATCTCGGAGACGGTGGCTAGGAACGTGGGATCATCCGACGCGAGCCGGCCCGCCTCCATCGCCAGAATCCGCCGCTGGGAAGGTGATAGGGCGGCTGCCCCTCCCGCCCCGATCAGGACGGGGAGATCCAGCCCTTGTTCGACCGGATCCAGCGGGAGGACCTCTCCATCCCGATCCACCGGTTCGAGCACCGGACTCACCACAAACCCAACCGGAACCCGCTCTTCGATCGTGACCACGAGGGTCGCCGGAAGCTCGGTGGTGACGTGGGCGCGCCTGACCAGCGGGTGCTGTGCGAGACGTTGCTCTATCGGCGTCAAATCATCGAACACGCTGAGGAACGGTGAAATCGCCGCCGCGGCCAAGACCTGCTTCTCCTCGAGGAGGCGAGTTCCGACGACCTTGTACTCGCGTGCCCGGAACAACTCGAGCTCGGCGAGGGCGTCCGGAAGCCACGCGACGGCCAGCGCCACACCTCCGGCCATCGTTCCCCACAGGGCGACAACACGGAGCAGCTTACGCATCAGTCGGATCCTCAAGGCGTGCCAGGACGTCGTACGCCACGCGGTCGATCGATCCTGCACCCATCGTAAGGAGGAGGTCATCCGACGCGAGTTCTTCCGCAAGGGTGTCCGCCAGGGTGTTCACGTCGGCGTGATAACGCACCGGGGCGCCCGCCCGCTCAGCTGCGAGGGCGACCACCTCACCCGTTACGCCCTCGATTGGATTCTCGCGGGCCGGAAACACGTCGGTGACCCAGATCGAGTCGGCTGCGGAAAGCGCTTCTCCGAACTCATCGGCAAAATCCCGTGTGCGCGTGAACAGGTGCGGTTGAAAAACAGCCACGATCCGTCGGCCCGGGTGGGCGCCTCGCGCAGCCGCCAGCGTAGCGTGGATCTCTGAGGGGTGGTGCGCGTAGTCGTCCACGATCAGGACCCCCCGCCCCAGCCCGACCGTTTCGAATCTCCTCTCAACACCCTCATAGGCGGTGAGTCCGTCGTGCACGGTGCTCCAATCCACCCCGAAGCACCGAGCCGCGGCTGCGGCTCCCAGCGCATTCAGCAGATTGTGAACTCCGGGCACTTGGAGCCGGAAGGTCCCGCGGTCGACGCCCTCGTCGATCACCCGGAAATCCATGCCGCTCTCTCTAGCCTCGACGTCCACCGCACGTATATGCGCGCCGGCGTTCAGACCGTAAGTACGCACTCGAGACTCGAAGCCGGTGACGAGCCTGCTCGCCCCGTGATCATCCGCACAGATGACGGCCGACCCGTCTGGCAGAAGGCCCTCGAGGAACTCCCGAAAAGCCCTCGTGACACCTTTGAGGGCACCGTAGATGTCGAGGTGGTCGGCCTCGACGTTGGTCACGACGGCCACTGCGGGCTTCAGCTGCAGGAACGATCGGTCGTATTCATCAGCCTCGACCACATAGAGATCGCCGCCGCTCCGAAGGTTACCACCCCAAGCCGACACGCGGCCGCCGACAAAGGCGGTCGGATCCATCCCCGCTGCGGCGAGAATCTCCGTTGCCATCGCCGTGGTGGAGGTCTTGCCGTGTGTGCCAGCAACCGCCAGCACGCGACCCTGATTGACCCACTGGCCCAAGGCCTCCGCTCGCTTGAAGACCGGAATCCCCCGGTCCAGCGCCTCCTGTATCTCCGGGTGGTCCGTTGGGACGGCCGAGCTGACGACGAGGGCCGACGCCCCCTCCACGTGACTCGCCTCGTGCCCCTCGTGTATTTGTACGTCCAGGGCCCGGAGCTTGTCTGTGCTCGATCCCGGCCGGAGGTCACACCCCGACACGCTGCCGCCGAGCTTCGCGAATAGTTCGGCCAGCGCGCACATACCGGCACCCCCCACGCCCATGAAGTGCACTCGCCCCTCGTTCGAGAGCCGGCGGAGATCACGCTCGTCCGATGGCGCGTTCACGAAGCTCGAGTCCGGATGATGTGCGATCATTGGCCACCACCCGGCTTGGGATCCGGAAGCAGGCCCACGATCTCGCCGACGATGTCGGAAGTGGCGTCCGGCCGGCTGCGCTCCCGCGCGCGCTCACTCATGGTGGCGAGCGCCTGAGGGTCCTCCGCCAAACCGGCGATGGTCCCCCACAACACCTCCGCCGTCAGTCCCTCCTGATCCAGGTATACGGCGGCCCCCGCCTCTTGCAGCGCACGAGCATTCAGCACTTGGTGATTCTCAGCGGAGGTGGGAAGCGGTACCAAGATGGCTGGTACTCCCCAGGCCAAGAACTCCGAGGTGGTCATGGCGCCCGCCCGCGACAGCGCAAGATTCGTAGCGCCCTGAACCCGAGGCATGTCCCCGATGTATGGAACCGCTCGGACCCATTGCGGGTCCCCACACGAAGAGAGCTCTTCGATGATCGAGGCGTGGTGGGTCGGGCCCGTCATCCAGATCACCTGCCATTCATCCAAAGCGGTACGCTCTCCGGCGGCCACGGACCTGACGGCTTCCAGCATCAACTCGTTCAGCGCAAGGGATCCTTGGCTTCCGCCGGTCACCAGCAGGAGCTTCCGATGCGGCTCGAATCCCATGTCTAGAAGCACATCTCGCCGGTCGGGCACGTTCTCGGGAAGGGTTCGGATCGGACACCCTGAAACCCGCGACACCTTCCGTGCACGAGCGGGTAATTTCGCCAACGCCTCGGCAAACCCGAGGTGTACCTGCGCTGCCCACCGCGACAAGAGACGAGTCGTGACTCCGGGCCAGGCGTTCTGCTCCTGGAGCACCAGCGGTGTCCCCATGGCGGCCGCCACCAAGCCCGCAGGGGCACCAGCGTAACCACCCGTCACCACGACCAACTCCGGACGGATTCGACTGTGGATTCCGAGTGTGGACGCCAACGAGGACACGAGAGCAAAGGGAACTCCCAGATTCGACCACCATTCGCCGCGGTGGATCCCTCGTACGGGAAGGAGTTGATGATCCAGCGACCGCTCTGGGAGCACCCGAGCCTCGATCCCCCTGCGTGCACCGAGGAAGAACGCCCGCACGTCCGGACGTTGCCGCAGGAGTTCGTCCGCAATTGCCAGAGCCGGGTAGAGGTGGCCCCCAGTGCCGCCTCCGGCGAAAACCACGACTGGACCCTCATGCACGGGCCCTCCTTCTCACGGGCGGGGCACCCCTGCCGTGAAGGCCGCTCGCCCGGGAGATGCTCATGAGAATCCCCAAAGAGGCCAGCGTGACCACCAAGTGCGAGCGTCCGTAGGAGATCAGCGGTAGCACCAAGCCCGTGGCCGGCACCAAACGCAGTCCCACGGCCATGTGAAGGATGGCCTGCAGGGCAATCGTGCTGGTCAGGCCAACCGCCAGCAGCTGTCCGAAGAGGTCGGGAGCACGAGACGCGACACGAAAGCCGATCAGAATCAGGAGCAGATAGAGGAGTACCGTCGCCGTGACGCCGATCAGTCCCCACTCCTCCCCAATCATCGCGAAAATGAAATCGTTGTGAGCCTCAGGAAGAAATCCGAACTTCTGCCGGCCTTGTCCAAACCCCACGCCGGCGACGCCGCCAGAGCCGAACGCGAGAAGTGACTGCTGCACCTGGAAGCCGGCGCCGGTCGGGTCGGCCGAAGGGTTCAGGTACGCCAGCACGCGGCGAGCCCGAAAAGCCACGTCCAACTGACTATACAGCACCGGAGCCGCGAGCAGACCCAAGAAGACAAAGTGCGTCAGCCGAGCGCCCGCCACGTAGACGACCAGACACCCGATCACACCCACGAGCAACGCCGTCGATAGATCCGGCTCGAGTGCGATCGGCACCATCAACGCAGTCCATACGAGGAGGAACGGGACCAGACCTCGGCTCAGGCTCGAGAACTCATCCTGCTTTCGGACTGCGCGTGCCGCCGTCCAGACAACGACGGCCACCTTGGCCAACTCGGACGGCTGCAGGCTCAGGCCGCCGAAGCGGATCCATCGGCGTGCGCCGTTGGTCAGGGGCGCGATGGTCTCGGTGCTCGGCAAGATCACGAATATGAGGAGCAGCCACGCCACGACGACCATGGGTAACGAGAGCTGTCGCCAAAGGTCGTGAGGGATCCAAGCACAGACGCCGAGAATGGCCAGGCCAGCCGCCGCTCCGGTCGCCTGTCGGAGCACGTAGTAGTGATCCGGCAGGGCCTGTCCCTGAGCGAGAAAGGCACTGGCGGAATACAGTGTGACCAGTCCGAGGGAGAGGAGCAGGAGTGTGAGCGTCATGATCGCGGCGGGCTCCCATCCACTTCCTATACCAGTGATGGGCAGGGCCAGAGGCCCGGACGGAGACACGTCCACGGGTCGGGCCATCAGCGCTCTGCGTCCCTTGAAGAGGCCTTGGCCAACTCCGCAAACCGGGTTCCCCGCTCCTCGTAGCTCGTGAACATGTCGTAGCTGGAGCAGGCCGGCGACAAGAGGACCGTGGTCCCCGGGACCGCACGGTGGGTGGCGGCCTCCATGACCTCGTCGAAGCCTCCGGGTAGCAGCTCAGCTGGCACATGACCGTCCAGAGCTTTGCATATCCGTGGCCCGGCCTGGCCAAACGCCAGCACACGGGCGTCAGCCTTGGAGAGCGCTTCAACCAGCAGCGAGAAGTCCTCGCCCTTGTCCTTTCCGCCGAGCAGGACGAGCAGGGCCCCGTCGAGGCTGTTGATTGCGGACCGAGCCGCGGCCACGTTGGTTGCCTTGGAATCGTTGACCCACCGCACTCCGTCCGCCTCGGCCACGTTTTCAGTACGGTGTGGAAGGGCTTTGGCCGTAGAAAGACCCCGTCGAATCGATTCTGGGGAGGCGCCCGCCAGCCCGGCCGCGGTTGATGCTGCCAGGGCGTTTTCCAGGTTGTGGGCCCCGAGGAGGGCGATGTCCTCGGCGTGGCCTAAGGGCTCCGGCGCCCCGGACAGGTCCAGCGTCAGCACGTCACCGTCGCAGTGGGCACCCCGGGCGGCACCCGGACGGCCACTGCTCGATCTGCCGAAGTAGAAGTGACGGCCAGGAATGCCCTCCGCCAGGTCAGCGACAGCCGAGTCGCCTTCGTTCAGCACCCAACAGCTGTCGTCATCGGCATTGCGGAAGACGTTGGCCTTGTCGGCGTAATAGGATTCCACACTCGGATACCAGTCGAGATGATCCGGAGCCAGATTGGTCACCACACCGATGTCCGGCTTGAACCGATCGATCGCTGCCAACTGGAACGAGCTCATCTCCACGACATACCACGCCGGGCCGTCCTCCCGGAGCGCGAGTTCGGAGGCGGGGGGTCCGAAAGCGGCACCAATGTTCCCGCCCAAAGCCACGTCGAGGCCGTCCTCCTCGAGCAGGTGCGCCAACAGGACCGCCGTCGTCGTCTTGCCGTTCGTTCCAGTCACGGCGATCAGTGGACCATGGAAGAACCGAAAGGCGAACTCAGGCTCTGAGATCCAACATACCCCCCGTTCAGCGAGCTCACTGAGCACCGGAGTGTCCGGTCGGATGCCTGGACTGACGACGACCGTAGCGGCGTCGGAGATACGATCGAGCGGGTGTTCTCCCAGATCGACCTCGGCTCCGAGTGCTCTGAGTTCGGCTCCACGAGCATGAGTTGCGGCATCAGTGCGCAAATCCGAGACATGGACTTTCCCTCCTTTTTCTAGTGCCAACTGTGCCGCCGCCCGTCCGGACGCGGCCAAACCGACAACGGCGACTTTTTCGCCTTTCAGCGTGTTCAAAGCGACAGTTCCTCACCGGATCTTGAGCGCGCTGAACGCGACCATCGCGCACAGGATTCCCATGACCCAAAAACGGACTACGACCTTACTTTCAGGCCATCCCAACTGCTCGAAGTGGTGATGGATCGGGGCCATTCTGAAGAGTCTTCGAGGGGTGCCGTGCCTCCACCTCGTGTATTGGAAAAATCCGACCTGGAGGATCACGGAGAGCACCTCCACGACGAAGACGCCCCCCACGATCACCAGGAGAAACTCCGCCTTGAGCAGGATGGCCATAGCCCCGAGGACACCTCCCAGAGCGAGCGAACCCGTGTCGCCCATGAAGACCTCTGCGGGATGTGTGTTGTACCAGAGGAAACCGAGGCAGCCACCCGCCAGAGCAAGCGCCAGCACGGACAACTCCCCCGCACCGGGCAGATAGAAGAGGCGCAGGTACTCGGAGTAGTCCGCACGGCCCAGCAGGTACGCGAAGACCGCGAACGTGGACGCGGCGATCGCCATCAGGCCGGTGGCCAGCCCGTCGAGTCCATCCGTGAGGTTCACCGCGTTCGCGCTGCCCGAGACGACGAATCCGACGAACACCACGTAGAACCAAGGACTCAAGACCAATGCCACGTCGGAGAAGAACGGCACCATGGTGTGGTTCGGTGCCAAGGGCGAGATCGGACGGAGGAGCAGGAAGAGCCCCAAGCCGAGTCCAAACGCCAACGTGCCTAGCATCTTGTAACGAGCTACCAAGCCAGCCGGCCGGCCCTGGACGACCTTGAGGTAATCGTCCATGAAGCCGATGGCGCCCATCGCCACGAAAGTCAGCAGCGCCAGTACCGTATACGAGTTGGTCAACTCGGCCCACATCAGCGTGGAAACGCCCGCCGACATGACGATCAGGGTCCCACCCATCGTCGGGGTCCCCGCTTTTACAAGATGGGTCTGCGGTCCATCCGAACGCACCACCTGGCCGATGCGGGAGCGTTGGAGGACCCGAATGGTCATTGGCCCCAGCAAGAACGCCAGCCCCAGCGACGTCACGAGCGCTCCGGCGGCGCGGAACGTGATGTACTGGAAGACGTTGAACACGCTGAAGACCTCCGCCAAGTCGGGCCACAGATGATAGAACATCAGGCCTCCAGCTCCCCGTACGCCTGATTCGATCCGCCGAAGTCGTTCTCGAACAGAGGGATCAGTCGCTCCAACGCCACACCCCGCGACGCCTTCATCAGCAAGACCTCGTCCCCGGCGAGCCTTCCGCGTAGCTCCTCGTAGGCCTCGAGCGGGTCCACCACGGAAAGAGTCGTCGGCCCGTCCTCGCCGGGCTCTCGCGGTCGGGCGAAGTCACCGGTGGCGACGATCAGGTCGAATCCGAGTGTGGATGCCTCCCCTAGGAGCACCCTGTGGAGTTCCTCGCTCCTGGCCCCCAGCTCGAGCATACTTCCGAGCACCGCCACCTTGGTCCGGCCAGGCTCGAAGTCCACCAGCAAGTCCAACGCGGCGCGCAAACTTTGCGGGTTCGCGTTGTAACAATCGACGATCAGCGTGAGCCCACCGATCCGCCTGATCTCTCCGCGCAGGGCACCGGCTTCGACCTGGCCGACGCCAGCGACGGCCTCAGCGGCAGGAACGTCCAGCAGTTCGGCTACCGTCAGGGCGAGGAGAGCGTTCTGGACAGAGTGGCGCCCCGGAACCCGTAGGTGCACGGGCTCTCCGCGCCAAACGAAGCTCCAGCACCCCTGGTCGTCCACCGATGGGTTGTCCGGACGATACTCGGCGTCCGCACCCGTACCGAGGCCCACAACCAGAACGTGGCGGGGGATGCGGCCGGCATATTCGGACAGGATGGCCGGCTCCTCACCCACGATCGCCTTACCGTCGTCCGGAAGTCCCCGAAGGAGGTCGAGCTTTTCTTCCAGCACGCCTTCGAGAGACTTCAGCTTCTCCACGTGGGTGTCGGAGACGGTCGTCACGACGCCGATTTGGGGTTCAGCGATCCGGGTCAACTCAGCGATCTCTCCCGGCTCGTTCGTACCCATTTCGAGCACGACGACCTCGGCTTCATCGGGCGTGTCGAGCAGCGTCAGCGGCAAGCCAATACGGTTGTTCAGGTTTCCGGGTGTGGCGTGGACCCGGCGCGAACCCTCGATCGCTGCCCGGGTCAACTCTTTGGTCCCGGTCTTTCCTGATGACCCTGTGATGCCCACCACAACGGCGTCGAGGTGCTTCCGGCGATATAAGGCGAGCTGTCCCAGGGCCAACAGCGTGTCTTCCACGGAGTACACGTAGGCACCGTCGGCCTCGACGGAGCGGGCTACCACGGCGCCACGTGCTCCCCGACCGAGGGCGTCGGACACATAGTCGTGCCCGTCGAAGTTGTCCCCGTGCAGAGCGACGAAGAGGTTCCCCTCACGAGTCGTGCGACTGTCCGTCGAGATACCGGTGAAGACGAGGTCGCAATCCTCATGGGGTGGGACGTGCAAAGCCGTTCTCACCTGCTCGTCGGTCCATTCGAAGAGAGGGTTCACACCGCTTCTCCCATCCGGCCGAGTTGTTCCTCGACGATCAGCCTCTCGTCGAACGGCTGCCGCTCCGTGCCGACGACCTGATACCGCTCGTGTCCCTTCCCAGCGAGCAGCACGAGGTCCCCTGCCCGACCCTGAGCGAGCGCGTAGCCGATCGCCTCACGGCGGTCACCCATCCGCTCGAATGGGGACCCGTTCATCCCCGAGACGATGTCATCGATGATGGATTCCGGATCCTCGGTCCTGGGGTTGTCGGACGTGATTACGACCAGATCCGCCACTTGTGCGACGGCCCGCGCCATCTCGGGCCGCTTGCCGCGGTCCCGGTCGCCGCCCGCGCCGAATACGACGATCAGACGCCCGGATGTGAGCGGGCGCATCATGGTCAGGACTCCGCGAAGTGCGTCGGGCGTATGCGCGAAGTCGATCACGACCGTAAAGGGCCTCCGCGCCACCACCTCGAGTCGGCCAGGAATCTGTGGTACGCTTGCGAGCCGGTCCGCCACGGCGTCGAGGGACATGCCGGAGACCGTGCCCACACCCGCCGCCGCCAAACAGTTTTCGATATTGAAGCGGCCGATGAGCGGCAGGTCGACTTCGACTTCGCCGGACGGGCTTGCCATGCGGAACCTGGTTCTGGACGGACCCAGCTCGATCATTTCCGCTCGTAGGTCGGCCGGTTCGTCGATGCCATAGGTGACTGTGTTGCGCCCTTCGACGGGCAGATTCTTCCAGTGCGCGTCGGCGGCGTTGATGACCGCACAACCTTTCGTCTTCATCAGATTGAGAAGGTGTGACTTGGCCTCGAAATAGGCGGCCATGTCCGTGTGATAGTCGAGGTGGTCCTGGGACAGATTGGTGAACACCACCGCATCGAAGCGGACCCCGTCGAGGCGCCTCTGATCGAGTGCGTGAGAAGAGGCCTCCACGGTTACCGACTTGGCCCCTTCCTCAGCCAGATCGGCCAGCCAAGTGGAGATGGCAACGGGGCCAGGCGTCGTGAGCCCGCCGGTCCCTTCTCTCACCGAGCCGTCGGGTTCGACGAGCCCGAGCGTACCCAGCGCCGCCGCGGCACCGCGGGAGCCCAGCAGGTGCTGGGCGAGAAGTGCTGTGGTCGTCTTCCCGTTCGTGCCAGTCACCCCAACGGTGAACAGTTCGGCCCACGGAGAACCGAGCATCACGTCAGCAGCCAAGGCCGCGGCCAAGCGACCATCCGACACCTGGATCTGCGGAATCTCAGCCTCGGGAACGTACCGCTCCACCACGGCTGCAGCCACACCCATTTCGGCTGCTTGTGCCACGAAGTCGTGCGCGTCCAGAGCTGAACCGCGCCAGGCCAGAAAAAGGTTGCCGGGCTGAACCGTGCGCGAATCCTGCGTCACACCAGAAATCTCCACATCATTCGAACCGTGAATCACTTCGATGAGGCCGGCGACCTCGAGGGCTGCTGTGACCACCTGGAGAGTGGACGGAGAACTAGTCATCTTCACTCTCGTCTGCGGACGCCACTACGGACGCTACGCGCACCGTGTCGCCTGGGATCACCATCGAGCCTGCCTCAGGTACCATTTTCCTCACCACGCCCGAGCCATCCAACTCAACCCGAAGGCCCGCCTCGTGGAGGCGTCGTGCCGCAGTGCGAACGGGGAGTCCCACAACATCTGGGACCCTCGCCATGGTCCTGTCCTCGGGCCGCAGGTCCGCGGGGGACAGGTCCCCGAGCAACGCGGACTCGGACAATACGGACGCGTTCGACCCCCGCATCGGAGTCGACCCTGGATTCTCACCCAGGCGGACCTCCGCGAATCGTACTACGAGAGGCAACTCACCACCGTTGGCCTTCGTGGGGGGAACGGTGAGGTCTTGGGCCCGGGCGACGAAAACCCGGCGATCGATGGGCGCGTTCCGTGCCGCCAGAACGGCTTCCATCGTGGCCCTTGTGACCGGCGCCGCGACGGATCCTCCGTAGAAAGACCCCTGAGGGTGGTCCAACTTGACCATGACGACGAGCTGCGGGTCTTCGGCGGGGAAGAATCCGACGAAGGAAGCGAAGTATTTCCCAGCTTGGTACGCGCTGTCGGAGTAAGCGCGTGATGTTCCGCTCTTGCCCGCCACCTTCAAGGCGCCGAGTTGGGCACGTGTCCCCGTTCCGTCTTCCACGACGCCCACGAGCGCATCGGTCACCTCACGCGCCACATCCGGAGAAACAACCCTCCGCACAGTGCGGGGAGGGAACTGGTCGGTCACTTTTCCGTTCGAATCTCGGATCTCCTTGACGAGCCGGGGCTTCATGAGCATGCCCCCATTCGCCAGAACTCCATAGGCCATGGACATCTGGAGGGGTGTCGTTGAAATCTCATATCCAATCGCAAGAGATGCCGGCGACTGCCCGCTCCAATCCTCTGGGAGGCGTAGCTTGCCCCTAGATTCCCCGGGAAGGCCGATCCCGGTCAGCGCCCCGAGTCCGAAGTCGCGGAGGTTCTCGTACTGGACCGCGGGACTCATGACCTGTGCCGCTTTCGCCACGCCCACGCTCGAGGAAATTTGCAAAGCCCGTGCCAGTGTCATTGGACCGTGCTCACTATTCACGTCTTCGATGGTCCGGCCCTCCACGGTCCACGAGCCGGATTCCGTGTCGAATACGTCCTCGAGGGATGCCAACCCATTCTGCAAGAGGCCGGCCACAGTGAGCGGCTTGAGGGTGGAGCCGGGTTCGTAAGGCGTGTTGATCGCCGACAAGACGTTGGTGGACTCCCCCTGAATGGACACCATAGCGAGAACATCTCCGGTGCCCGGATCCGTCATGACGAGTTCTCCACCTCGGGCCCCGGTCTCTTGGATGGCCTCCGTCAACACCCGCCGCCCAATCTCCTGCACGTCCACATCGAGGGTCAGAACGACCTGGCCACCCTCCCGCGGTCTCTCCACGACAACGCTCTCCCCCGGGATCGACTTACCGGTAGGGCCCGTCGCCAAGACGGCCTGGCCCATGATTCCCTGGAGGACGTGGTCGTACGCCTGCTCGATCCCGCCGGAGGCCTCGCCTCCCCGCACCGTCCCGAGGAGACCCCTGGCCAAGCCACCTTGGGGGTAGAAGCGGCGGTGCTCACGCTCGAGGTAAACGCCGGGAACATCCTCGAGTACTTCGCGCACGGAGGGCGGATGGGCCTCTGGGAGAAGTCTCCAAGGTTTCGACGACGCCGTAGCCGCACGTACGACCTGCTCGTCCAGCCCGAGTGTCTCGACCAACAGACGTGTCACGGCCTCCACGTCTCGAAGCTCCCTCGGAGCCACGCTCACGTCGAAGGTCTCGCCACTGATAGCCAACTCGACACCCGATCGGTCGAGCACCGATCCCCGAACCGCAGCAATCTCCACACTCGTGTGGTGCTGGTTCTCCGCCTGCTCTCTCCAGAACGGACCTTGAACCACCTGCACCTGGGCGGCTCGGGCCACGATCAGGCCTCCGCTCAACAACCAGCACGCGAGAAGCACCCTCCGACGTACCTTCACCCTGGTATCAATCGCGCGCTTTCGGCGTCTCATTGGGCAGTTCCCGGAAGCCACACGATTTCGGAAGCCTCTTCGGACGCCTCCGGGTGGTGCATACCGAGGTGCTCCTGAGCAACCGACGAAATCCGAGCCAAGCTGCTCAGGCCCTGAATCCGTCGATCGAGCACTGTCTGGTCCGACTCTGCGAGCGAGAGCGATTTTTCAAGCTGGTCCAGCTCCGCCAGCGCCTCACGGGCACGACTCTGGCGCCAGGTCACGAGGCTCAAAGCAGAGAGGAGACCGGCAAAACCCAGCACGAGCACGCCCAGCTTAGACCCGAAGCGGCCAGAGCCGACACGACCAGAACTGATGCGACCAGAACGGGAACGCCTCATCCCTTTCTCCAGGCCCGCAGGCGCGCGCTGCGGGAGCGCGGGTTCCGGTGCACTTCGACGTCACTCGGACGTACGGCCTTCCTGGTCAGCACCTTCCCCAGTGGCGCACCTCGGCAGGTGCACACTGGCATCCCCGGCGGGCAGATGCAGGAGCGGCTCCAATCGCGGAACGCATTCTTGACCAGCCGATCCTCGAGCGAGTGGTACGAGATCACCACCATCCGTGCATCCGGCGCCATCACATCCCGAAATTCCGTGAGGCCACGTTCCAGGGACACGAGTTCTTGGTTGACGACGATTCTCAGGGCTTGGAAGATCCGCGCCTTTTCCTTGGCTTTCGGAGCCCTACCCAGCGTCTTGTAGAGGACAGCGACCAGGTCGTCGCTCGTCCTCAGCGGTGTCGCGGCCCGACGCTCGACGACGACCCGTGCAAGCCGACGGGAGCGGGGTTCTTCTCCATATTCGCGGAAGATCCGGGCTAACTCCTCTTCCGACTCCGCGTTGAGGATTTCAGCCGCGCTTCGCTCACCGACTCGGGCACCGTCCATGCGCATGTCTAAGTCCACACCGACCCTGAAGGCGAAGCCCCGCTGATCCGAGTCGAGTTGGTGTGAGTTCACGCCCAGATCGAGAAGGACTCCGGCGAGGGGCTCGGACAGGTCGGCGGAACGAAGTGCTTCATCGAATCGCGCTTGGATGAATCGCACTCGAGCCCCGAAGGCGGCCAAGCGTGCCCTCGCCGCCTCCAAAGCATCCGAATCACGGTCCACAGCGATGATCCGGCAGTCCGCACAATCCTCCAAGAGGATGGCGGAATGGCCTCCACCTCCAACCGTACCATCTAGATAAACGCCCTTACCGGAGGGCGTTAGGAACTCCATCACTTCTCGTACCAGAACGGGGTCGTGAAAATCGGTGGGCGACTCCGTCCACTCGCTCACGGAAGCCTCAGCCACTCGAAGAGGTAAGGACACAGGTCACCCGAAAATCTGGTTGGAGAATTTTTCGAACTCGGCGGAACCGGTGCGTGCCGCTTTCCCGAACTCTTCGGGTTGCCATAACTCGACCCGATCGATGTTCCCCAGGAGTAGCACCTTGTCGTCGAGGCCAGCCGCTTCCTTCAACCAGGCGGGGATGAGAATCCGGCCTTGTTTGTCGGGCGAGACCTCCACCGCGCTGGACGTAATGGCTAGCACGTCTCCCCACGCCTCTGGCTGGTTTCTCCGAAACGCCAGGAGGCGCTCCTGCGTGGCGGCCCAGGATGCCACCGGAAAAAGCGTGAGGGCAGGCGCTCTCCACTGGAGCAAGACGAAACGGTCACCGTCGGCCTCTCGGCGAAACGCCGACGGAAGGCTGACCCGCCCCTTCTCGTCCATCTGGAACTCATACCTGCCCAGAAAGCTTGTCACGCCGTGTCACTCTGTGGGTTAAAGTGGTAAAGAGTGGTACAACGAGACCAAGATACGACTCGACTTCAAGAGCCGTCAAGCCTTTTTAGGACAAATAGTTTTCGGTTTTTGTTTGGGTATGGAAACCGCGGGTAGGCGGTATAAGAGCACTATTTACAATAAGTTACAGGATAACTTACCCACCGAAAGCCACGACCAATTCGGAAAGAATTGTGAGCCAAAACCGCCAACTGCAGGACTTACCCACTCTTTCCCACACAGTTCGATAGTTCTACAAGTTGGCGAAAGACCGTGAGTGTGTTGGGGCCTGACGGGTTTCTATGCGCCCGTATGAGAGCGGACTTACTAGCGCTTGGCCCGCACGATAAGTCGCTCTTGGATGTCGATGTACTGGCGAACGTCTTCTACTCGCTGCTCCCACGCGAGTCCCTGCGTGCGGCCGGTATGTCCCTCGCCTCGCTGGAAGTGGAGGAGGGCCTCCTGGAACATCGGAAGCGTCCGATTCGCTGACGCCAGCCGCGCCGTCAGCGTCCTCGGGGGCCAGCAACTCTTCGGCATACGCACTAAGAACGTAACCGTGCCAAAACTCGAACTCCTCCCACCGGACCCGATACCTACAATCGACCCAACATTAAGTCAGGCACGCCGCAGATCAACCACAATTACATTGACACCAACAAGAAGACGCCGCAGGAGAAAAAACTCCTGCGGCGTCTTGGACGCTCCTTTGTGCGCGAGCTACTAGCGGTTGGCGCGCCTGATGATCGCGTCCTGGATTTCGATGTAAGTGTTGGTGTTGTCTACGTAGACCTGATATTCGATCGAGGCGGTACGGTCGGCGTATCCTTTGCCCTCCTGGAAGAGTCCAAGCGCCTGCCGGAACATCGGTAGGGACCGGTTGGCCCCCGCCACGTCCTCCGCCGTCTGCGCTTCAATGGCAAGCGTAAAAATACTGTAACCGTGCCAGAAGTCGTACTGCTCACGAGCTTCGAGGCCGACTTCGAATTCCTTGGCAAGCAGAACCAACTCGATAAACCGAGAATAGTTCTTCTCCTGAGGTTGAACGTAGTTCGAGTAGGCGAAGCTGAAGATCATGTTCGCCGCCTGGTCCGGTGTGGCTCCATTCGCGACCGCACTTTCAAGTACCGGTACTGCGTCTTCGATACGCCCCTCCTCTGTCAGCCAGGAGGCCATACGGAGGTGCAGGTTGGGCCAGTCAGGATCGATTTCCTCGATGGCCGAAAGGGCCGTGACCGCCTCGCTGATTTGACCAGAATCGTAGAGCGCCCGGGCATAGATGTCCCGCAGACTGGCTTCCTCCGGGTGCGACGCGATCGCGCGCTCGCTAAACGAGGCCGCTTCAGTCATGTTGCCGAGGGTGAGTTGCGCCGCGGCCACGTTGCGGAGTTGCGACACCAACATCTCCTCGCCCTTATCGACAAAGACCCGCTCGTAGGCCGCGATGGCTTTTCCGTACAACTCGCGGACCTGAGCCGTCAGCCCGTCGCTTCCATCGAGCGCCGCCTCTCTCCGCACTCGCTCCGCTCCGGCGAATGCGAAGTTCCCCAACTGCTCATAGAAGGCGATGTTGTCGGGGTCGAGTTCGACTCCCTGCTCGATGATCAGCATGCCTCCGAGGGCGTCCCCTTGTTGTGCCAGGTCGTACGCCACGTTCATGCGCACGGACGCATTCGTCGGGTCCTGCTCGAGGTACCGGTTATAGAAATCGCGAGCCAAATCCTCCTGGCCGCTGATGTTGCTGGCCAGGAAACCACCGAGCAACAGGGCGTTCGTGTGATACGGATCATACTCGAGCACGCGCTGGGTCTCTTCCAAGGACTCCTCGTAACGCTCCGTCTGCCGGAGTACGTTGGCTCTTGTATACCGGCTGGTAATCGAAGTCGGGTTAAGCTCGAGCGCCCGGTCGCAGTTCTGGAGTGAGTTCTCCCACTGCTGGCTCTGGGCGTAATCGCGGCAGAAGATCGCTACCCTTGTCTGCTCGACGAAGAGTTCGAAGGACTCAACGATCTGCTGGGCCGCTTCTTCCTCCATCTTCTCGGCGGATAGGATGTTGTCGACCGCAAAAACTTCTCCGGTCCCACTATCCACGAACTGGATGCCTTGGATCTCCCACCGCTCTTTCGTACCCGCGTATCGTGCGCACAGCACGACCTGATAGTTCTTTTGAAGGGCGAGCTGACGGGAGGTGATGCAGTTAAGGTCCTCCATGTCAAGGTCGTATTCCTTGAGGGCGTCCTTGATGTCGTCCTCGTCTACTGCACTGTGGGTAAGCATGTCGTCGATCAGGTCCCGCAGCTCATCGGCCAGATCCTTGCCGAAGTCGTCGTCCTCGTCATTCAGGGGTTGGAAGTCCGGAATGAACACACGGAAGCGGCTGCTTACAGTCTGCTGAGCCTGAAGCGCCGTGCCGCCCAAAAGGGTCAACGCGAAGAGCACGGTCACACAAGAAAACAGCGGGCTACGTCCAATCATCATCCTTAACTCCTAGATCGATTCCTGAAATGTTTAGTCCCAAAGCCTCCTCAGGCTCGCTCCCCCACTAGAACCCCGTCCCTCCACCATATGCCCGATCACCAAACAATCGACCCAAAACTAAGCAACGGAAGGCGCGGGTCAACCACGATTCTCGCCAACGCTGAAGTATTTCGTCAAGGTGATACTGTAAGAGGGGCGCTCTTGTTACATAATCGCAAGGGCGCAACGTCGCGCGGGGAAGGCCGAACCAGACCTGGAGACGCCCACTGGCATGGCGCAGCGGAAGATCATTCGCACGATCGTAGCCATGACGAGGAACGCTGTAATAACAAGGTGCCTTGCGCGTGGGCCTCCGACGATATCCATTCGCCACTTGCCACCAACACGCCACCGGGCTCGGCTCAGACGAGTAGGTCATTTGGGCGACATCGAGATCATTGGACATCGCGGATACGCGGCTCGCGCGCCCGAAAACACGCTCATGTCTCTAGAGGCTGCCTTGACGGCAGGTGCACGTGCCGTGGAATTCGATGTCCACGTGGCGTCGTGTGGCACGCCCGTAATTATTCATGACGACGTGCTGGATCGCACAACGGACGGCAGCGGGCCGGTTTCGGGACAAACCGTCGAGCAACTGCGGACATTAGACGCGGGTTCTTGGTTCGATCCAGAATTCGCCGGCGAGAGGATCCCAACCCTGGCCGACGCCCTCGATCGTGTCGCCGGCAGAGCGCTCCACATCTATCCCGAAGTGAAGGAAATCTGTGAGCCGTCGGATGTCGACCGTATCGTGCGCATCGTGCGGGACAGCACGATGTCCGATCGCACGACATTCATCAGCATCGACTGGAGCATCCTCGAACGCATCAGAGCCGTAGATGCGGCCGTCCGCATCGGTTTCATTGTGGTGACCGCCGATCTGTTCGACCAGGCACTGTCACTCGCGTTGGCCGATCGGGTTGCCGTCCTCGATTTGAGTCACGAAATCGCTCTGGATGACCCGTCCATGGTACGGCGGGCGAAAGACAAAGGTGTCGACGTCGTAACCTGGACCGTCAACGAGCCCGATGAAGCGATTCGGCTGCGGCAGGCAGGTGTCACCGGATTCACCACCGACCACGTCGACCGGCTTCTCACCTGGGCCGGCCAGGATTGATGCCTACTCCCCAGGAATTCAACGTGGCCGGACGGCGTGAGGCCCTCACGCGGCTTGGCCAAGATCGCCTGGATCCACCTCGTCGTCGGCGGAGGCATCACGGGCTACGGCCTCGCACGGGACGCCGCCCTGCGCGGGTGGACCAGCGGGCGGCACTACTTCTGTTCAGCCCAAACTTCGGGCTCGCCGGGGCGGAAGCCGCGGCAGACATCATGGCGGAAGCGTTGGGATGGGACGCACCTCGGAAGATCAAGGAGCTCGCGCAGTACAGGGACAGGGAGCTTGCGGCGGAGCACGCCCCACCCTCCGAGGACGGCTAGAACGCATTGAACTACCGCCCTTAATCCGCTACCATCGGAGACGAGTTGAAAACGATTCTCAATCGCGTTCGCTAAGTATGCCGGCAATCGACCTGGAAAATGTGGGCAAGAGCTATTGGCCGGGGCCTGTTCAGGCCCTGTCCGACGTAACGCTCGATGTCCGCGAGGGGGAGATCCTCACTCTGCTGGGCCCCAGCGGATGTGGCAAAACCACGACCCTGAGACTCATCGCCGGGTTCGAAGCCCCGGATGAGGGGACGATTCGCGTTCGCGACATGGCAGTTTCGGGCAACGGTGAATGGGTTTCGCCGGAACACCGCGGTGTGGGTATGGTCTTCCAGGACTACGCGCTTTTCCCCCATTTGTCGGTGGGAGAAAACGTCATGTTCGGGCTCCACGGGCGCCCGAAGAAGCAACGCCCCGGACGCGCCAAGGAAGTACTCGAGCTTCTCGATCTAGCACATCACTTCGACCGATACCCGCACGAACTCTCCGGCGGGCAGCAACAGCGCGTGGCGCTGGCCCGGGCGATCGCCCCTGAGCCCGTGGTGGTGCTGATGGATGAGCCGTTCAGCAATCTGGACGCGCATCTCCGCGACAATGTTCGCGACGAAGTGATCGGGAGTCTCCGGTCGGCAGGAATCACCTGTATTCTGGTCAGCCACGACCAGAGGGACGCCTTAGCGGTCTCCGACCGCGTGGCGGTCATGAATCAAGGGAAAATCGAACAGGTGGGAACACCCCTGGAGATCTACAAACATCCCGAGTCGATCTTCGTGGCGACGTTCGTGGGCCGTACCAATTTGCTCCAAGGGCTTATCCAGGGTGTCGACGGCTGTGTGCTCACCGATTTCGGCTCCCTCTGCCGCGTGGATCGTTCCGGGCTCCCGGACGGCGCACCCGTGATGATCTCGGTGCGGCCCGAGGGGTTCACTCCCTCCGAACATGGCTTGTTCCGGGGTTCGGTTACGTCCACGACGTATACCGGGAGTGCTGTCGAAGTGGAGGTTCAGTTGCCGACCGAGGCTGGAGGACACCGCGTAATCACGGTGCACCTGCCGACGACCGAGAGTTACTCCACCGGAGATGAGATTCGGCTTGCCATCGTCCCCGACTATGCTTCGGTCGTTCGAAATTCCTGCCAATTATTGGGCTTCAGTCCCCAGTTGGCAGAGTAAAGGAAAAGACGCTCCCCCGGCCGATCTCGGTTTCCACGTGAATCCTGGTGCCGTGGGCCTGAAGAATTCCGTCGACGATCGCGAGGCCCAGCCCGGCGCCCCGAGTGCCGTCCGCGTGTCCCTTCCAGAAACGATCGAAGAGGTGTTCCTCCATTTCGGGCTCGATACCCGGACCGGTATCCGAGACCGTGACCGATACCCCGCCCGGCGCTCGCGATGCGGCCATCGTGACCCGCCCGCCCGCCGGAGTGAACTTCAGCCCATTGTCGATGAGGTTGGACATCACCTGCACGATCCGATGACGATCCGCTTTCACCGAAGGCAGGTCCGCTGCAACACGTACCGTGAGGTCGACCTCCTCTTCATCGGCCTCCCAGCCCATTTGGGAAAAGACTTCCTCGAACACCTCGACGATATCCACTGGTTTAGTCCGGACCGAGAGCCGCCCTGCCTCGATCTGAGCGACGTCCAAGAGATCCTGGATCAACCGATTGATGCGGTCCGCCGCCCTGCCGATAGCCTCGAGATGCTCCTCCTGCCGCTCCGGAGGGAGCGGAACATCGCCCAAGAGTTCGGCCGCCGCCGCGATCGTGCCGACCGGGTTCCGGAGATCGTGGGATACGACAGCCAGCACCTCGTCCCTCGCCCTTACGGCGTCACGTAGTGCCGCCTCGGCCTCACGGATCTCGGTCATGTCGGTGAAGGTGAGGACAACGCCGCGCACATTCCGCGCATCCTTCATCGGACTGATGATGAGCTGGACTGGAAAGGACGTCCCATCCTTGCGCCACAACACGTCATCCGGCACGCGCACAGTCTTGCCTGAGCCCAACGCGATGTGGACCGGACAGTCACGCTCCGAATGCTTGCCGCCGTCGGTCCTGGTGTGATGGATCCGAGAGTGCACGGCCTGCCCACGCAGCTCGCTCGGGGAGTAGCCGAGCAGTGTCGACCCGGCTTCATTGAGGAACGTACAGTGCCCATCCTGATCGACGCCGATCAGGCCATCGGCAGTCCCTTTAAGGATCGAGCGCATATCTCGACGTACGGTCACGGTTTCCAGCCGACGTCGTGTCTCGCGCCAAGCGAGATTCTGGAGACTCAGGCCGACCGACACTAGACCGATCGCACCCAAGATGGTCAAGCCAACGGTGCCGAACCTGGCCCAAAACTGCCATGTACGCCGCTGCTCCAGACGCGCCTGAGCCAAGACCGCGTCCCGGATCAGTAGATCTTCGAAGGCCCGCACCGAAGCCCGTACGGAATCGTAGCGGGCACGATCGGCCTCCAGATTCTCGCGAAATGCGGCGGGGTCGGTCGAGAGTGGACCCTCCATGAGAAGGGAATGGAGTGTACGCCAGTCACGGGCCCCGCGTTCGACCTCGCTCAGTTCCACGCTGTAGCTCGGTGCCATCCCGCTGACCACCACCCCCAGCGAGTCGAGGAGCCTAGCCCCCTGGGGGACGAGGTCCGTGTAGAGGGTGATGAGGCTCGAGTCACCCGAATTTACATACCGCTCGACCAGCCTCATTTCCTGAAGGTGGGCGTTCTGAATCCCCTGAAACATTGGCCGTGCCAAAGAAAACACGGCGAGTTCCCTCTCGAGCGCATCCTCCTGCTGTTCGAGAAAGGCCGGCACCAGTGCCAGCGCCAAAAGCGCGAGGAAGGAAACACCCAAAGCGACCATCCACCGACGCCTCCCTAGCGTCGGCACAATACCGGAGGCCATCAAGGGCTAGCTGATGCCCGGAGACCTCGGGCTTCGAGCAGAGCCTCGGCGCGATCCCGCTCCCTCACCGTATTCACGTTCAGGAACGTGGTTTGAGCGTCCGCGACCCGCGCCACAGCGTCTTCACCGATGAACGCCGCCCCAAGGGCTTTGGCCAAACCACGTAAGGACCGGTCGTCGGAGTGCAGCCTGCGCTCGACCTCGGCCGCACACGTCGATCGGTACAACGCACAAAGGGGCTCAGGGCCTTCCGAGCCGACGGGAACTACCGCTGGCGCGGCGTCATCCCAGTCAAGGATCGCGCGAACAAGCGCCTCATTTACGAGCGGCATGTCACATCCGAGAAGCAGCACTCCATCGTCACCCCTTTCACTGGCCCACTGAAGCGCCGTCCACAACCCGCCGATCGGGCCGAGTCCAGCTTCTAGGTCGGGCCGGGCCGGGAGGGCCAGCGCAGCTTCCACACCCTCCTCATCCGATATGACGCCGACGGTCAGGCCTGCCGCCTCGAGCACACCCAGACCCCAACTCGCCATTGGCGCACCCGAGAGCGGGGCCAACACCTTAGGTTCGCCAAAACGGCAGCTTTCCCCTCCGGCCAGCATGGCGCCGAAAATCCTCTCGGCGGGAGGGGTCACGGAGAGGTCAATCGTCCAGCAGAGGTTTCTGCGCGTCCTTGGCCCCGAGCGCCGCACCGGTCCCGACACCTGCGCCGAAGACGACGGCCGTAGCGGGGATCACGATCGGGAGCCACGTAAAGGGTATCGCGACGGCGGTCGCTGCGGCGCCGGCCACGAGGCCGAACGACGGCTTCTCCACGAGGCTGGTAAACCGTAGGCGGCGTCCGACGAAACTCCGGGCTCTCGTATGCCCAAGAATCCCCGCCGCCCCCGCGATACCCAATCCAAGCAGGCTGAGCATGATTCACATCCTCGCGTAATAAGTTGGTCGTGGGCACCCGCTCTGGAGCAGAGCGCGTACGCCTCACGTTATTCTAAACCCTACGACCACTTCATTGGATCCGTTTCACAGGCGAATTCTCTGAGGAACCGGAGCTTCACGGCCCTGATCCACATCGGTTTCGGGATCTTCTAGAGAAGAACGCCAGAAGCCTCGACACAAGCGCCCCCCGACGCCAGGGGGGGGCGAATCCCCAACTCTGGGTCCGTCCTACCTTGGCCGCCATGGCCTTGGTTCCCTTGTACGCGTTAGGTGGAAACCGTCTACAGATTGCACGAATTCGGTCGAGTACCATATTGGTCCGACACGGGTCGGCCACTGGTATTAGAACAGTACTCCTGATAACCAAGCGACCGGACCGGAGACGCAACTTCACTGTAGTCGAGGAGGACGGATATGAGGCTTCTACTGACCGGCGCTGTCGCGCTCTTGTTCGCGTCACCCGCACAGGCACAACTGGCACCTCCGAACGCAGACGGTGTGACGTTTGCCCACGTTCATCTCAACGTCACCGACATCGATGCCCACACGAAAATCTGGGTCGAGCAATTCGGCGGCGTAGCTGTTCAGAAGGGTTTTCTGAGGACCGTCAAGTTCCCGAACATGCTCGTTGTGTTCAACGAGACGCCCCCGAGTGGAGGTTCACAGGGCAGCGTGATGGATCACTTCGGCTTCAAGGTGCGTAACATCGCTGAGGTGCTTGCGTCGTGGCGCGCGGCCGGACTGGAGGTACAGTCCGAGTTCACGGGCGCCGAAGGCTACGCAAACGCGTATGTGGTGGCGCCGGACGGCGTCAGATTCGAACTGCAGGAAGACCCGCAACTCCCCATGAAGGCGGCGGGGTATCACATCCACTTCAACACCCCCGACTACCTTGAGCTGATGGCCTGGTACGTGGATATATTCTCGGGTGTGCAGGCCTCCCGTGGAAACATCGAGACAACGGTGAATGTCCCCGGCCAGAACCTCAGCTTCGCGACTTCTCGGACGCCGCGCGAGCCCACACAAGGCCGGGCCATCGATCACATCGGGTTCGAAGTCGATGATCTCGAGGCATTCGTTCAGAAGCTCGAGGCGCGTGGCATCGAGTTCGACCTGGGATATACCGACGTAGCACCGATCGAACTCAAGATCGCCTTCTTCACCGATCCGTCGGGCGTTTACATCGAGCTGACCGAGGGATTCGACGAGTATTAGTCGCAGCGGTTCTGAACAAAGAGACGGCCACCACCGTCATTTGGGGGTGGCCGTCTCTTTTGATCTGTCCTAGCCTCCGACTCACGTCCCTGGTGCCTCTACGAGGGACACGTACCCAGTGTTACGAGTGGAGCCAGCCGGGATCGAACCGGCGACCTCTGGCTTGCAAAGCCAGCGCTCTCCCAACTGAGCTATGGCCCCTTCGAGCTGCTTTCCTGAACTAGGTAAGTTGACTTGCACCTTCGGAGCAGGTCTCCTCCTGTGAAGCTTCCTAGCTGGCCTGGCAGTACTGCCGGCTTTACATCGATTTGTGTAGACGGTTGAAAAATGTTGCCCGGGCTGGACTCCCGCCACCCCGGAGGGACTTGCGTAGGATGTGCGCATTGTCCCGCGAGGCCTACCACGGACAATGTCAATCCCGTCGCGAACCCTCCAGCACTTCGTCTATCCAATTCATGATGGTTCTCTGATCGACCGATAAGACGTGTTCCTGTCCTTCCAGTACGTCTAGCCGAGTCGAAATCCCGGCGGTTTCTAAGGTCAGCCTAGTCGACTCCGCCGCCATCCTCCACCTACTGTCCAATTCGCCTACCATGAGCCAAGCGGGCCGGCCCGCAAACGGCTCGATGCTTTCCACTGGTCCTGAGTAGGATCCTGGGATCCCGATTACTGCTGAGAATCGAAAAGGGTCGGAGGCCAACATGTGGAAGACACCTCTCCCACCGTTAGAAGCCCCTGCCAAAACGACTTTCGTTGAGTCGTATGAGAGGTTGGCGTCGAGCCAAGAGAAGAGTGCGGGGAGGAAGCTGTCCGCTTCGGTCTTGAGTGACGAGCCGAGGATTGCGGGAGACACCACCACGTAACCGCGCTCCAGTGCCTCAATGTCCCAATAGGCCTCAATCATCCCAAGTGCCAATGCCGGAGTCCCTCTCCCCCATGGTAGGGTGAGAATCAATGGATGGTTGTGGGAATCCGAGTAGTTCTTGGGCTTAAGTACCGCTACATCGACGGTGATCCCTCCGTCATAGGTCACCTTCACCCACTCGAAACCGACGGCTTGGGGCTCTTCACCACCGAAAAAAATGTTACCAAACGCTGTGGTCCACGCCAAGAAGCCGACGACCACAACAGTCGTTCGCCCCGTCAAAAGGGGCCGAGATTCGCTCACTGGATCATTCGAGCACACACGCCTCATTTCATTAGAATGCCAGCATCTGAGTGAGCTTTATGGTCACGCTCCGCCCTGGTACGATTCCTTCTCCTGTCTCGAAACGCTGCTCGTTCCAGACGATGAACAAGTCGCTGAGAGGATGATGGATCAGATTGAAGCGCACGTTACAGTTGAAGAGCTTGCGGGCCGGGTCCCACTGCACGAGGACGTCTGCAAACATGTCTTTGTGGAACGAATAGTTGGATCGGGCAGTCCAGAACGTTCTCACGAATGATGCATCGGGTTTGTCCAGGTCGGCCGAAGTCCGGTTGACGGACACGGTAGTGCGGAACTTGTATGAATGGCGTAGGGTCACCCCTCCTGACACCGCCTTCTGCGTGCCGCTCCAAGGCCACCCAATGTGCCTCGGATGGTTGCGGATACCGGGCGGCTCGAATTGGTGCCACCGCTGAGTACCAAGGTAGTCCAGTCGTGTCGCCCCTCGGGGATTGAGGCGATACGACTGTCGATCTTGAAGGGGGTATTGATGACTTCCGTGGTCTTGTCGGAAGCGAGCTGCACGTTGACGCCGGATTCGAGAAAGAGAGTGACTCCCGAATGCAGCCGCTTAGCTCGAATGGAGCCGTCGAGATTATCGTAGTAATTCCAGGTGATGTGTGGATGGATCTCCCGGATACCAATGTTACGAAATGATTCCGGCCGAGGTCGAACTCCCCAGTCGATAAAGTACTTTCTCACTCCGGTGCGTCGGAAAAATCCCAAATCGTTCGTGAACCCATCACCCAACTCCATTGAGCCCAGCTTGATGTGATGGAAGGTGCCCTCTCGGTTCAGGGAGGTCCGCCAGGCGTATTGGCCGTCCTCGAACGCGGGCGATTCGGACTGCAGGTAGTAGGTGCTCCAGTCGATCTCGCCGGGAAACCGAATAAAGGCATCCGTACCGTATACGCGGTTGTAGTCATCGCTGCCCACGCCGTCCCGCATCATGAAGATGCCGCCGATGTCAGAACCTCGGAACAAGTTTCTCCTAACTCGGACGACGGCGTAATCATTGCCCGGCACACCATTGAGGTCGTTCGTGTGCATCCACAGACCTCCCACGACCAGACCGGCTACTTGGCCGGTGATTCGGACTCCAGCGTCGATCGGAACGGCCCGGCGATTTTCGCTGATTCCGATCCGTCTACTGAAGAAAGGGAGTAGGTCCTGGTCCGGAGTAGGCGTCAAGCGTACACGATAGTTTCGGGGGGCATCGCCGACATAGAATAGGCCTGAGTTCTCCAGGAAAAACTCTCTTTTCTCCTGGTGGAAGAGGCTGAACTGAGTGAGATTGATTCGTTGGACGTCAGCCTCTACCTGAGCGAAGTCGGGGTTGGCCGTGAGGTCCAGCGTCAGTCCTTCCGTGAGACGATATTTTATATCGACGCCCATCTTGCTTTGACCGATGAAGGTACTATCCCCGGTCTCTCGTGCTCTTCCACCCAAGACGAAGGGTTTTACGCGAAGATCACGGCCAGCACTCGCATTCGGTAACCCGAGGAGATCGCCCGCTAGGGAAAGCCGATATAGAGTGTAGGACCTTGGGATGGAGGCCCAAAAGGCAATTTCGTTATTTCGGCGTAGTCGGCGGGCGAAGTTAATTCCCCAGCGACTATTGTCAGGATTGAAACGGAGTGCCCGAAAGGGAATCTCCATTTCGAGCGTCCATCCGTCGGACACACGCTGTGTCTCTACGCGCCAGACTGCATCCCAGGAGGTGTTGACCTCCCGCCCCTCATTGGCCACCTGTCGGTCTCCGCGGGCTCCCTCGGGATTCGTCATGAATACGTAGCCGTTTCGACGGTCTCGAAACGTATCTAGGATCACCTGGAATCCATCCTGGTTAGTGTCGGAGAAATCCTTTCGAATGTCGTTGACGGTGGGTTCAGACGAATCATAGAGGTATGCCGCTACATAGAGGTGGGTGTCATCGTATGCCACCCAAACTTCCGTTTGCTCCGTAGCCGGAAAGCCCTGCCGGGGCTCCGCCTGAATGAAATCAGTGGCCGCGGGAGGTCGCTGCCAGACATTTTCGTCCAAAGCACCGTCCACCCGAATTTCCGTATCTGTGGGGACCGCGACTGCCTCTGGTCTCTGGCCGTCGGTCCTCGTTTCT